>ERZ773254.586-NODE-586-length-19727-cov-4.468941_pt1 | contig 19727 bp, 19 predicted proteins | sample MGYA00580516_ERZ773254 | MGnify/ENA primary metagenome ERZ773254 (study PRJEB29015, sample SAMEA2738158) | human oral metagenome | biome: human oral; feature: human-associated habitat; material: saliva | place: China | collected 2192 ...
TGAAGAATCTATTACCCTGATAGCGTCTTACTGTCTTCCTCACTACGGCAGCAGATCCTTCACATTCGTTCAGGATGACGTTTTATGGTCTTCTTCATCACGACAGCGAGCCTTCGTCATCGCTCCGGGTGATACCTGACCGTCCGCCGTCATTCAGCACTTTTAGCTGACAGCTGCCAGCTAACGGCTAATAGTTTACAGCTCACAGCTGATAGCTTTTATCTTCTTACCGTCTTCCCCCAACATAAAAACCGACCCATTATTTGTATGGATCGGTTCTTGTGTTGGGATCAAAGGGTTCCTGTCGTTTTGAGCCGTGTCAGCGCACGCTGGAGAGCGAGTTTGGCACGATCGACATCGATTTCTTTGCTCTTGGACGCGAGCCTGTCTTCCGCACGTTTCTTCGCGGCTTGGGCACGGGCAATATCGATGGTATCCGCCAGCTCCGCCAGGGGGGCTACGATATTTACCTGATTGTCCTTTATTTCCAGGAAACCGCCAAATACAGCCACCTTTTGTTCCTTTCCGCCTTTAACAATGCGCACAGGGCACATTTCAAGAGCGGCTGCCAGAGGCAGATGGTTTTTCATGACGGCAAATTCGCCGTCTGCTGCACGGGCCACCACCATTTCCACGCCGGTTTCTCGATAAATTGGTCCGTCGGGGCTGATGACTTCCACGTGCATGGGATTCGTAAGGGTATCAGCCATGGCTTATTCCCCTTTCTTCATCTTTTCAGCCTTTTCGATCGCTTCATCAATTGTGCCGACCATGTAGAACGCGCCTTCAGGCATATCATCGTGCTGGCCTGCAAGGATTTCCTTGAAGCCGCGGATGGTTTCCTTCAGGGATACGTATCTGCCGGGGGAGCCCGTAAACTGTTCAGCTACGAAGAAGGGCTGAGACAGGAATCTCTGTACCTTTCTTGCGCGGGCTACGATGACTTTGTCATCATCGGAAAGTTCTTCCATGCCCAGGATGGCGATGATATCCTGCAGTTCTTTGTAGCGCTGCAGAATAGCCTGTACGCCACGGGCCACTTCGTAATGCTCTTCACCCAAAACGTTCGGGTCAAGGATACGGCTGGTGGAGTCCAGCGGGTCTACTGCCGGATAGATGCCCAGTTCCGCGATGGAACGGCTCAGTACGGTGGTAGCGTCCAAGTGTGTAAATACGCCTGCCGGAGCCGGATCCGTCAAGTCATCGGCCGGTACGTATACGGCCTGGATGGATGTGATGGAACCGTCTTTGGTGGAAGTGATGCGTTCCTGCAGTTCGCCGATATCGGTAGCCAGTGTCGGCTGGTAGCCTACGGCGGACGGCATACGCCCGAGCAGCGCGGATACTTCGGAACCTGCCTGTACGAAACGGAAAATATTGTCTACGAAGAGCAGGACGTCCTGTCCCTGTTTGTCGCGGAAATATTCAGCCATGGTCAAACCGGTGAGAGCTACACGCATACGCGCTCCCGGAGGTTCGTTCATCTGGCCGTATACCAGCGCAACTTTGGAAAGAACGCCGGAGTCTTTCATTTCTCCCCAGAGATCGTTCCCTTCACGGGTACGTTCGCCGACGCCGCAGAATACGGAGCAGCCGGAGTGTTCTGTCGCCACGTTATGGATCAATTCCTGGATAAGAACGGTCTTACCTACACCTGCACCGCCGAAGAGCCCGATCTTACCGCCTTTTGCATACGGAGCGATGAGGTCGACGACTTTGATGCCGGTTTCAAAAATTTCGGTTGCCGGAGACTGGTCTTTAAAGGCCGGTGCCGGACGATGAATAGGCCAGTAGTCGGATGCCGGTACTTTTGTATCGTCATTGTCGACGGTCTGTCCGAGTACGTTGAAAATACGTCCCAGGCATCCGTCGCCGACCGGTGCTGCAATAGCACGGCCGGTATCTACTGCTTTCATTCCGCGTACCATGCCATCGGTGGAACTCATCGCAACGGTGCGGACTACGCCGTCACCTAAGTGCTGCATGGTTTCACAGATAACATCTACCGGAACAGTGCCTTCTTCATCTTTGACATGAATTGCGTTATAGATGGCAGGAAGTTCCTGATCGTCGGAAAAAGCGATATCGACGACAGCGCCCATGACCTGTACGACCTTGCCTACCTGTCCCTGCTGTTCATTTGCCATGAAGAAGCATTCCTCCTTAATCAAATTAAGCCGGTTTATTCGAGAGCTGCCGCACCGCCGACAATTTCGGAAATTTCATTGGTGACCTGTGCCTGACGCGCTTTGTTGTACGTAAGGTTGAGGTCGGCAATTCTTTCCGTCGCGTTGTCAGTGGCAGCGGACATGGCCGCCATACGGCTGCCCAGCTCGGACGCCGCGGATTGCAGCATCGCATTATAAACCTGTACTTGTATATATTCAGGAAGCAGTTTGGAAAGCACTGCCGCCGCATCGGGAAGGAAAATATAGGGATCTTCCTCGATACGGAGGAAATCCTGTCTTTCTTTTTCCCATTCGCTGGCAGCTGCTTTTGCTGCTTCTTCCGTTTTTCCCTCAGCCGGCGCTTCAATGGGGAGCAGCCGGTCTACCCGGACCTGCTGGCGGAGGGCGGTGATGAATTTGGTATAAATAATATAAACTTCATCGACTTCTTCTTTTGTGAAGTATTCCACCATCTCTTTGGAGAGATCGATGGAATCCTGAGCCGACGGCTTATCAGAAAAGCCGAAATGATAGGTATCGGGATCATACCCGCGGAATTTCAGATAATTCTTCGCCTGTTTCCCGCAGACATATAAAGCGTATGCAGAACGATCCTTTCCGGAGATTTCCTGCAGGGTACGCTTCATCACGTTGGAGTTATAAGCGCCGGCAAGGCCTTTGTCGCCGCAAATGACGAGATATCCGACCTTCTTTACTTCGCCTGTCCTGAAGAGCGGGCTTGTAAATCCGGGTGTCACCGAAGAAGCACGGCGCAGGAGCTCTCCGATCTTTTCCGCATAAGGACGGGAGCCGTTTGCCTTTTCCTCCGCTTTGCGCAGGCGGGCGGCGGCTACCATCTTCATGGCTTTCGTGATCTGCTGGATGTTGGTGACGGATTTTATGCGCCCTTTTATATCACGCGTACTTTCCAATCAGATCACCCCTCTACCGTTTCAGACTTTTCTTCTGTTTCGCTTTGTGCCTTGTAACGTTTCTTGAATTCATCAAGAGCTTCTCTGAGTTTCGCTTCATTTTCATCTGTCAGCTTCTTTTTATCCACGATATCAGCGCCGATTTCCGGATGGCTGCTGTGGAGGAAATTCAGAACCTGCTGTTCAAACCCGACAACCTGGTCTACGTCCACGTCATCAAGATACCCCTTGACGGCCGTGTAGATCGCCATAACCTGGTCTTCGACCGGATAGGGGGAATACTGCGGCTGCTTCAGAATTTCCGTCGTCCTCTGGCCGCGGTCGATCTGCGCTTTGGTGGCAGCGTCAAGATCGGAACCGAACTGGGCAAATGCTGCCAATTCACGGAACTGTGCCAGATCCAGACGCAGCGTGCCTGCGACCTGTTTCATGGCCTTAATCTGTGCAGAACCGCCTACACGGGATACGGACAGGCCGACATTGATGGCCGGACGGATCCCGGAATAAAAGAGTGCCGTTTCCAGATAAATCTGTCCGTCCGTGATGGAAATGACGTTTGTCGGAATGTACGCACCGACATCGCCTGCCAGTGTTTCAATGATCGGCAGCGCGGTGATGGAGCCGCCGCCCAGTGCATCGGACAGACGTGCCGCACGTTCCAGCAGACGGGAATGCAGATAGAATACGTCACCGGGGTAAGCTTCGCGTCCCGGCGGACGGCGCAGCAGAAGCGACATGGCGCGGTAAGCGACAGCATGTTTGGAGAGGTCGTCATAGATAATGAGGACGTCTTTGCCCTGGTGCATGAAGTGTTCCGCAATGGATACACCGGAGTACGGTGCAAGGTACTGCATCGGAGACCCTTCGGAAGCACCGGCGTGTACGATGATGGAGTAATCCATAGCGCCGGCAGCTCTCAGCCGTTCGTATACACGGACGACATTGGAGTTCTTCTGCCCGATGGAAACATAAATACAAATGACATCCTGCCCCTTCTGGTTCAGAATGGTATCAATAGCGATGGCGGTCTTGCCTGTACCGCGGTCGCCGATGATCAGCTCACGCTGTCCGCGGCCGATCGGGACCATGGAGTCGATACATTTCAGACCGGTCTGCAGCGGGACGTTTACCGGCTGTCTGTCGGCAATGCCCGGAGCTTTGATTTCAATGTCGCGATAAGCGTCAGTCTTGATTTCGCCTCTGCCGTCAATCGGCTGTCCCAGCGCGTTGACCACGCGGCCGATGACCGCATTGCCTACGGGAACCTGCATCAGACGGCCCGTTCTCTTTACTACGTCGCCTTCCTTGATGGTTTCCGCATTTCCCAGAAGAACGGCACCTACATTGCTTTCTTCCAGGTTCATGGCCATGCCGTAAACGCCGTTCGGCAGTTCCAGCAATTCACCGGCCATGCAGTTTTCAAGGCCATATACATGGGCGATACCGTCGCCGACTTCAAGAACCGTACCTACTTCATCGACATTGAGGTCTACTTTGTAATTTTCAATCTGTTTTTTAATGACAGATGTGATTTCATCTGAACTGATTTTCATATCCTGTAAGTCACCTCAATCTCTTTGCATCATTTGCGAGCGGAGCGCCGCAAGCTGGCGGGCTACGGATCCGTCAATCAGACGGTCTCCCATCCGGACCGTAAATCCGCCTATCAAAGATGCGTCTACTTTCTGTTTCATGATAATTTTGCTTCCCGTGATTTCCGCAAGTTTGGCTTTCAAAGCGTCCACCTGGGATTTGGTCAATGGAAACGCAGAGGTTACCACAGCTTCCTCCATGCCCATCCCATGATGCGCAAGATTGGCATAGACATCCGCCATGGCAGCAAAATCAGCGATGCGGCCTTTGTCGATAACAACATAGCAGAACTGTAAAACTATCGGCTGCACCTTATCTGCAAATAACTTATTTATAGTATCTTTCTTGACATCCTTAGCAAGCAGAGGATGGTTCAGAATCTCCCCGAGCTCTTTGCTTTTCCCTATGGTATCGGCAATGAGGCGGAGATCTTCTTCCGTTTGTTCCAGGCAGTGCTGCTCTGCGGCAATTTCATAGATGGCTCGTCCGTACTTCTTTGCAAGGATTACGTTCTTATCCATGATTACTTACCTGCCTGCCCGGCATCCAGTCTTGCGATGCTTTCCGCTATGAGCCGGTCATTTGTATCCGGCGTCATATTTTTGCTGATGATCTTCGATGCAATATCACAGGAAAGAGCGGCCACCTGCGTCTTCAGATCCTCCAGGGCATCCTTGCGTTCCCTTTCGATCTGTTTAGCAGCCTGGACTTTTTCCCTCTCAATAGCCGCATGGGCCTCATCGATCTGCGCCTGGGCCTGTACCTTGGCCTCTTTTACGGCCTTGTCCACGATCCCCTGTGCGGCGACCTGGGCATTGGCAAGTTCCGCTTCCAGATCGGATTTGAGCTTGGCCGCCTCCGCGCTGGACCGGGCCGCGCTGTCCAGATCATTCCGGATCTTGTTCCTGCGGTCATCCATGACCTTCAGCACCGGCTTATAGCAGAAATGTGCCAAAACGGCAACGAGAATGATAAAGTTGAGGATTGAAATCAGCAGCGTACCATTTAATTCTACCAATGAAATCCCCTCCTTAGGCTAACAATGAATTGGAATTAGCCGAGGAAAGGATTGGCGAATACGAGGACGAGAGAAATAACGATAGCGATAATCGGAATAGATTCTACCAGGCCGATGCCGACAAGCATGGAAGTGAAGAGCTGCCCCTGCATTTCCGGCTGGCGGGTCATGCCGTCGATAGCGTGAGATGCTACTTTAGAATCGCTGAATGCAGCTGCAAATGCGGCAACTGCGGCAATCAGCGCAGATGCGATAAGGGAATACTGAACAACAATAGTCTGATCCATGGTAATGATTCCTCCTAAGAATGTAATGTCCCGGTTTTTCCGGATATAATGAGTACCGTTTCGCGGGCGGCGCCGGGCATTTTACGGAGTGCCGCTCCCATTCACCTGCACACCTTCACTTACTCCACGCTCTCCTTGAGATAAATGGAAGTCAGCGTAGTGAAAATGTACGCCTGGATCAGCCCGACCACAAGGCTGAACACGACCCAGAGCAAAGGTACAAGCACAGGTGCCAACGCGTAGAGGATTTCCATCAGGATTTCCCCTGCCAGAATATTGCCGAATAGACGCATTGCCAGTGTCACCGGCCGGGAAAGTTCTTCTACGATATTGATGATTACGAACGGCGGCATCGGTTCAAAGAAATGTTTCAGCCATTTGCCGAATCCCCTGTTCCTGATATAAACGAAATGAATACATAATGTGCCGGTCAGTGCCAGCCCCAGGGTCGTATTCACATCATTTGTCGGAGACGCCGTCAGATGGGCTGTCGGCAGAAGCCCGATTTCATTGGCCACAAAGATGAACATGAAAAGCGTCAGCAGGAAATAAACAACCTTTTTATAATGCGATCCCATATTCTTCTCAAACTGGGAGCATAGCGGCTCAATGATCATTTCCACCGCATTCTGGATACCGCTTGGAACGAGCGAACGCCCCCGGCTCGCAGCAAAGACGATAATAAATACTATGAGAGCAGTAAGCCATTGTGTAAAAATCGTATCCAGATTGACCGACATTCCGAAAAGCTGTGCAACCACATGTGTACCCGTATGAAGATGCATAGTCTCACCCCCTCTCTGTTTTGGACGTCAGGAAAATATTATTATTCTTATTCCACACTATTGCCTTGCCCAGATAGTAGCAGGGAACAGTGACAATAAGCCCGCCAGGAAGCCGAGAATGGAAAGCGGTGTCCACAAAACCACCGCCGCCGCCAGCCCCGCTTCCACAAAAAGCCGGGAGCCGGCAAGCGCGGCGCCCATCTGGCCTATGTAGGCCGCGTCCCGCTCTTCTTCCTCCCAGTGGATGTAACGCTGTTTCATGTACAAGAAAAAAAGAATATGAAATACGACGCCGGCGGCAAATCCTGCCGCCACAGTCCATTCCCACTTCAAAAATGCGGCGGCCGCGCCGACAGCGCCTATGGCTGCCAGACGGCTGACCACTCTATCCGCAAAAGCAGGGAATACCGTATCATACTTCATTTCTTACTTTCCTATCATTTTTCTAATTATGGCCCACAATCCGGATATGGCGCCCAAAAGGGATAACCCGATAAGGCCGAAAGGATACGTCCCCAAGTATTCATCACACTTAAGCCCGCCCCAGATACCGAGGCCGATACAGGAAAGAAGGGTCATGCCCGCCCCGCCTGCCACAGCGATACTGCGCATCGGATTGAACTCTTTTCCTTTATCTCCCTGTCCTCCGGCATTCTTCATGGCCATCTCCGGCATGTGCATATCATGAAAAACTGCACGCAAAATACGTACAGCTCTACCCATACAAAGTTATTGTAACATATGCGGATTTACTTAGCTATAAATTTAGACGGTTTTTTATGAGAAATCCCCTCCGCATACAAAAGCGTCTCCACGATGCGCCCGGCGGATCTGCCGTCACCGTAAGGATTCACTGCTTCCGCCATCGCATGATATGCCGCCTCATCGGTCAGCAGCCGGTATGCCGTCTGATAAATCTTCTCTTCTCCGGTGCCCACCAGTTTTACCGTCCCCGCCTCTACCGCTTCGGGACGCTCTGTCGTATCGCGAAGGACAAGGACGGGTTTCCCCAGGCTCGGCGCTTCCTCCTGTATGCCGCCTGAATCGGTCAGCACAAGGGCGGACCGCGCCATCAGATTCGTGAAAGGCTCATACTCCATCGGTTCTACAAGATGGATGCCCGCCGCGCCGTCCAGCTCTTCCTCCACCGCTTCACGGACAAGAGGATTCCGATGGACAGGAAATACCACTTCCGTATCCGGTACGGTTTCCACCAGCCGGCGGAGCGCACGGTACACATGATGCATGGGCGCGCCTAAATTTTCACGGCGGTGGGTGGTCACAAGGATGACGCGCTTGTGTTCTTCAATCGCCTGTATTTCTTCATCTTCAAAAGTATAATCTTTCTTTACCGTCGAAAGGAGCGCATCAATGACGGTATTCCCCACGACAAAAATATTTTCATCCTTTTTATTTTCACGGAGCAGATTTTCCCGCGCCGTTTCTGTCGGGGCAAAATGAAGACTGGCCAGGACGCCCGTAAGCTGGCGGTTCGCCTCTTCAGGAAAAGGGGCCGCCAGATCTCCCGTGCGCAGCCCCGCTTCCACATGTCCGACTTTGATTTGCTTGTAAAAAGCGGCAAGCGACGCGGTAAACGTCGTCGTCGTATCCCCATGGACAAGGACATAATCCGGTTTTTCCTTTTCCAGTACTTCTTCCAGTCCGCGAAGGACGCGGGAAGTGATGTCATACAGGGACTGTCCGCTCCTCATGATATCCAGATCGTAATCGACGGGCAGCTTGAAAAGATCCACCACCTGATCGAGCATTTCCCGATGCTGCGCCGTGAGGCAGACCTTTGTTTCTATTTCGGGATGCGCCAGAAGCGACTGCACGACAGGAGCCATCTTTATCGCTTCAGGCCGCGTGCCGAAAACCGTCATGACTTTCACAGGACTACTCCTTTTCATAAAACAAACTGATACAATGAAATATTTCTGTCAATTCCTTTTTTATTTCTCATCTTTTTCCGGCGGCGGAAGAACGACCTCTCTCATAACGCCGAGTTTCTTCGCCCAGAAAATAAACACCCCGAGTGCGAAAAGGATCACCGCCACACCGAGAAATGGATTCAGCCTCACCACAAGGAGCGCCGCTGCCGAGAAAAAAGCGGTCAGCGCGTACATGACCAGCACCACCTGTTTCTGCGACAGGCCTGCCGCCAGAAGACGGTGGTGGAGATGATTCTTGTCCGGTGAAAAAATCGGCACCCCTGACTGCCTGCGCCGCACGATAGCAAGTACCGTATCGGTAATGGGCACGGCCAGCGCCACCAAAGGCACGATAAGGACTGCGGCAGCCGCCGTCTTCATAGATCCCATGACCGACACCGCGGCAATCACATACCCAAGGAACATGGATCCCGTATCGCCCATGAAAATTTTAGCCGGATTGAAATTATACTGCAGAAAGCCGAGACACGCGCCTGTCATGGCCACCATAGCGGCAGCCGATACCCACTGCCCCATCTGGAATGCGAGAAGGGCAATGGCAATAGACGCTATCGTGGCGATCCCCGCAGCAAGCCCGTCAAGGCCGTCAATAAGATTGACCGTATTGATAAATCCGATGATCCAGAAAATAGTAAGCGGTATGGAAATAAAGAGAGGAAATTCAATAATCCCCACATAGGGAAGATCGATCCAATCAATATTCACATCAAAGAATATCACAAGCACAGCGGCGGATAAGATCTGCCCGAGAAGTTTCACCTTGGCGGGAAGAGACACGATATCATCTGCAATCCCCACAAAAACAAGACAGGTCGCGCCGATCATAATCCCTGTCATTTCATAAGTAAAGCCCACCGTAAGAATGACGGATACCATAAACCCCGCGTATATGGCAAGACCGCCCAAACGGGGTACCAGTCCGTGATGCACCTTCCGTGCGTCCGGCTTATCCACGGCGCCGATCTGCACCGCGAAATTCTTTACGGCCGGCGTGAGAATAAACGTCACGGCAAGCGCGGCAAGGAACGTGAACGCGTAAGCGAACAACGAACCACCTCCCCTTTCTATGTATATGGTTATTTTAGCACAACTGATGAAATATTGTTGCCCGCCTGCGGCCTCGAAATAAAGCGGAGCCCAAAAGAAGCGGGAACCGCAAAAGAAAGGCACACGAAATGGAGCACGGCATTTCCGGATCCTGCGCAGCAAAAAACCTCACGGCTGTTTGATCGAAATCATTCCGCCATGAGGCTTTTTATTTTTACTGTTTCGCGCGAATCACGACGCAGCGATACGGCGCTTCTCCGTCGCTTTCTGTAGATACCGCGCCGTCATTCTGGAGCGCCAGGTGGATCATGCGGCGGTCGCCTGCCGACATCGGTTCAAGGCGGATTTCTTCCCCTGTACGCTTCACCTTATCCGCCAGGCGGTGCGCCAGCGATTCCAGCGTCTGTCTGCGGCGCTGCCGATAGTCCTCCACATCAAGAAGCACGAAGTAATGGTGGCGGAAATTTTTATTTGCCGCCAGATTTGTCAGGTACTGGAGTGCGTCCAGCGTCTGGCCGTGCTTTCCGATAAGGATACCCAGACCCTCGCCGTGAAGGTTGAAAAGAATGCGTTCTTCATTCACCATCTTTTCAAGCTGCACTTCCATCTTCATTCCTTTGAAAACGCCCGTCAGGAAACGTTTCGCTTCTTCAGCGGCTTCTTCCTGCTCTTCCGCGGAAAACGGAGTTTCCTCACGGCCGCGTTTTTCCTTCTTCGCCGTAAGAACCTCTTCCGTATCGCCGCCCATGACGTTTTCCCCCGGCTCCTCCGCAGCAGAAACGGTTTCTTCCTCTCCGTCTGCAGCCCCGGCAGCAGCCGAAGTCATGTCCCCGGCAGTCTCCGTAACATCTTCCGTTTCCGATCCTGCCGCGCCGACCTCGACAACGGCATCTTTCTTGTTGAACAAACCGAAAAGTCCGCTTGAGGGCTGTTCAATGACACGGATCACTGCTTCTGCGCGGGAAAGCCCCAGCTTCTTCAATCCTTCTTCCACTGCTTCGTCAACGGTTTTTGCGGTAATTCTGACAGTTTTCATAGTTATCCCTCCGCTTTCCCGGAACTATCCCCGGCCTCTGCCGTCTTTTCAGCAGAAGCCATTTTTTCTTTTTCATCACCGGCCTTCGGTGCTTCATCGGCTGCCGGTTTCTTTGCTACCTTTTTAATAATTTTTCTGCGGATAATCTTTTTCCTCTTTGTCTTAGCCACAGCCTCTTCATCGGTATGGACAGTGACTACGCCTTTTTTCGAAGGCCCGTTTATCATTTCCTTTCCCTTTTCCCCGCGGAACATGATAAGCTGCTGGAAAAACTGGTAAACATTGCTCACCACCCAGTAAATCACCAAACCGCTCGGAAAATGAAGAGACATCCAGCCGATCATGAGAGGCATCATGAAAAGCATCGTCTTTTGGTTGCCCGGCGCGTCTTTCGGCGTCGTCTGCCAGGAAACAAGGAACGTGGACGCGGCGGAAAGAACAGGCAGGATGTACGTGCCGTCTTCCGACGCTAAACTTTCAATCCAGAGGAAACCCGCATGGAGAGGGTCATAGTTGAATCCCTGTATCGCATAGTACATCGCGATAAGGAAAGGCATCTGTATGAGCAACGGCAGGCATCCCGCCATGGGGGACGCATTATGCTCTTTGTACAGACGCCCCATTTCCTGCCGCATCATGGCAGGGTCATTTCTGTACTTCTTCTGGATCTTCTGGATCTCCGGCTGTATTGCCTGCATCGCTTTCATGGAACGGATTTGTTTCACCGCGAGGGGAAGCAGCAGCGTCTTAATGAGTATCGTCAAAACGACGATAGCGATGACGTAATTGGGAAATCCGAGACCGGAAGTAAATTCATAACAAACCTGCAGGCCGATGCGCATCAGATCGGCAATCATGCCTACAATAGTCGAGAGTACGGGAATCTGGAACTCAGATCCGCCTCCGCCAAAGCCAAGATTCATAATTTCTCCTTATACGGCCTCTATTTCAGCCGCCTAAATGTTCCCGCTTTCTAAATTTCAAAAGCAGGATGAGACAGGAATGCAAAAACTCTGCTAAATTCATGGCGTGACAAGATAACAAAACGCGAAAGATAAAAAAGCGGCGCCTTATCAAAAGCGCCGTATATTGCCTATCGGAAAAGCTTTATGGAACAGGGTCATAACCGCCCTTATGGAAAGGATGGCACTTCAAGATCCGCTTTAACGCGAGCCATCCGCCTTTCAGCGCGCCGTATTTCTCCACCGCTTCCAGCGCGTAAGTGCTGCAGGTGGGAGTGAAACGGCAGCATGGCGGTTTCAGGGGAGAAACATATTTCCGGTAAAATCGAATAAGAACGATCAGCACCGTCTTCATCATGCCCCCTCCAGCATGCCCGCTTTACGCCACAGCGCAAGCAAAGCCTTTTCTGCCTCGCTATATGTCGCTGTTGTCAGAAAAGCGGCGGCAAGCAATATGGCTTCATAATGGGAAGAAAGTTCATGACGATGGAGGCGGTAAACCTCTTTCATCAGGCGCCTTGCCCGGTTGCGCGCCACAGCATTGCCGATGCGCTTCGTCGTCACAAACCCGATCCGGACAGGTTCCCGTTTCGTCCTGACCACGTACATAAGTCCCGCGCGGTTGCTGAAACGCCGGCCGGCCGAGTATATACGCCGGTAATCCCTGTTTTGCCGGATACGGAAATCACGGTGAAGCGGGTACTTCTTCTCCTGCTTCGATTCTGACTCAGGCACTTAATACCTTTCTGCCCTTGGCTCTTCTTCTTTTCAGAACAATACGGCCGGCTTTCGTCTTCATACGGGCGCGGAATCCGTGGGTATGTTTTCTCCAGTGGTTATTAGGCTGGAATGTCATTTTTGCCATCAGTGAACACCTCCTTACTGCGTCCTGTGTATTCACACACCATAACATGCTAATTATAGCTAAACGGCCATCAGATGTCAAACGAAAACACTTCACACACTCCGCTTTTCACGAAGAAATCAGTACCTCACTTTCCCCTCTTGATTCCTGATAAAGAAAAAAGGAAACGGTCTCCCGTCTCCCTTATTTCCTTTCCGCATCACCTATTACAGTGCGGACCCCTGCAAGTTTCCCGGTCATCACCGCTTCTCTCCGGAACACCGCAGACTCCCCGCTCACCGTTTTCTCCAATGGGACAGAGCTGTACGTTTTCATCCTGCGGCGGATTATCTCCGCCATCATACGCGGCAAAACCGCCAACTACCCCGCCTGCAATCAGTGCCACGGCAAGTATTGTTTTCTTCCACATAAGAACACCTTCTTTCAAAGCTAAAGCTTATTCATATATTTATATATACCTATTATAACATACCCTGTATAGTGCCTTATTGACAGGGAACGGCAAAACGCCATCCGAAGCGAATGTGAAGGATCTGCACCCGCGATGAGGAAGACCATAAGAAGATAAAAGCTATCAGCTGTGAGCAGTCAGCTGCAAGCTGTTAGCTGTGAGTTAAAAGCCGAAGCAGATGATTTCCATTAGGTGTCATACGAAATATCAGCAAAGGATTTGCTGTTGTAGTAAGGGGAGCGTTAATCGTCATCCGAAGCAAATGTGAAGAATCTATTACCGTGGTGAGGAAAACCGTAAGACGTCATCAGAGTCATAGATCCTTCACTCCATGTCACTGCTCCGTTTCCCGTTTTTCCCTCAAGGCTTTCTCGACTCCGTTCAGAATGACGCTTGAAGGAAAGAGTGTCATAATAAAGGGAACATTAAGCGTCATTCAGAGCGCCAGCGAAGAATCTATACCTGTGGTGAGGAAGACGGTAAGGCGTCATCAGCGCAATAGATTCTTCACTCTGTGCCACTATCCCGTTTCCCATCTTTCCCTCAAGGCTTTCTTGATTCCTTTCAGAATGACAGCGGACGGCAAGGCGTCATCCTGAGCGGCAGCGAAGAATCTATTACCGTCCGCTTATCCCCTCTCACATAAAAATACGGTACCCATCACATCTGACGGATACCGTACTTTCTATTTCTTATACTATTTCCTTATCCTTGTCTTTGTTTTCCGGTTTACGCTTCCGGGGAAATATGGGAACCGTACACATCACGGTAGTCATTGTTCGCCTTATCGTCTTCGCTGTTGACGCGGACACGTTCTACCTTATTTCTGTCATTGTCCTTGCCGGAAATACGGTCGACACGGATACGATCCAGACGAATCTGGCGGAGTTCCGGTTCAAACTCATTCATAGCTCTGTCCATATTGTCATCTACCGGTGCTCCATTCTTCAATGCGCGATAGAACATCGCCGCAAATTCATAGCGGGTCATGGAACGTTCGCCGCTGAACATGCCGTCCGGATAGCCTTCAAGGATGCCGTTTCCTGCCAATGTAGACACATATTCATAAGCCCAGTGGTTTTCCGGCACATCGGGGAAGTCCTTCTTTTTACCCATATCCAGGATACCGAGAATGGAATTCATCTTCTGCTCCATGGTATCCAGACGTTTCTTCAAATCCTTGTTCTCATCACGGAGATCGACGATTTCTTTCGCCATGGCTACTTTGGATGTGGATACATGGTTGCCCTGTCCCAGCTTCACGCTGACTCCGGCATTCACCATGTTTTCTCCTCCCCCGAAGGAGCCTCCCACGCTGAACATGGTGTCTTCATTGGGACGGTAGAATGCTCCTACCGCTACCGCATGGGCGTCTTTGTAGTTGCCGTAGCCCGCTGCTACATCCCACTTGTCATCCGGGTCGAAGTCCAGCGGGTGGAGGGCTGCCAATGCTGCCGCTCCGGCTCCTACTCTGTCCATCCGGTCTCCCAGTTCATTGACGGCTCCTCCTATGTTGTTGATTGTCTGGTTTGTTTTCCACAGCTGCCCCCCGTTGACGGCGTCAGTGCTGTTTGCGCTGATGTCTCCGGCTGCTACGTTGGTGATTTTCTTGTTCCCTGCGTTGATGCCGCTGTTGTCGATTTTCACGTCTCCCACGGTCAGGGTGTTGGTGGTTACGCTGTTAAGGCCTTTCAGGTCTTTGGCCATGCGGACTTTCAGGTTGTTATTGCCGTCGGATACGACGCCGAGGTTGTCTTCTGTGGTGAGTTTGTTTGTGTCTGTAATACCTCCGACTACGTTCACCTGTTCGTTCAGTTTCTTCTTGATGACCGCCCCTGTATCGCCGCCGTACTTCATACCATCGTCCAGGGTCGCAATGTCATGCTGCGTCCCGTCTTTTTCTTCAATAACAAGGCGGGTGATATTCGTGCCATCAACACCCGGTTTTCCGTCGCCGCCTTTGATCGTGGCGCCGTCTTTTCCATCTTTGCCGTTGATAGCAAGGCTGTCCGCTTTCAGGTTCTTATCCAGGCCGACAATCATCTCACCGTTACCGTTCACCATGGTCTTGATGTTGGAAGAATCATATTCCGTATCTAACTTCGTACCGGTGCCCTTGATGGTCATGGTTTCATTCAGCTTTTTAGCTACGGTACCGGTATTCCCTGCAAACTTGAGCCCATCATCCATGGTGGCCACTTCATGAGTGACATGGTTCTTATCTTCATAAACGATACGGGTCATGCCATTCGTCCCGTTATGTCCGTCCGTGCCATCCACACCATTCTTTCCGTTGGCGGATTTCATGGTGAGACCGTCCTTTCCGTCTTTGCCGTTCATACCGATAGAACCATCTTTGCCGTTGATCACTACGGCAGAGCCATCTTTACCGTTGACTCCGATGGAGCCGTCTTTGCCGTTCGCGCCCTTTTCACCAAGATTGATGTTATCTTTCACATTGACTTTATACGGATTGGCTGCTGTTCCGTCGCCTTCAACGGTGGTATTCTTTCCATCTACCAGCTTGGTCGCATTGGCTGCGATCTCGTCTTTCAGCTGATCTACATTGACCGCATCTGTACCGGCCGTACCTTTTGCCACATTATGGATCTGGTTGCCGCCATTATTCAGTCCGTCCGCGGTTAAAGAAACATTTGTCTTACCGGGTCCCGGTGTCTTCGGCGTAATGGTAATGCCACCGGCGGTGACCTCCGTCTTATTCCCGGTGCTGTCGGTAATGGTCGTACCGGCTCCGTTGGTTACTGTCGTATTTCCTGCCGCGTCTTTTGTCGTTACGCTGGTCAGATCTTTCAGCTCTTTAGCAAGCTTGATATTGAACTTATTATTCGCCGCATCGGCTACCACGCCGATATTGTTATCACTCAGTTTGCTGCCGTCAGCGCCGCCCAAGATGGACATCGCCTGGTCAGATCCCCGTTTAACCACATTGACGTCTGCCGCGCTTGTCGCCCCGATAGTGGAATTGTCTCCGCCAAAACGGAGCGGACGGGTCATGGTATAGAGCTGGCTGCCATTAACCGCATCCGTACTCTGCGGAGCAACCAATCCGGCCGCCACGTTCTGAATACGGCGTTCCCTGCCTTTAGCTCCTACCGTGACGACACCTGCTGGTGTGCCCCCTGCATAGGCATAGGTACCATCACTGTTATAAACCGCCATACCTTTTGTGGACACGCTGTCTGCCACATAAGCGGAGCCGCTCCCCAGATATACGGAATTCCCCATGGTAGCATTCACGTTGCTGCCCAGTATCTGGGTATTGGACAATCCCTGCGCATTACTTGATGCATCTACTGTATTATTATTCCCGACGATCTGGACATCCGTAAGATTCTTTGTATTATTTTTTGCCTTTACCGTATTCTTGGAACCGGTAATCGTGATACCGGACATCTTGCCGGCATCATCCTGTGTCGTCGTATCCGCATCGCCGCTGACTGTATTATTATTCCCCGTCAGCATAATATCCGTCAGTTCTGTTGCCGTTTCTTTTTTGACAATGTTGCTGTTGCCGGTTACTCTGTTATTCTCGCCGTCCAGTGTATTTTCATTTCCAAACACACCGGAATTGACCGCCGTGATATTTGAACCATTGCTTGCTACCGGAGTTGTGGGAGCACTGTTCCGTGCGCCGATGACATATGTCCCTGCCCCATTGACAGTGTTAGCCGTACCGATTGCGCCGGAAGATTCTCCTGTAGCACTTGCCGTTGTACCTATAGCCAAAGCATCATTCGCCAATGCGTGTGCCTGATCACCCAAAGCTACCGCGCTCCGGCTGTTACTCTTGGCTTCACTGCCTATTGCTACCGCTTTATCATCAGAGGCTCCGGCGGCATAACCGATGGCCACCGCCTTATCCACACTGGTTCCGCCATTCTTTATGGTGGTGACGGCACGGGTACCCATGGCAATAGAATGATTCCCTTCCGACTGTGCTCCTGCACCAATGGCCATATTGTATTTATAACCGGAAGCGGCCACAGTCTGCGTAATGGTAGGTGTCCCGCCATTTATTTCCTCGTAGCCGGTTCCCAGGGCGATGCTGCCTTCTCCCTGTGCCTCCACATTATTCCCAATAGCCGCGCTGCGTTTTTCCAATGCTTTGGCGCCGACGCCTGCTGCCATAGAATCTTCACCGGCAGCCCCGTCATTATTGTAATTATTCGCATTTGTGGACTTCACAGAGTAATAATGAGTCTTTGCCTGATCCACTGTTTCATTCAACTGATTAACATTAACCGCATCTGTTCCCGATGTACCCTTAGCCACATTGTGAATCACGGTTCCTTTGTTATTGGTATTCTTTAAAGTGATACTCTCTCCCTGCCCGGTAGTTACAGTATCATAGTAAACTCCTGTAGCCGTCGTACTAGTGATACTGGCATTCACCTGCCGGACCGTTTCATCGATGGATTTCTTCAGCTGTGCCACGGTAACGGCATCCTGATCCTGCGCGCCATCCGCCACATTCGTAATACGGCGCAATGCTGCCGCCGTACCGACTGAAACACCTGTGGAAGGAGCAGCAGTCCCTGTCAGGTAACCAGTACCGCTGATCATGGCCGCGCTGGCTTCCGAACCATTACCGATAGCAATGTTCCCGCCGGAAGCCTTTGCCCCTTGTCCCAGCGCCATGCTGGCCGCGTCTTCCGCCAATGCATTAAACCCGGCAGCTATGGATCCATTTCCTGCTGCCTGCGCATGAAAACCAAGCGCCAACGCGTCATCAGCGGCTTTCGTATCACTGCCGACTGCTGTCGCCTGGAGGCGGGACACCAGGGTAGCATTCTTATTGGCATTATATCCGATGGATACATTTTTCCCAATAGAAGGGTTACCGGCAGTACCTATATTCGTCCCTGCCTCTACACCAATGGCAATATTATAATTGCTGGATACATTTCCGCCCGCCTTGGTGCCGATGGCAATATCATGCTGTCCATCCACATTTTGTCCGGCTTCGTCACCAATAGACACATGCGAGCCCTTCGTTCCCAATACATCACCAATCATGCCCTTACCGGCACCAATACCGACAGACACAGATCTGCCGGCTGCCGCGCCGGCCTCATCACCAACAGCAACAGAACTGGAACCGGCTGTCTGACTGGCATTCCCAATAGCGACCGCATTTTTTCCTTTTGCTTCCGTTCCCTGACCAACAGATACGGCATTTTCTCCTTCGGCCACAGCAGAAGTACCGGCTGCCAGACTGTTCTTACCTTTAGCAGCCGCTTCTTTGCCGATCGCCGTTGCGGCTTCCTTACCGGCCTGGGCACTTTCGCCGACAGCAATCGCACTGTGGCTGTTTTTGGCAACAAAAGCACCGTGCCCGATAGCTGTCGCATTATCAGAAGACACCGTCTTTGCCGCTGTTCCAATCGCCATACTGTTGTTATTAACTATACGATTGCCGCCATCATTTTGAACAACCGCTCCATCTCCCAACGCAATAGAAGAATTACCACGGGCATTGGCTTTATTCCCGACAGACACACTATTCTTGCCGCCGCCGACAAGTACGACCGTGCTGTCTCCATCCGGTGTCATACCGCTGACAGCACCGTTAATTGCCCCATGGCCGATGGCCACGCCATTTACTGCATTAGAAACGTTTCTGGAAGCATGCCCTACCGACACGGAATCTTCGGCTTCTGCTTTGGCCTCTACCCCCATTGCCATCGCATTATCTTTGGTGGCTCTGGCCTGCGTCCCTACCGCGACAGCATCCGAGCCAACAGCTGAAGCATCTGCCCCCGTGGAATTGGCACGGAAATACTTAATCCCCGGTTTTGTAGCATCAAGTCCCAGGCTATTTGTCAGTGCTGTGAGCGTGTTGATTTTTAATGTATTATTGCTGATATTGCCGGCGTTTGTGCTGATATTGGTAGCATTCGTACTGATATGGGTAGCATTATTGTTGATATTACCGGTGTTGGTATTCACCTGCGTACTTAATGTAGCCAAATCACCCGTCGTGGCCAGCCCGGTCGTTGATATGGTAATCGTCTTGGTTGCCGGATCCTTAGTTACGGTGATATGGGTACTGCCGTTCAATGTATCCCCATCATTGACTGTAGCCGCCTCACTGCCGACAAAACCGCCAAAGCCCAGCATCGCCGTTAAAACCGCAGCCAGCGCAGATTTATATGCTTTATTCCCCTTATTTTTGCTGCTGCTGACGGCAATTTCTGGAACTACCACATAACTGTTCTTCACTTTGCTCCAAATGACTTTGTAAATTTTGTTCATATAACCCTTCCTCTCTACATACCCAAAAAAATATAATGCTATATCAAAAATTTATTTATATGATCCGGCAGACCTCCTACACCTCCTTCTATACTTCTCATCATATTTACCAGCCTTTATAAAAATACAAGATTTTTCACTGATGAATATTTATCTACCGGTTCAGTGCCATTTCATTCATATAATGTAAACAGCTGTGCTCTTAATTTTTGCAATAACAGTACAGCTGTCCTTACTTTAATTCCAAATGCCTTTATGAATATGATTCATATCAATATTTCTTAAGAATGGAGATGAATTTCGGAGCGATCGATTATTTCCGAGGCATTCCTAAAAAGCTACCTTATTCTCCATA
>ERZ773254.588-NODE-588-length-19624-cov-3.567428_pt1 | contig 19624 bp, 25 predicted proteins | sample MGYA00580516_ERZ773254 | MGnify/ENA primary metagenome ERZ773254 (study PRJEB29015, sample SAMEA2738158) | human oral metagenome | biome: human oral; feature: human-associated habitat; material: saliva | place: China | collected 2192 ...
AACAATGCGTCAACCAAGGTCGTTTTGCCATGGTCAACGTGGGCGATAATCGCTACATTACGAAGATTTTCGCGAATCATACTTCCTCCTAAGTAAACTCTGATGACAGCCTATATAACTCTCTATATAAGATCGATTCCCCCTTACCAGGAAGGGCAATCCAATCATCCTTAAATAACGATTTATTATAGCATATAATGCCATTCATGGCTATGCACATATCCTGGCTTACCCTTGAAGCCAAGGCTCAAAAAAGCCTCTACCTAATAAGATCCTAGGTAGAGGCAATAAAATTTATCCAGTGGCATGAAATGGTTCTATAGGGCTAAGAGATACCTATTTTTCATCTTCCCCTAGAATCCGTACTTCCGTTTCCAAGTCCACATCATGTGCTTCCTTAATACGCCGTTGTACTTCCTTGATGACACCATGGACATCCTTAAAGCTCGCATGGCCCTTATTAATGACAAAGCCTGCGTGTTTTTTAGAGACTTCCGCATCACCTACAGACAGACCCTTGAGGCCAGTTTGATCAATCAAGGTTCCTGCAAAGTGCCCTGGTGGCCGTTTAAAGGTAGATCCTGCAGAAGCATACTCAAGAGGTTGTCTAGACTCACGCTTCTCTGTGAGTTCATCCATCTTAGCCTGAATACGATCCTCAGAACCCGGTTCCAGCGTCAATTTGATTTCCCCTATGATTTCTCCATTATCATGGAAGAGAGAGTGACGGTAGGAAAAGGCTAATTCTCCTATGCTGTGTTCAACGATTTTGCCTTCCCGTGTAACAGCTTTTACACTAGTAACTACATGGCTCATTTCGCCACCATAGGCACCAGCATTCATGAATACAGCTCCACCCAAAGAACCAGGGATACCACAGGCAAATTCAAGACCTGACAGGCCATGTTTTCGGGCAAACTCAGACACATCCTTCATCATATGGCCCGCAGAAGCTCTCACCGTGACCCCATCAGCCCGCAATACTGCTAACATATCCCTGAGGACTACAACTACACCACGGATGCCCCCATCTCTCACTAACACATTAGAGCCACCACCTATAACAGTGACAGTCACACCTGTCTCATGGAGGTAAGCCATAAGAGCTGCCAATTCTTCCAAAGTCCGTGGCAAAACTAAAATATCAGCAGGGCCACCAATTTTAAAGGTCGTATAACCCGCTAACACTTCATCGCGAAGAACACATTCCTTAGGTAGGATTTTTCCCAAATCCTGTGCAAGCTTGTCTAAATTAATGTTTTTTTGCATCTTCAAGCACCTTCATGCCTTCCGTAATAGGGCCGGAAATAATCTTGTACACATCATTTGTTACTTGCGACCATTTCATGTGTGCTTGAAGATACTTAGCTACAGCTGGATTAGCTTCAATTTGTGGTACCAAGGCTTCCTGTTTTTTTAAGAGTTCTGCTTCATTAGGAGCTTGTGCCAATTTAGCATATTCCCATTCCATTTGCTGAGACATAAAAGTGCGAACAAGTTCAGTAGAAGCTTGGTCTTTCTCCACTTCCGCCTGAGCGGCCATCAATTCTTTATATTCTTCAGATTCACGCATAGCTGCAGCCAAATCATGAGCTTTATCGTAGTTCATTTTGCCTCCTCTAAAAAGATCTAATTCCTATTACTGTAAGTTTTTACTCTCTATACCTACTTAGAGCTCAAGTAGGTAGATACATTTTTTAGGTCTGGATAGTCCAACTGCCGCATGGCCTCATAGGAAATGATGGCCACAGCATTGGATAAGTTAAGGGATCGTGCTTGGTCCACCATAGGGATGCGAATGCAGGACTCTTCATGACCCTTCAACAAGTCTTCTGGTAACCCTCTCGATTCAGGACCAAAGACCAACATATCTCCCAATTGATAGGCCACCTCAGAATGAGTATGAGGGGCCTTAGTAGTAGCATAGAAATAGCGACGGTCTGGATACTTAGCATAGAGTTCTTCTATGCTCTCATGGACTTGCACATCCACTAAATGCCAATAATCAAGTCCGGCCCGTTTAACATGCTTGTCATCAATAGAAAAACCCAAGGGTTTAATGAGATGCAAGGTCATGTGATTAGCCGCACAAAGACGGGCAATATTACCTGTATTGCCAGGAATTTCTGGTTCATATAATACAATTTCCATAGGTGGCCTTTCTAGCCTCTTACAAGCTTTTACAACAGCTGTATATCCTTATATATTTTACAGAATTTAGGAAATTTCTACAAGATTTAGCGCACAAAGTGACCAGACTTGCCCCCTGATTTTTCCACCAAGTATACGGGACCCATCACCATTCCTTTATCAATAGCCTTACACATATCGTAAACCGTTAAAAGTCCTACTTGAACGGCCGTAAGAGCCTCCATCTCAACACCAGTCTGCCCCTTAGTCTCCACCTGGGCTCTTACCTTGACCTCATAGATTACCCCTCCTTGCCCTTCTTCTCGTTTCTCCAAAGAGCAATGAACATCAACCTTGGTTAAGGCCAAGGGATGGCAAAGGGGAATCAAATCAGAGGTTCGTTTAGCCCCCATAATGGCTGCTAGTTGAGCAACATGTAATACATCGCCCTTTTTCATATCATGACTCGCTATGCGGTCATAAATGTCCTTGCAAACCTTGATAAATCCCTCCGCTATGGCTATACGGTGGGTTACCGCCTTGTCTCCCACATCGACCATGCGGGCATTCCCGTCTCTATCAAAGTGCGTTAATTCCTTTTCCATAAGGACCTCCCATATATACCCCTGCTAGCATCAAGCAATACTCTTATAGAGTCACCCTCTAGTTCGTATTTCATATATTGAAAGCTAACATAAGTGAATCGATTATTTATACAATTATCAGTATAACAAACAGGATAAACCCCTGTCTGTCTAGAATTACTTATATAGCGAGGCAAGCAGTTGGCTTGTCCCTTAATGACTATCTTAGAGGAGGTAAGAATCTCATGGCAAATACACTCACCTACTTTGGCCACGCAGCCTTTATGTTAACTCATGACGATCAATCAATCGTCTTTGACCCATTCTTTACCGGTAATACTTGGGATAAGGCTAAAGCAGAAGATATTAAAGCCCAATACATATTCGTCAGCCACGGCCATGATGACCACTATGGAGATACAGAGGCCATCGCCAAGGCCAATGATGCCCTTGTCATCTCCACTGCAGAAATCTGTCAAAAAGCAGCCCAAGGGGGATGTAAGACCCACCCCCTTCATCTAGGAGGTAAGGTAGACCTTCCCTTCGGTTCCATCCGCCTAGTACCAGCCTTCCACGGAGCTGGCGTGCCTGGTGGCCATGCAGCAGGTTGCTTAGTAGACTTCTATGGGACCCGCCTTTACTTTGCAGGGGATACCTGCCTCTACTCGGATATGAAACTCCATAACCGCTTCGGTGATTTGGATTATGCCCTTCTCCCTATTGGTGACACCTACACCATGGGTATTGATGATGCTGCCTTAGCAGCCTCTTGGGTAGATGCGACCATTACCATCCCAATCCACTATAAAACATGGCCTGTTATCGACAAAGAACCTGGCCGCTTCACAGCACTCTTGGAGGCTAAGTATAAAAAATCTGGCCTCATTGTAGAACCAGGGACTAGCATCGAACTATAAAACATTCACTTATACTTAGAAGAGCCCCTAGCTTACATACATAAGCTAGGGGCTCTTCTTGTTTTCCTTTAGTGGAAATTAAATTTTACTTCTACTGGGTTGGTATTTTGAGAGCTATCTGTCTTTGTAGTTGGCATTTGAATTGCTGGCACCAGGGTATCGTGCCCCTTCTTAGCCTCTTTAGTAGCCTTCTTATCCAATTTATCCGCTGTTTTACGAGCAGTAGCATCAATCTTAGCTCGAATATCTGCTTGCGTAGCTTGCTTAACTTCAACCTTTTCCTCTGCGGCTTTAGCAGCTTCCGCAGCCTTCTTATTAGCTTCAGCATATGGATTTGGGCCATAGAAGGAAATGAGATATACCTTCTTAAAGACCTTATCAATAGTATCAGGACCAGTACCAGTTAATTGATACCAAGTCCCACGGTAAGGGTTATAGGCCTCTACAATTTTGGTATCGTAATTATAGCGCCATTGGAAACGACCATAATGAGAAGCCGATCCAGAATAGGCTGTCCCCATAACCTCTTGACCCGCAATAATATAAATAGGAGGAGCATACTTAACTACGTAAATGGAATCCAAATCAATAGCCGTTACCGCTTGTTGATGCATCTGAAAATTTGTATAGCGGGGATTTCCCTCCCAAGGATGAGCAGAAGCCACGGCTGTCCCAACGAGGAGACAAGACAAGGCTACGCCTACTAGTTTCTTAATCACCTGTGTTCTCCTTATCTTCTTCTCAATCGATTTTCCATCGATTTTCTAGTCTATTCGACCTTATCGCGTCTCACTTACTTATACTATAGCGAAACCACAAAGGCCCTATAATCTTGTCACAACTGTACTGATTATAGAGCCTTTTTATTCTTTATTCAAATCACAGGAGTTAACAATAGTCAAGAAAGCCTATTTCTAAGCTAAATACGTGGATTCTCTTTTTCCGTTACCCCATCCCGGAAATTGGACACAATATGGCGTCGATCCAAAAATTCCTCAGACCACTCAAAAAACTTCTCTTGGTTGGCCATAGAGAAGCCTCCTCGATTATTTTCTCGAGCGATTTCTGCATCTACATCACCTTCGAAACGACTGGCAATGGTCTTATTTTCTAACGGTTTTACAAGGCCATATGGCTTGGCTAGCGATAGGTCCCCATCATGCGTAAGAACCCAGAGTATCTTATAACCCTTAGGCAGGGGGTCCAAATGTTCCTCCCCTGCACCATCGGTAAAATAAATCAAAAGATCCGCCTGCTTATCATTAGCAAAGGCCACCACAGGGCTAAAGGCTGTGCCTCCCCGTCCTTCTAGACGAGTTTCTAAATCCTTCATGGTCTTGAGATAATAAGACCTCTGTATTTGATTATCGCATTCTACAATGATCAAATCGTGTTGGTAGGCTTTGAGGATCTGCAAGGTCTCCTTAAGGGCATCTCGAAATTGTTCATCTGTAATAGACCCTGACGTATCCAAAGCTACTACAACTCGAGCCTTATGATTGCGAATAGACCCTCTTAGATCAAGGCGGGAGGGCTGCCGCCGATTACGGCGGGTCATGGTCTTCTTATGCCCTGACTCTACTGTTCCCATGAGCTTTTTCAAATAATGATGCCAAGGAAGATCTGACCTATACTGGTAAAAGTCCTGAATGAGGGAGCCTAAATAACCTTCTGCATGACCATGATTAGCCTTCTCTATATACTCTTGAGTAAAAGCCTCTATATCTTTATCCGACAAAGGATCAGATTCATCCCAAATATCATGGGTTCGTTCTGCATTAAACGTATACTCTACAGGGTCTCCTCCCTGATCTTGGTCACTGTCTCCCCCTATATCAGAAAACTCTTGATCCGCCTCTTGCGACTGCGTATCCTGATCTTCCTTATCAGCCTTTAATTGATCATAGGCAGCCTGTAATTTGGAGGCATAATATTCTAGGGTCCTAAAAGGTTTAAGTTCTAGACTAAACCGTTCATTGAGATAGGGAACCGTAATCGCATCACGTGGCATATCTTGTAGGTAATTATTAACTACTGCATCCATGGCCATGTTGACCACATAAGGATCATAGGACTGCTTAAGGATGTTAGCCCGACTCATATGTTGCAAAAGAATATGGAGAATCTCATGCTTAATGGCATTCTTCATCTGCTCCATAGGAAGAGGTAAGAACTGGTAGGGGTTAATACAGAGGCAATAGCGCCCCCCTTTAAAATTTGAGGCAGTGGGGCTAGCGATGTCCGTCCGCAACTGATGGTCCATCTGCAGGTAAAAGTAGGCAAAGAAAGGGTCATCTTCTAGGATACGTCCATTGACCCGCTCTAAAATTTTTTGCATTCCCTTCTCGATAAAAGGAGTAATCGTTCCTTCCCCATCCAAGAGGTCTAATAAGGCTCCCGCTTCCTTCCTATGGTCATAAAGTTGTGTCAGGGTCTCCGTCATAGCAGCTTTAGCATGGGCATTGTTCAACTCTATCCTTTATTTTGCTCTCTTTCCCCATTAAATCACAGCCTCATAGTAAGCATTAACAAACGACTCTTCTGCCATCAAGAAGGTGTAAAGATGCGGTGTCTCCTGAGCCATATCCTTCATGGCCGCCACCATCAGATCCATAGGACAGAGCTTGAGGTAGTCGATAAAGCGTTCCAATTTAGCTTGCCGGTCTGTAGGTTTTAGGAATTCGACTTCCCCTTCTAAGCGTTTCATAATATGCTTGGTAGCCACATAGATGCGGGTAGGCTTTTCTTCTTCTAAACGGCCAGGAAGGGCCTTCCAAGCCTCATCAGAGCCATAGAGATCCTCATAGGCAATCAGAGGGCCATCCTGACGTTTTAAAAAGGCTACAAAAGCCTTGGCAATGAGATCACCTACATTTCCTCTCACGACAGCCTCAAATTGTTGGTCTGTAAATCGTCCCTCATGAGCCTTATATGTCTGATAGAGCTGACTCACCCGCTCATAGGACCGTGGTGTGGCATCAATGCCTCCCTCCTCATGCTTATAGAGGTAGTCTGGATACGTAGAAATAAACTCGATGACCTTAGGATCTAACTTAGCTTCCATAGCCCAATCGAGCCACTGCATATAGTCTGCTTCCATATAGAGCCAAACAAACCGATTCTTTTGTGCTGCGTCCATATCTACCGTTTGGTAATCGAACTCATTGTCCGGGTTCATAGCCGCCATGATAGCTACAGAATCGGGTAATCTATACCCATTGATTTCCCGGTTCAAAATAAGATTCATCAACTCCTGTTGAACCGAATGTTCACAGCGATTGATTTCATCAATAAAGAGAAGTACTTTTCGTCCCTCTTCTGCCAAGCGGTCAATGGCGGATAGGGTATGGTGGACCGCATAGACAGTAATACTTTCCTTTTTTAACGATCCGTCTGCACCTTTTTTCGTCACCTCTTGCACAGTTGGAAGACCGCCAATTTCCCCCTCTTTCAAAAGGTTGCCATCAATAATTTCCAAGGCCCATCCTTCTTGGTCAGCAATAGCTCGGGCCAGAGAGGATTTACCAATCCCCGTTTTCCCCACCAAGAGGGGTACCTGATTGGCCAGGAGGACCAATTCAGCACTGCCTTTAGCATCATTAAAATTCATTATTACCTCTATTCTTAAGACCTAAGTAGGTACCTAGTCTTCATCTTACAATTACATTCTATCGCTAGACCTAATCTAGCCAAGTGTCCATGCAAACCTGCTTAGCCCCTAGCGACCCGTATTGATAGGCTAGGATAGCCAAATCAACCACCTGATCGCCTAGCTTGCGTTTCCGCCCATCAGATGCTAACTCGCGCAAATACTCTCGATCTGGTTCCAGAGCCTCTAACTTTTCCTTCCATATAGCAAGGATATCATCTGGACTAATCCCCAAAGAAGTTGGTAGGTAAGCTTCCACGCGACTAGAAACTCGTAAGAGAGCTAACCCGTCCTCCCGACTCAAACCGCTGAGGAGGCGCATCGCTTGAATGTTCTGCTTAATAGCCAAGGATTTCATAGCCAGGCTAGGATTCTCTATGTAGCGCAAAGCTAAATAGGACTTCTCAAGAGCCTCTAATTTGACCTTATCACTAGCATTTTTAATATATTGCAAGGACTCATAAGAGGCCTTAACAGCCATAATTTGTAAGTCCTCTGAAGGTGCTTCCACATATTGTATAGCCCAACCAGATTGGCCTAAGGCTTCTTTAATCACTAGGTCTGTAGGATTCTTGATATAACGCAAATTATCCCAGGAAGCACGAACTGCTTGCAGCTGGAGGTCTTGGCTTGGGGCCGCTACAAAGGCAATAGCCTTAATATCATTAGCTAAAGCCGCATCAATGAGGTCCTGACTAGGATCTTTAATATATTCTAGCAGTGTTCCCTTGTGAGATAGGGCCACCAGCTTCATAGCATGGCTAGGATTAGGAATGTTGCGAATACCTTGGGGATTACGGGCCAAGGCTTCCAGTATTTGTTCTTCCTTCATCAGACCTCCTTATATCTAAAATTTTATATCTATATTGTATCACATGCCTGGAAAAACTAATTCCTCGGCCTGTAATAGTTTTAATCTATGAACTAGGTCTATAAATAGATATTAGACAGTCTATAGATGAAAGGGTATGATTACTTTACCATTGACATACGTCATTACCTAACATATAAGGACCAGAAGTCCTTTTTATTTTGTTTATACTGGGAGGTATACCATGAGCCAAGCCCCATTCCGTTATGATATTGTAGGTTCCTTCCTACGCCCTCAAGAAGTTAAAGACGCCCGTGCCGCTTTTGAAGCTGGCAAGATTTCCAAAGAAGACCTACGCGCTATCGAAGACAAGGCTATCAAAGAATTGGTAGAAAAGGAGAAAAAAGTCGGCCTCAAGGCTGTTACCGATGGAGAATTTCGTCGCGCCTTTTGGCACATCGACTTTCTAGAAGAATTAATCGGTGTAAATGAAACTAAGGCGGAAACCTGGTCCACCCAATTCAAGGGACATAATCCTAAGGCCCTCACCCTCAAGGTTGAAGGCAAGATTGACTTCCCTGAAGACCACCCTCATTTGGCTGACTTCAAGTATCTTAAGTCCATTGCTGGTGACGATGTAGTGGCTAAGATGACCATCCCATCCCCATCCATGCTTTACCATATCGTAGCTGTTCGCGGTGCCGCTGATTACCAACCAATTGATCGCTACAAGGACGATCAAGTCTTCTTCGATGACTTAGCTGATACCTACATCAAAGCTGTCCATGCCTTCTATAATGCTGGCTGTCGCTATCTCCAAATCGATGATACCTCTTGGGGGGAATTCTGTGATAGCGAAAAAGTAAAGGGCTTCAAGGCTAATGGGGTCGACACACAAAAAGTACAAGAAAAGTACGTAGAAGTGATTAACAAAATCATCGCTGCTAAGCCTGCTGATTTGACCTTAACCCTACACATTTGCCGTGGTAACTTCCGGTCCACCTACTTCTCCTCCGGCGCATATGATGCTGTTGCAGAACTGCTCTTCGGCCACTGCCATGTGGACGGCTTCTTCCTCGAATTCGACACAGACCGGTCCGGTACCTTCGCACCTTTGGCTAAGATTAAAAATCAAAAGGTTGTCCTAGGCCTCGTAACCTCCAAATTCCCTGAATTGGAAGATCCTGATCAAGTAAAAGCCCGCATCAAGGATGCTGAACAATACATTTCCAAAGACCAACTCTGTCTCTCCCCTCAATGTGGTTTCTCCTCCACAGAAGAAGGCAATGAGCTCCTAGATGAAGACCAATGGAAAAAGTTGGCCCTCATTAAGGAAATTGCTGAAGATGTTTGGGAAGACGCATAACACTGACTAGGCAGCCCCCTAATACTAAATAAGCTCCTACAAACCTATATACACAAGAAAACCCACCTGCCTAAGTAGGTGGGTTTTCTTATAGGTCTAGCCCCTAGAGCCTATGCTATAATAAGTAAAATCAATAAGGAGAACCTATGAAAAAACTCTATCTATTTCTCTGCACCTTGCTGACCTTCCTAGTCCTAGTCACGGCCTGCGGTGGCCCTAATCCAAATAAGGCCGAAGGGGCAGAAGGCCAAGCCCAAAGTACACAATCTAGTAGCGTGAAAGCTACTCTAACTGTCAAGGAGGGCCAAGCCTATACTGACAAAGACCACGTAGCCGCCTATATTTATCAATATGGCCATCTACCACCTAACTACATTCCCAAAAAGGACGCCCAGGCCCTAGGTTGGAAAGACAAGGGGTCTCTCGATACGATAGCTCCTGGTAAATCTATCGGAGGCGACCGCTTTGGTAACTACCAAAAACAGCTTCCGCATAAGGAAGGGCGCACTTGGAAAGAAGCTGATATAGACTATATCAAAGGCAACCGTAATGGCAAACGACTGATCTACTCCAATGATGGCCTTATCTACTATACGGATGACCACTATAAGACCTTTAAGGAGGTCCCATGAGAACCATACAAATACAAGTAAATGCTATGAAAAACCTGGATCAGGCTCATACCTACCTAGCTCAGATACTGAACTTTCCAACCTATTATGGACGGAATTTAGATGCCCTCTACGACATGCTCACAGAGATATCCCAGGATACACAAGTAATCCTACCCAAAGCCCTAGGAGATGACCGCTACCTAGGTTTAGATGGGACCTATATTATCAGGGTCTTTCAAGATGCGGCGCAAACTAATCCTAAACTCCACCTTATCCTCCAATAAGCGCCAATCCTATTAATCTAACTAGGCCACGATATAAGGTAAGGCATGAAGCTAAAGGCATCCTAGAAATAAAACAATAGCCCCTAGGAATAGGACGATCCCATTCCTAGGGGCTATTGTTTATAAATTAAGTGATGCTCATATACCTATTGGGAGGATAATTCATTAATATAAGCTTGCATACGTTGGAGATCAAAAAAAACTTCTTCGAGGCACAAGCCTTGAGCTGGTGCTGTCTTACCAATACAGCGCCGATCTTTAGCGGCTAAATAACCTGCTATAGCCTCAACCGATCGAGCACCACGTCCTACATCCACCAAAAGACCAGCTATATTGCGAACCATGTGGTAGAGAAAGCCATCTCCTACGACAGTAATAGTTAAATCTCCTGGATAATGGCCAAAATCGCCATCAGAGGCCGTGTTCTTCTCCACATGTACATGTATAGCATAAATAGTCTTAACAGGGTCTACCGGTGTCGTATTAGCGCCTTTTAGGGTAGTGTAGTCATGAGTACCACATAAGGCCTGCCCTGCTCGCCGCATAGCTTCTAAGTCTAAGGGCTTTTTAAAATGCCATTGATACCGCATGGTCAAAGGATTTTGAATGAGGTGGTTATGGATCTTATAACTATAGGCCTTACCACAAATTTTGTGGCGAACCTTCCAGTCCAATTCTACCTCCATAGCATCCTGTACCACAATATAGGCTGGCAAATGGGCAATGAGAGCCCGCTTTAAATTCTCTACTGGAATCTTCCCCACCGTGAAGAAAGAAACCACTTGAAATTTAGCGTGAACCCCTGCATCAGTCCGCGATGACCCATAGCAGGTAATGGGCTCGTTGCAAACCTTAGAGAGGGCTTCTTCTAAACAGCCCTGCACGGTCAGGCCCTTATCGGCAGGCTGCCGTTGATAACCAGCTAGTTCAGTCCCATCATAGGCCACAATGAGGCGAATATGGCGAGTTCCCTCTGGGAAGGGTCGATCATTTTTTCGCAGGCTTTGCTCCCTCATAGGGCTCCTCCCATCGATACAAGCTATAAGAAATGAAATTTAGAGAATCACATACATAAGAGCCAAGGCTAACACCAAAATAGCCACAAAACCAGCTGCGACTAGATCCTGAGTCCCATAAGCTAGGGCCTTCATGCGGGTCCGTCCCTCTCCCCCTCGGTAACAACGAGCCTCCATAGCAACCGCCAAATCATCAGCACGGCGAAAAGCAGATATAAAAAGGGGAACCAAGAGAGGCACCATATTCTTAATACGAGCTAAGATATTACCTGATTCAAAATCAGCCCCTCGGGAGGTTTGGGCTTTCATAATCCGATCTGTTTCCTCTAAGAGAGTCGGAATAAAACGTAGGGCTATAGTCATCATCATAGCAAGCTCATGCGCGGGTACTCCAATCCGACGGAAGGGTCTGAGAAGTGCTTCTACCCCATCAGTCAACCGAATTGGTGAAGTCGTAAAGGTTAAGAGGGAAGAAAAGAGAATTAAGCAGAGGAGGCGAATTCCCATTTGTGCCCCCATAGTAACCCCTTCCTCTGTAATACTGATGAAAGAATAAGTAAGGATCGGTGTTCCCGGAGTAGTAAAAATATGAATCCCCATGGTAAAGACAATGATAATCCACAGGGGTTTAATGGCCCCCCATAGAAGTTTCAAAGGCAGCTTAGATAGGATAATAGACAAGACCACAAAGGCTATAACCAAACAATAAGAAACTAAGGACTTGGCCATGAAAATAGCAATGACAAAAACCATGGTGATGAGGATCTTAGTCCGAGGATCTAGCTTATGGACCCAAGAATCTGAAGGAAAATATTGACCGATGGAAATATTACTTAACATGGTCTACCTCCTTCTCAATGGCTGTTAAGGCATCCTTTACCGTTAATACGTGATTATCCACCATTAGACCACGAGACCGCAGATGCTCCACGGTAATGGATACAGGTGGTAAATCGACCCCTGCCTCTTGCAGCTCTTCCCTATGGTTAATAAAGATATCCATAGGCTGACCATCTAATAGGACCCTTCCCTGGTTAAAGACCAAGAGTCGATCAGCTAGACGGGATATATCATCCATATTATGAGATACGATAATCACCGTAATCCCCTCCTCCTCATGGAGGCGCTTAATCTGTCCGAAGATCTCATCTCGACCTGAGGGATCAAGCCCTGCAGATGGTTCATCCAAAATCAAATAATCTGGTCGCAAGGCGATAACACCTGCTATAGCAACCCGCCTCATCTGACCACCCGATAAATGGAAGGGGGACCGGTCCGCATACGTATCGTAATCCAGTCCTACAAAGTCCATAGCCAAACGGACTCGGCGATCGATTTCCTCTGGATTTAGGCCTAGATTCTTTGGTCCAAAGGCTATATCCTTAGCAATAGTTTCTTCAAAAAGTTGGTGTTCAGGGTATTGAAAGACCATGCCTACCTTACGGCGCATAGCCTTAGCCTCTGTCCCCTTCTTAGCAATATCCACGCCATCGATATAGACTTGACCAGAAGTAGGATGCAAAAGACCATTAAGATGTTGTACAAAGGTGGACTTACCAGACCCCGTATGTCCTATGATACCGAGAAACTCTCCATCTTCTATGGTAACGTTAATATCTCGTAAGGCTTGTTTCTCAAAGGGAGTCCCTGGCCCATAGGTATACTCCACCTGACGCAGTTCTATCGGCATAGGGCATCTCCTAATTGACTATCACAAATAATCCCCTCAGACAAAGGATATCCATCTTTTCTTAAACCTTGAGCCAACTCAGCTGCTACAGGCACATCTAAGCCAAGAGCCTTAAGTTGATCCACATGAACGAAAACCTCTTGTGGCCTTCCATCTAATATAAGGGCTCCATTCTTCATGACCACAACCCGGTCTGCAGTAACAGCCTCCTCCATAAAGTGGGTGATGAGGATAATCGTAATCCCCTCCTCATGAAGATGGTGGAGGGTCTCCATAACCTCTTGGCGCCCTCTAGGATCCAACATAGCTGTAGGTTCATCTAAGACGATACAAGAGGATTTCATAGCTAAAACACCTGCTATAGCAACTCGCTGCTTTTGTCCCCCCGATAAAAGATGAGGGCCGTGTAGTGCATAGTCAGACATATTAACCGTTGCCAAAGCCTGATCCACCCTATGGCGGATTTCCTCTGGCTCTACCCCTAAATTTTCAGGGCCAAAAGCAACATCTTCCTCGACGATAGCCGCTACAATTTGGTTGTCTGGATTCTGGAAGACCATGCCCACCTGTTGACGGATATTCCAAACTTGTTCTTGCTGACGGGTATCCATACCCGCTACTAGGACTTGTCCTTGAGAGGGTTCCAAAAGCACATTGAAATGCTTAGCCAAGGTCGACTTACCCGACCCATTAGTCCCTATAATGGCTACAAATTCACCTCGATTAATGGTAAGGTTTATGTCCTTTAAAGCCTGCACCAAATTACCATTTTCATCCTCATAGACATGATTGAGGTGCTTTACTTCAATCAAGGTCTCATTCCTATTCATGTCTCTACGAGCCTCATATCTTTCTGGTCAATTTCGCATACTCTTCTTAGAGTAGGGGCGATAACTGCTGTCCAATATTTATTACTCCCTTATTTTATCAGCTAGAACAAGCCATGTAAACAAAAGGAAAAAGCCCCCAAACACTTATAAAAGTGCTTGGGGGCTTTTCAATGGCTCATTATACCAATTCGATAATTGCCAAAGGTGCAGCGTCACCTTTGCGAAGGCCAGTCTTGATTACGCGAGTGTAACCACCTTGGCGATCAGCATATTTAGGTGCAATTTCACTGAACAATTTTGTTACGATATCTTCGTCCATGAGGTATGCCAACACTTGGCGACGTGCATGAAGATCACCACGTTTAGCCAATGTTACCATTTGATCTGCCAAACCACGAAGTTCTTTTGCTTTAGCTTCAGTAGTTTCGATGCGCTCATGTTGGAAGAAAGATGTCAACATGCCACGGAACAACGCTTTACGAGCGGAGCTGTTGCGGCCCAATTTTCTATACATTCGTCTTCCTCCTTATTCGCCTTTTTTCTTAAGGGAGTAACCACCTGGATGATTGTTGAGTTTTTCCTCAATTTCATCGATAGATTTTTTACCCAAATTACGAACTTTGCCCAAATCATCGAGGGTCTTATCCAACAAGTCCGCAATTGTATTGATGCCCGCCCGTTTCAAACAGTTGAACGCACGAACAGACAATTCCAACTCTTCAATGGAAATTTTGGATGGACCATCTTCTTCAAGGACAACAGCAGTTTCTGGATCCACTACGTCGCCTTCGTAATCTTGACCTTCGAGTTCTACAACATCATGGGAATGAGCCAACTTAGTAAAGTTGTTCAAATAACCAATCATGATAGCTGCGGATTTAGCAACTGCGTCAGCAGCCGTAATGGAACCATCAGTCCAAACTTCCAAAGTAAGTTTGTCAAAGTCCATTTCGTTACCTACGCGAACATCGCTAACTTCGTATTTTGCACGAAGAATTGGGGAGTAGATAGCATCGATAGGAATCGTACCGATAACATCTGTATCCTTTTTATTCTTAGTGGAAGGCACATAACCTTTGCCGCATTCGATGACAGCATCCATTACCAAATGAGCTGTTTCATCAAGTGTAGCAATTTCAAGTTCAGGGTTCAAAACTGTTACTTCTGGTGGAAGTTGTTCAGCCAAGTCACCTGCTGTTACGATGCCGTCTTTTTTAATATCGAAGTGTACTTCCAAAGGTACTTGTGCTTCTTCATCGAGTTTGAGACACAATTGTTTCAAGTTAAGGATAATATCCGTCACATCTTCACGCACACCTGGGATAGTAGAGAATTCGTGAAGAACTCCGTCGATCTTAATAGATGTGATTGCTGCCCCATCCAAAGAGGAGAGCAAAATTCGACGCAGGCTATTACCGAGGGTGATACCATAGCCTCTATCCAATGGTTCACATACGAATTTACCGTAGCGACCACCGTCAGCGATGTCCACTTTCTCGATTTTCAATTTCTTTTCTTCGCTCATCAGGAACATCCTCCTATAAACTACGTCTATATAGTAAGTATAGCACGGGCGTGGGAATCACGCCCCATGTTACAAATTATACGCGACGACGTTTTGGAGGACGGCAACCGTTGTGAGGAATTGGAGTAACGTCTTTAATGGATGTTACTTCCAAGCCAGCTGCTTGAAGTGCGCGAATAGCCGCTTCACGACCAGCACCAGGACCTTTTACATAAACTTCAACAGTTTTAAGCCCGTGTTCCATTGCTGCTTTAGCTGCTTGTTCAGCCGCCATTTGTGCTGCGAATGGAGTGGATTTACGAGAACCACGGAAGCCAAGACCACCAGCGGAAGCCCAAGACAATGCATTACCGTTTACATCAGTAAGAGTAACGATAGTGTTATTGAAAGTGGAGCGGATATGAGCTGCACCAGCTTCAATATGTTTTTTCTCTTTACGTTTAGAACGTACTACTTTTTTAGCCACGAATTATCCCTCCTTTATTATTTTTTCTTACCAGCAACTGCTTTACGAGGACCCTTACGAGTACGAGCATTCGTTTTAGTGCGTTGACCACGAAGTGGCAAGCCCATACGATGACGTTTACCGCGATAGGAATTAATTTCGATCAAGCGTTTGATGTTAAGGGATTCTTCACGACGAAGGTCACCTTCAACTTTGTAGTCAGAATCAAGAACTTCACGAATCTTCGCAACTTCTTCTTCTGTCAAATCACGTACGCGAGTATCAGGATTGATACCTGTTTTAGCGAGAATTTCTTTGGAAAGAGTAAGACCGATACCGTAAATATAAGTCAAACCAATTTCAACACGTTTATCACGTGGCAAGTCAACACCGGCAATACGAGCCATCTAACAATCCACCTCCTTATTAACCTTGTTTTTGTTTATGTTTAGGGTTTTCGCAAATGACCATTACACGGCCTTTGCGTTTAATGATTTTGCATTTTTCGCAAATCTTTTTAACAGACGGTTTAACCTTCATTTGTACCTCCTCTGTGGACTCTTAACGCCTATTTAAAGCGGTAAGTGATGCGACCACGATTTAAGTCATATGGCGTTAATTCCATAGTAACTTTATCACCAGGAAGAATACGAATAAAATTCATGCGCATTTTGCCTGAAACGTGAGCCAAAACGATATGACCATTTTCCAATTCAACTTGGAACATGGCGTTTGGTAATGCCTCTACGACCGTACCTTCCACTTCAATAACGTCTTCTTTTGACATAGTTTAAAATCCTCCGGTTACCTGCTTATTTAATCAACCGCGGTTCGGACCGCATAGTTAATATTTCAGGGCCGTTTTCTGTAACAACCACTGTGTGTTCGAAATGAGCGGCTGGTTTACCATCTAATGTAACAGTCGTCCAGTCATCTCCTAGGACTTCTACCTTATAGGTTCCCAATGTAATCATTGGTTCGATACAAAGTACCATGCCTGGTTTAATTTGTGGGCCATGGCCAGCTTCTCCATAGTTAGGGATTTGTGGATCCTCATGCATATCTCGGCCTAGACCGTGACCTACAAAGTCTCTTACCACACCATAGCCATGTTGTTCACAGTAACTTTGTACTGCATGCCCAATATCACCGATGTGATTACCAGGTTGAGCCATTTCGATACCCTTAAACAAGCTCTCTTCCGTAACCTTTAATAGCTTCATGACCTCTGGCTTTACATGACCGATAGGAATTGTAATAGCCGAATCACCATGGTAATCATCTACTTTCGAAACCAAGTCGATAGAGAGGACATCACCATTTTTAAGTTTACGCTTCGCGCTTGGAATACCGTGAACGACTTCGTCATTCACAGACGCACAGATCGTTGCAGGGAAACCATAGTAACCTTTGCAAGACGGAATTCCTCCGTGGCTGCGAATATATTGCTCGGCCATTTGATCTAACTCAAGCGTCGTAAGTCCTGGCTTAGCTGCTTTTGCAAGCATCTCGAGACAATCGGCAGTTAGCTTAGAAGCCTTGCGGATACATTCGATTTCATGTGCGGATTTCAAAATAATCATCTTATTTCTCCAAAGCCGCTACAATGTCAGCGAATACTGCGTCTACATCTTGTAGCCCATCAATTGCTTTATACAAGCCGCTATTGCAGTAGTAATCAATCAACGGTTTAGTAGATTCTTCATACACAGCAAGACGTTTTTGTACTGTTTCCGGTTTATCATCATCACGGCCTTCTAAGTGCGCCCGTTCACTAATCCGTTTTACCAACTCTTGAGAAGGTACGTCTAAGTTCACAACAGCGTCTAATTTATAGCCGAGTTCTTTGAGGATCGCATCCAAAGATACAGCTTGCGCTGTAGTTCTAGGGAAACCATCAAGGATAAAGCCGTTTTTGCAGTCGTCTTTTTCCAATCGTTCACGAACGATGCCAATTGTCACACTATCAGGTACGAGTTGACCAGCGTCCATGTACTTCTTAGCCTCAAGTCCAAGAGATGTTTGTTCCTTTACCGCAGCACGGAACATATCACCAGTTGAAATTTGAGGAATCTTGTATTTTTCAATAAGACGAACCGCTTGCGTGCCTTTACCAGCACCTGGAGGTCCCATCAACAAAATATACATATATATTCCTCCTACTTCATAAAACCTTTGTAATGGCGCGTCACCATCAAGGATTGAATTTGTTGCAAAGTATCAAGCGCAACACCAACAACGATGAGGAGCGCTGTACCACCAAAGTATACGCCTTGGATGCCTGTAAAACTTCCGAGAAAGTTTGGAATAATGGCAATGACAGCTAAGAAAATGGCGCCTACCAAAGTAATCTTGGTCATTACGTCATCTACGTAATCAGCTGTAGGTTTACCAGCACGAATACCTGGGATAAAACCACCGTATTTTTTCATATTATCTGCCATATCCGTAATGTTCATTGAAATCGCAGTGTAAAAATAGGTAAATACGAAAATCAATACCGCGTACAAGGTTGTTTGTAGCGGAGTCCCCCATGCAAACATATCAGCCACAGACTTGAGCGTTGGATTTTGCACAAACTGGGAAATCGTCGCAGGGAACATCAATACGGATGACGCAAAGATAATTGGAATTACACCTGCCTGGTTGATTTTCAACGGCAAGAATGTAGCTTGGCCACCATAGGTTTTGCGACCCACTACGCGTTTTGCGTATTGAATAGCAATCCGACGTTGACCTTGTGTAGCAGCTACAGTAGCAACGATCATGATAATCGCTAAAACTGCAAAGATAGCTACTTGGAACATATTAACTGTCCCGGATTGAACATACTCAATAATAGTTTGAATACCTTCAGGGAGTCGAGCCACGATACCAGCGAAGATGATCAAAGAAATCCCATTGCCGATGCCATAAGCTGTGATTTGTTCACCTACCCACATAAGGAGCATAGTGCCCGCTGTGAGAATGATGGTTATAACGAGTACATGAATAATATCGTTAGTAACCAAAGCTTGGTTAGCTCGGAGTGCGTAGGCCATGCCGAAAGCTTGAATTGCAGCTAGGAAGACAGTGCCATAACGCGTAACCTTAGCAATTTTCTTTTGTCCCTCTTGACCATCCTTTTTCCATTCTTCAAAGGTTGGAACAACTGCCTGTAACAACTGCATAATGATAGAGGCGTTGATATAAGGGGTAATAGACATTGCGAAGATGGAGAACTTGCTCAAAGCGCCGCCTGCGAATAGATCGAGAAGACCAAACAAGCTACCAGAGTTGAACAAGCTCTCGATTGCGGATGCATCGACACCCGGCACTGGTATATGAATACCAGCACGAAAGATGACGAACATGAGAAGCGTATACGCTATCTTATTGCGAAGTTCCACAATTCGAAAGATGTTCGAGAGGCTTTCTAGCACCCTAGATCACCTCTACTTTACCACCTGCTGCTTCGATTTTTTCTTGAGCAGCTTTAGTGAAGCCGTTAGCGATAACAGTCAAGTTTTTAGCTGTTAATTCGCCGTTACCGAGGATACGGATACCATCACGAACGTTTTTCAAGATACCAACTTCGATAAGAGCTACTGGATCAACAGTGGCACCATCTTCAAAGCGGTTCAATTGAGCGATGTTAACTTCAGCGAATGTCTTAGCAAAAACATTTTTGAAGCCACGTTTTGGCAAACGACGATAAAGAGGCATTTGGCCGCCTTCAAAACCAGTGCGAACGCCACCGCCAGAACGGGAGTTTTGACCTTTT
>ERZ773254.593-NODE-593-length-19520-cov-20.291138_pt1 | contig 19520 bp, 15 predicted proteins | sample MGYA00580516_ERZ773254 | MGnify/ENA primary metagenome ERZ773254 (study PRJEB29015, sample SAMEA2738158) | human oral metagenome | biome: human oral; feature: human-associated habitat; material: saliva | place: China | collected 2192 ...
TTGAAAATCCCAAGGTCGTGAGGAGTACCTGTACATTCCATATATCGCATATCGTTGCTCATCATAACTGAAATTATCCCGTTGGTCAACATCTTCCGATAACACTCCTCCTAATGTCGTGTTTCCGAGATATAGCTTATTATCATAATGGATACCGGCATTGACATACTTGACACCAATCGTAAACTGATGGCGGTTGAAGAACTTTGTAAAATCTACCTGTGCACTATATATATTGATGTGTTCGAATGAGGGTTGCGATTTAGATATAATACTATCCCCACCTATACCTAAGGTGTATTTATTCTCATACTCGTACAAATCATGTTCTCTTTCTCCTACATAATCAGCAAGAAGGTTCAGCTTACTGCCCAGTGTATCTGTTTTCCATTCATAATTTAAAGTAACATTATTGGTATTAGGTCTTAAAGAGTATGGAGCATAACTTAGAATATTTGTTTGATTAGGACTATTATCGGTAACGGTAGAATGAACCCAACAGGCATTGGCATAATCCTTTGAATAGTTGCCCAACCATTCTACGCCTAAATAATGCTTTGGAGATATATAAAAGTCGATGCCCAACTTAGGCATATAATAAAGACTTTTATTTGTAGTTTCAGATATACTATTGACGATAATGTTTTGTCCATAGTCGCTTTCAGATATCTTACTATGACTTGCCGACTGCCCTAATGCCATATTAGCATAAAGAGCAACGTTCCCCCACGAATAGGTTACCCCTGCAAATTCCGAAAACAGGTTCTTGCTTTTCCGTTCGTATTCACTGCCCACATAACCTGATAGTCCGTACTCATATTTCTTCTGACGGTTAATAACAAGAACGCCCGTGCCTCCTTCTGCATCATACCCGGCTGTTGCCTGAGGCAGCAACTCCAAATTCTTTATATCATTACCGCGCAAGGATGATAAATATCTTTTGAGCTGCGCCCCGCTTAACCTTACCAATTTTCCATTTTCATATATTTTGATACCATTGCCCATAATGGTAATACCACCTTCTCCATCATAATTTACACCCGGAATCAAATTCAATATATTAGAAAGAGAACGTGCCTTTAACAATTTACTATGCTCTACACTAACTATCATTCTGTCAGCTTTATGTTGAACAAATGGTCTTTCTGCTAATACAGTTACTTCAGAAAGATTTATTGTATCTGATATTGAGGTATGTTTGTTCTGTGCAAAGCCCGTTAGTACACATTGCAAAAAACAAAAAGAAAGGATGTATAAATACTTTTTCATAGGGACTTTGGGCAATTTACATCAGGATAATCCCAATGTTTTGGACCATATTTTCTTACAATATCTCTATAACATACATAAGAATATCTAATGGTTGTTTTTGCGAAAATAGTCTTTTTTTCTTTAGATTGCAAGAATTTTCTCCGAAATTTCGATGGGAATCGAGAATTTAACAATTAAACTGCCGTAAAATGCACACTAATTAACCTTTGGGCATATTCATGGCTGTGCTTTTTGACATGTATGTGTCCGTATGTCCCATCTATGGAATTTTTCTTACGATTTCTTGGACGGTTGGTACTTCTTCACAAATTTTCGCATGGTTTTCTACGTTTCATACATAACAAACGGCAAAAACATGAAAAAACATCCGTCACGTATTTCTCATAAAACACATGATGGATGCAATTCCTATATGATAAAAGAGCTTTCTCCTGTCTATGCGCTATAACTCTCTTCCAACAACCTTTCCGAATCCGACTCCTTATAGAGTATCTTCCCTGCGAACTGTGTATAGGGAATAACCCTTTTGTCCCGATAATCCTGCAGTGTGTGTGGGCTGATATACAGCCACTCACATACTTCTTTACCTGTGAGGAAGTGCTCACCGCCAAAGAGCGGCTTGTGTGTCTGTGCTACTTCCTTTATCCTTCTACTTACACTGCTGATAGCGGACAGCACCACCTGCATATCGTCAGCCTCCATATTTAAGTCTCTTACCTGTTCCATAATCTTCCTATTTATTTGCACTACACTTGCATATTAGCATATTAAACGAGCGTTCCTCTTTAGGTTCTTCGTCCATCTTCTTTTCATAAAATGCAGGAGTAGGTTCTAAGAACATAGCGATACCCTTTTCCTCACCGCCCGATTGTGTGCTTACCCAGTGCTTCTTAAATTCCTCGAAATTGTATTTAACAAGTCCCTTTGCGGGGTCAGCAATGTAGAATCTATTCTTTTTGACTTTGTATAATACAACGAAATGATTTTGATTCCAATGAAGAATACAAGGTAGTGGTGCTTGACATAAAGATTCTATATCCAATCTGCCACTATAAGCCTGTAACTTCAAGTTTGAAGCAACTGTATTAATTCCTAATAAAGAAACCCCCTCAGTGGTTGCAGAACAAAATTTTGAAAGTAGTATTATGGGAATTTCTTTCCCATAATACTTACAAATCATCCTAAGGCATGTTGCCCCACATTGCATTGAGTCATACTGGAAATAAAAAGGGAAGTGTTTATTTCTCATTAGTATCTATTATCGACCAATTCTTCTGCGGTCTATATCACCTGAGCTGTTTTTTCTGAATAAACTCTTGAAGTTATTCAAATTATATCTAATTGATAGCGTTATATTTCTACTATCTGGAGATAGAATTTTCTCTGACATAATTGTATAATTGGAAGTCACGCTATTGGGATTCTTTTTTGCAAGCAAATCATTTCCTGAAAGTATCACAGTAAGACGTTTATCTGCAAAAAAAGTGCGATATAAACCAATACTTAAATCATATGATGCACCTATCCTTGTCCCCAATGAACAGTATGAAGAGGCTATATTAAAGTTACAAAACAACATTGTGTTTTTATCTATATCAAATTGATTTACAGTAGATAGAGAAAACTGTGGTTTGTTTTTCACTCCCTCTGCTCCTAAAAAGGGAATCCTTGTCAAATCATAATGAACAGATGCATTATAAGAAAAGCGATAAAAACCGAACTTGTCAGAGTAACTTGTACGTAATGTATAATAAGATACGTTAGTGTTAATAGGGCTATTAATTAACTCTTCGTTTGCACTATTCTCCTTATGCATAACATACATTGGGAAATCGATTTTTCTATCATAGTTTAACTCAATACTTATTTTCCTCAGTAAGATAGCTGAGAGATAAATATTGTGTGACTTCATTGTTTTTAGTGCAGGATTTCCCTTTTCATATAGTAAAGAATTTACATACTTCAAAATAGGAGAAAGTTGAGAAATACTTGGACGAAGACTCTTTGCTGTATATCCAGCTAACAATCCAACAGAGGGAGATATTTCATATTCTAATTCCACAGATGGGTATAATATAGAAGACTTATCCTTTACAAGTTCTTGAGCATTAAGTTTGTATATAGAATTCATATATTCCCATCTCAAACCAATGCCTGCATACAAGTTCCCCATCTGACGATTGACATTAGCATAGAGAGAGTAATTTTCATCTGTAAGGGTTGTTCTGTCATTGTATTTAGATATACCTGTATTAGGATTTTCAGAAGAAGAACTCCCATTGTTATTAGTGTGGGAGAATCGACCTCCAATAATGATTTCATATTCTTTTGGCAGATTGAGTTTATAGTCAGTCTGCATCATAAAAACCTTATATGTATTATTTCCTGTAAGGTTTGTCGGAGTGGTATTATTAGTCAGAATATTTCCAATTGGATTATCTTGACCATATATAAATCCCGTATTTACATCTAAACTGCTCGATTTTCTTGTATGTCGGTACAACAGAGACAAATCATGCGTAGTCCCTTTCCCAATTGAATTCTGAAACGTGGTTAAAGAGGTTTGATTACCATTTAGAGTAGAGTTTTCAAGAGTGTTTGCTTTTGTAGTCGTGCGATAGTTTTCAAATGAATATTGAAAATCAAATAGATTATTAGAATTAGGAGTGTAAGTTGTACCCCATGTCGCACGATGTTTTTGCAACATATTGGTAGCTGTGTTTTCCGAGTAATTTTTTCCTAACAAAGTATAGTCTGCCATAGCATCATACACGGTATAACTATTTGTTGCACTTTCTTTTATATGTCTATCTAAAAAAGCGTATGAAATATAGTTATACCATTTTCCTTTCTTGAAGTTTACATCAAGACTTTGATTGTCGCTATATTTACGTCCGACTGTAGATGTGTGATTTATTTGTGATGAGAGATAGTCACTGATTGGCGTAATTGTATTAATGTGTATAATTGCATTGTATTGAGAAGCATATTGTGCAGAAGGGTGTGTGTCAAGCACAATATCTTTTATTTGTTCTGGTTTCAATCTTGTTATTTCTGCCATACTTTTCACTTCTCTACCATTGATATAAAACAATGGCTGTCCTTTTCCCATGACTGCTATATTATCACCAGATTTTACTGTGAAAGGAAGAAATGACATAATGGATAAAACATCAGGCTGCTTTTTCAAATCGGTAGAACTAACGTTTAGAGCATATTCTCCCCGACGCTGTACCAGAGGTTTTTGTTTGCCTTTTACAACAACTTCTGCCAATGTATAGCTTTCTTGGTATATTACGATTTCTCCGAGATTAAGTGTGTCTTTAGGTTGGGAATCTAATCTCATTTCCTTGGTTTTATAACCAACACCTGAAATAACGAGCGAATAATCTCCATATTCACCTTTGATAACAAATTTTCCATCTTCTGTCGTTACGGCACCGCTTACAAAAGAAGAGTCCGTATTGTTTTTCAGTACGATATTTATATAATCCAATGGATTATGCCTATCATCAACGATGCGACCTGTTATATTTTGGGCATTTAAGGCTATACAGTATAGAGGGAGTAATGCCAACAAAAGGAAGTTCTTCATTTTTTTATTTTATGGATTTGTGGTATATGGAAGATGTTTACTAATCCACAAAAAGACAAACGGCATTGTCTTTTTGTGGTTGCTTTGTAAAAATAGAGAGTGGAGGAAAAAATCCTCTCACTCTCTATAGTTCCCACTTAGTTACTTAACTGGAGACGATAGAACGGCAGTTGTTGTTGTTGTGGTGGTGGTAGTTCCATCATCTCCAACTGTTGTTGTCGTTGTTGTTGTCGTTGAAGTGGTAGTGACAATCTTTCCTCCACAAACTTGTTCCATTTCAGCTGGAATCAAAGCTTCAAATTTGAATGCAGTATTCATTTTTTTCTGATTTAAAGTGTGAATAATATTGCAATACGATGCTCTGTCGTAAAGGACATTAATGTCGGTTCAAAGGTACATATTTATTATCAATTACATCTCATTAAAAATGTTTATTTTTGATACGTGTGCGTTTTCTAACATTTTATCTAAATCTGAAGCCTTATATAGTATCTTCCCTGCAAATTGCGTGAAAGGAATAATCCTCCTATCCCGATAATCCTGTAAGGTGCGGGGACTGATATACAGCCGCTCGCACACTTCCTTGCCCGTGAGGAAATGTTCACCGCCAAACAGCGGTTTGTGTGTCTGTGCCACTTCCTTAATTCTCTTGCTTACTCCGCTGATAGCGGACAGCACCACCTGTATATCGTCAGCCTCGATATTTAAGTCTCTTACCTGTTCCATAATCTTCATATTTATTTGCACTACACTTGCATATTAAACGAGCGTTCCTCTGTCTTCTTTTCATAAAACGCAGGAGTAGGTTCTAAGAACATAGCGATACCCTTTTCCTCACCGTCCGATTGTGTGCTTACCCAGTGCTTCTTAAATTCTTCGAGATTATATTTAACAAGTCCCTTTGCGGGGGTCAGCAATGTAGAATCTATTCTTTTTGATTTTGTACAGCACCACAAAATGATTTTGATTCCAATGGAGTAAGCAAGTATAATTTATGTCTTTTATTTGATATAAACTTGCTTTTCCACATAGTACATCAAAACCTAAGGCTTCTGCCAATTGTTTTAAAGCCTGCATTGAAACACCCTCATTGGTTATAGAACATATATTTGATAGGTTTTCGAACGAATACATTCTACCATAATACTTAAAGACCATCGCCATACAGGCAATCCTACACTGCATGGCGTCATGTTGCCTATAAAAATAAAAGGACATTTATTTTGCTGTGTTGTATTTGGTTAGACCGGAGTCGTTGTCTCTATTATTAATGTTTTTACCCAGATGCCTTCGTGAATTGCCTTTTGACAAAGAATAAACGAAAGTCAGTGCCATAAGATTTTTGAAATTACCCCATCGGGTCTTTTCTACGAAATGGAATGAAGGAGTATCTGCATAAATCTTGGAAGGATCGGGATTGTAAATGAACATAGCACCCACGGTGATTGCACCTAATTTATAGGTAAGGGATGCGTTCGCATTATACCCATGCTTCTCAAAAACATCACCGTCAACAGTGGTCATCGGTAGATTGTGGTTGGTCATGAACTGCCACTTGCCTGCCACCACCTGACAAGAGATTCCTACATTGTTCAGATTGTGGTTGACACGCTGATTGGGCGTATTGTATTTGGAAGACAGATAGTTATAGTAAGGCTGCAAAGTTAGCCAGGAGAAAGGTCTGCAACTCAAAACAAGCGATGCGCCATACTCGTTGACATGGCGGATGCCCACAATCTGGTTCACGAAGTCCGAACCGTCAGCGGAAACAACTGTCATATTCTTGTTGGGATAGTAGGCATAGCTGACGGAAGGTTTGACAAACCAGATATTATTGGCCGACGCATACTGGAAGCTAAGTTCGGTGCGGTAGAAATGGTAGGGCTTCAGACTGCTGTTGCCTTGTAGATAGAATCGTTCATCCACGACGGTACGACTATCTGTGAGCTGACCGACGTTAGGAACCGCAGATGCTATGGACGAGGTCAGGCGTAGCGAACTGTGTTTGTGCAGCTGGTAATTAAGAGAAACAGAAGGCCGCATAAGGATGTAGTTGGCTATTGCCTTCGTCGCAGTTCTATATCGGTTGTTCTCCACACCGATTCCCAGGTTGTAGGACAATGCCCCCCATTGATTGGTGTAGTCGGCGTATAGGTATTCCTTTTGCGTATTCACTGTCGACAAATTGGATGCCCCGTCTGTCTGACGCAGGTTTTTGTATTGATAGTAGGCTCCTATCTGTATATTTCCCTGCCACAGTTTGTCAGTATAAAGTACTTCTGCTATTAGCGAGTAAGACTTGTTGTCGACGACGTTAGTAAATGTTCCCGTTCCCGAGGTGTTTGTTAGATTATTGTTCGATTTGGATTTGAAATAAGTGTTCACCACATTGACCGACAGACTGTTGCCTTTGCGGAAGGTGTGTCCGAAGTAGATGTTGGCCGATATGGAGGAAAAGTCACTTTGAAGCCTTCTGTGGTTGGTATCTTCCAATGTACCCGTCCGCAAGAGCTGTTGACTGTATTGCTGGGTAGCCGGAGACTTACGATATTCTAAAGTGATATTGAAAAGGTTGCTGTTTTGGAAACGCTGATAGAATAATTGTCCTATGTGGTAGGCACCAGTGTATTTACCCGACAAGCCCTTGTAATCATTCGTCACATCATCCGGATAGACATAACGGTTTTCCATGGTGTTCCGGTTAAGATGTCTGTAGTCCAGAAAATATGCTGCAGACACCTTGTTGAGCGAATCGCTATAACTGGTGGAAATCAAGTTGGTACCATATCCTGTGGTGATACTGTTTTTGGTGTCGAGATATAGTGAATACTGCCTTTTGTTGGTGCGTTTGGTCGCTACATCTAATACAGCACCTATCTTCTCATGTGCAAACCTTGCAGGTGGATTGGAATAGTAGTGCAGGGTCTTTATTTCGTCGGCTTTGAGCAGCATCAGTTCACGTACCGACCTCCTGATTCCATCAATCAGCACCAAGACAATTTTACCATCTGCCGTCAGCAGTTCACCGCTGTTTGTTGAAAGTCTGAATTGCGGCAGGCTACTGATGGCCTCCAAAGCGTTGTTTCCCATCTGTCTGGCACGCCTGTCTAACAGGATGATATCTGCGTTGCCGAAGCTTCTTAGCCCTTGGGCCGACACAGTGACCTCTGAAAGGTTCTGTATGCTTTCTGTCAGCTTGACCACTCCGACATCGCCACGCTTGCACGTTAGCTGTTGTGGCCGATACCCTAAGCAAGAGAATTTCAACAGAAACTGTCCGTCTTCGTCTACATTCAAACTGAAGATTCCTTTTAAATCCGTCAGCGTGTGAGCAATGGTTACCGTGTCAGATAAGCTGGCCAATACGCAGTCAACACCGGCTAATGGACAGCCAGACGAATCAGTCACCGTACCATATATCCTGTTCTGTGCGTTGCTGCTTATCAATGAGACTACAAAGGCAAACCATAAAGTTGTGAGAGTTCTTAACACCATAATATAAATTATTTACATATTGATTCGATGTAATTTACAATTGAATTTTCCAGATTGATATCCATTCCATTAAATTTAATGGCATTATAATACTTACGATATTGCTTAATGTAACCAAAGAGGAACTTAAACGAGCGTTCCTCTTTAGGTTCTTCGTCCATCTTCTTTTCATAAAATGCAGGAGTAGGTTCTAAGAACATAGCGATACCCTTTTCCTCACCGCCCGATTGTGTGCTTACCCAGTGCTTCTTAAATTCCTCGAGATTGTATTTAACAAGTCCCTTTGCGGGGTCAGCAATGTAGAATGTCTTGCCTTTTTTGACTTTATATAGTACAACAAAATGATTTTGATTCCAATGGAGAATAGAACATAACTTATGGGTCATTAACTCTTTTACAGAGATTCGTACCGAAACAGATTCAAGCCCGATTGTTTGAGCTGTTTCTGTGATGGCTTTTAATGAGACACCTTCTTTAGTAGCCTTGCAAATCTTGTAAAGTTCAGAAGTGTTGTATTCCCGATCAAAAATCTTACAGACCATTGATAGACAAGAAATACCACACTCCATTGAGTCATGTTGTCTCACATAACGTATATTGTTCATTACATAGTGCGCTGTATAATATCTTCATTCTTTCTATTAGCTTTAACATTTACTTCTTTATTGAAGATAGTGTAAGATATAGTAAGTTCTACCCCACGCATATCATTTTTACCTCGCGTTCCCCAATCTACGTTATTGAAGTGATACAAAATATTGTTGTAGTTCGCTTTACCCAAGATATCATTTATCGCAAGATTGATGTTTAATCTATTCTTTAATAACGAAGCTGCTACGCCCATATTCCAGCTATGAATGCTCTTTTGATTGTACAATAGGTATTCATTTCTGCCTTGATAGGTATAATCAGTAAACAAATAAATATTTGGTGTGAAAGCATAGTTTATATTTACTTGCCCATTGAAAGCAATTCTATCATTTTTATATGTTTTTCCTTCAAATACGTATTCGCTATTAGGAAAAACAACTTCTCCTTCGCATGAAAGCTCAAGATTGCCAAGAGCTTTAGAGTAATTCAATATTACTCTAAAATCACTGGCTTTCTTCATATTCATCGAATAAGAACACAGAATATTGCTCGTTGCATCAATCTGCCTGAGTACACTAACAAGAGGATTTTTTCGGTAGGTATAACGCAATGACAATGTTAAGTCTTTCCATGTAGAACTAAGCGTGTAGCGATCCATTATTTCGTTTTTAAGGCTTGTATTTCCTGTACTATACAAAAGAGAGTCTTGGTAAACAAGTCCAGAATTTAACTGAGCAAAGTTTGGTTGGGTAAGATTCTTTCTGTAGTTCAATTGGAAGAACCAATTGTCGTTCGGTCGATATTTTATAGTAACTACAGGACAGAGCGTAGAGAAGCTTTGTTTAAATAGGTTTTCTTTGGTGTTTGTACCAGAAACACTTCCAATGGTTCTATGTATATATTGGTAGCGTGCAGCAGGCATTATTGTCCATTTGCCAAAAGTTCTCGAGAAAGATAAATATGCTTGTGGATTCGACTCTTTAACATTGATGTTGTTTATATAGTTCTGCGAGTTCAGGTAAGGTATCTCTGAATTTGTTTTAGATTTTGAATCTACATAGTTATACAATATTCCTGCCATTGCATTAATTTTCCATGGAAGCCTGAAACTGTTATCAATGTTTGTGGTATAGACAGTATATCTACGATTTCCATGGCTTTTAACTAACGACAATATGCCTGCACCGCTCTCCAATGTTTGTGTATTATGGTTTATATTTGTAGAGGCTATTTCTTGTGAAATGTCTAAGCTGTAGTTATTGTTTGCATAAACGTACTGCAACGTCCCACTGTGTATATTCTCTAAATTCCTACCTCGTCTGTCAATATTTCTCCATTGCTCTTGTTTTTTCCAACTCGTCAAATTTGTACCGTACGCCTTATTATCTTCTTTGCTGAATTGGTAGAAATAATAAAGTCCCAGTCTACTTTTTGTATTCAACTGGTAATCGGCAGAAAAGTTTATTTTATGTGCTAAGGTCGTTATCGGAGTCTCTCGCTTTTGTTTGATACCAAATATATCATTACCATAGACATTGCGAAAATATGTCTCCTTATTTTTATTACCTTCTTTTCCACCCATATAGGACAGGCTTGCGGAGAACTTCTTATATTGTCCCATCATATTGAAGATTCCTGCATCAGAAAACATTCTTGTCTGTTTCAAATAGTTGCTAACACTAAGAAACATAAAGTCATTAATATGCTTTATGGTAGATATAGAAATAACAGGTTGTCCGTTTGGACTATACTTTGCAGAGGGTGCCCTGTCTATCTCAATACTTTTGATATTGTCTGCTTGCAAAGTAGATAATATGTTTGCATTCGATAGGATCCGTCCGTCTAAAACATAGATAGGTTCACCCATTCCATTGACTTCAACGTTATCATTGACAGAATGTAATCCTGGTGTATGATATAACATTCTCATAGCGGTCCCCATCTTTGCTAAAACTGTATTGGCAACTTGAATTTTTGAAATGCTTCCTTTGGTTTGCACACGTGGTATCTTTCCTTTTACCACAACATTGTCCAATTCAATGATTGCTACATTGGAACTATCTTTTATTTCGTTTTGACAGAAACAAAAGGAAATATGTACACAAAAAATGATTAATGTTATTATCTTTTTCATAAATTAAAAATAAATATACGTTATACTTCTTAATTTTATATCAACTTTAAGGTTTATAATAGATGCTTACCATTAATTCTCTTCCACGAATATTCAAATTATTGTAGCTATGGACAAATGTACCATTTATGCCGTATCCATAATTTTTCCTATTCAATAAGTTATTGAGTTCTAACGTAATATCGAACTTCTTAAAGCTGTATCGCATTGCTAAATCAGCAAAGAAAATGTCTTTAAACTTATTGTTCGCTATTTGATTATGATAGTATTCTGTTCTTGCTTCGGTTGTAATCTTCTTCGTAAGAAACAGTCGCAAGTAAGCATTATGTTTCCAATTGTTTATTGTAGAAACAGAAGAAAGTGCAGGCATTTTAGACTGATAGTAACTATAATCCAGATTGTAGCCAATATCTGCGTTCTTAATAAGTCCAACAGTCAAACTTCCTCTTATATTGAATGTGTTTGTGTTGAAAGGCATAATTTCGCTATTTTGTACGATATACGCCTTCGAGCTATTATACATTGCTCTAACATTCAATTTTCCTTTTAGGAAGCTAATTCCTTGCGAGCCCATAAAATTAACTGTCCAAGCATTATTTTTTGTTTCTTGTGGGACAAGCGAAAGTACAATATAATTACCTATATAGTCTTGCGATGTTGTATAAGGTGTTGTACCAAATATTCTGTTAACAGTTACAAAAAACGATGTTCCTTTTAGTGCATTATTATAACGAACAATAACACCTGCTGTTTTATCTCTCCCTATTCTATAATCAGCAAATCCTTTGTTTATATATTCATAGTCGGATAATACAAGAGTTGGGAAAAACTGATTTACATTTACTTCTGTTTGTCCTATTCGTCCATCAACAGAAAAAGTCCAATATGGAGTTGCATTCCAGCGGATATGAATGTTTGGAGAAAAGAGAGCACGACTATAATTTGCGCTTAAACTATATTTATATTGGTTATATGACACATCTGAAGAAAAATTAAAAATAAAGTCGGATAACTTATACTCCAGGTTTGTACTTGCATACAACTTAAACATACTGAATCGACTTTTTCCAGAAAGTAAACCAATACTATCTGGAACACCTATAAGATGCGAAGAAAAGTTGTGTAACAAAGCATTGGCTCCGATTTTTCCTGTAAGAATGAAATCACCAAAACGAAAACTTCCCGATACATTATTATTGGTTTCGTAATAATGTTGGTTTATATCTTGTTTAAGTGAATCCATAACCATTTGCTGTGGACGTACGTCCATTATATTTTTCGATTCAAATGAAAACAAACGCTTGCCATATTTACGTATTAACAGAAGATTATCTTTCAGTGTAAACACAGGAAGGTTAGCATTCATATCGTGTGGATTTGTACCACGCTCTATCAGCAGTTGTTTGTTCCAATTTAAGTTTGTTGAAAGTTCATTTTTTAGATATTGGCTATTTGCATTGTTCTCGTATTTCACTTTTGCGAAGAGTTCATTAGTTTTCTCTAAATAATGTTTTTCATTGTTAGTTACTTTGTTGCCTTGTTTCGAAAAGTATTCTGCTGTGCGTTTAGAATTTGCTTCTTGATGGTCGTTAATATAAGAAACCTGAAAACTTACTTGCGATGTTTCATTTATACGCTGCAACATATTTAAGTTCAATGCATGACTTCTGTTGAATAAGGAACGTTCGCCCAATCTGCTTTTTGCAGGAGAAGGCAATGAGATAAAAGGCGATAGCTTACTGTCCAATTCACCATACGTAAAAACTTTATTTGTTTCGTGAATAATATCTTTACCTCTATTATTAGTTTTATAGGTTATCATTGTTTGCCAATTCTGCTTTAAGCGCATGGCAAAACTTTCAAAGTCCCATAAAACACCATTATTCTTACAGCCTATTCCTCCATTAAATGTTGCTATCCAATGTGCTTTAGCACCTTTCTTCATACGAACATTAATAGCACTTTCGTCAGAATAAACAAAGTCATCTAATACACGAATAGGGGTATGATGCTTCATTACTTCCACCGTTGCTATATCGTTTTGAGGTAGCGACTTTGAAGCAACACCATATTTTCCGCCCAACATATCCATTCCTTCTATATAGAAGTTACTGATACTTCGCCCCTCGTACGAAATTTGCCCTGTGTTTTTATTAACTTCAAAACCCGGCACACGAGCCAATACATCGGCTAATGTGCGATCGCCGGGTTTTGCATATACGCCAAGAAGATACTTTATTGTATCTCCTTCTATTCTTACAGGTTTTGCTTTCACAGTAATCTCGTCTAATGATTTTGCATCATCTTCAAGCACGATATGTTGTTCTGGCATATCTGCTATTACCACTATTTGCTTTTTCTTATAGCTCATTGCAGAAATTTGCAGTAAGTCGCCCACTTTTGCTTTAATACTAAATTTACCATCATTTTTGGTATTGCAAAATGCAAGCATTTTCTTTGTTGAAGCATCGATGTTCTTTACAATTGCTGCGGATAACGGACTTCCATTTACGTCAGTTATCACTCCCGTTACTGTTATTTGTGCCTGCAATACTTCGGATAGTAAAGCTAGAATAATAAATATAAAGAGTTTCTTCATAGTATATTATTCTTTAGTTATCATCTATTTCTATTGTTCTGTGATTACCTCCGGTTGGATAGATACCCGGTTTATGCACTTTCTTTAGATATTCCATGCGCTCTATCGGTGCATATTTATAGTTCAGATAATTATAAAAGGTTACGGGGTCAAGGTTTTTATTCTTAATACTAATTGCTTCTATTAACATAAACTTTGGGCAATTCGCCTTTAATATCATACCAGGCAATCCGCACAATTTCCAAGGACCTTGACCAATAGGAATTTCTTCGGTGTACCAAGCCTCCCAATAGCGACCACGAAAATTGGTAGTAGCTTTCTTACACTCCATACCCAACACTGTGAGAGTAGAATCTTCGTAGATTGTCCAATCGGGAATGGAAATGTCTTCGGTTATCAAATAATGAGTACCAAAAACAGTTGAATAGGTGCTAATTTTCCCTTGCTCAAGATTGCGGTAAATTCTGTCATTATTGCCTGTGCTTAGCGGATATTTTTTTTCATATTCAGGTGTATTTAAATCTTTCATCTCTTCATTTGATAGAATAAAGTAAGCAGGGTCATCATTCGCTAACATTATATTTCTTTTTAACTTGGCTTGGCAAAAATATTGGCTTGCCTTTTTACCACATCGAAAAATATAAATATCCCAAAATGGTTGTTCTTTTATAGAATATGTTATTTCAAACTCTGCTGGTTCAATAATATGTGTTTTCTGTGCGTAACACATTACTGCATTTAGCATAAAGGGCAAAACTATTAAAAAAAATTTAGGTTTCATATCGGTCTTATTTTTTATCGTCTATTTCTATTGTTCTGTGATTACCTCCGGTTGGATAGATACCCGGTTTATGCACTTTCTTTAGATATTCCATGCGCTCTATCGGTGCATATTTATAGTTCAGATAATTATAAAAGGTTACAGGTTCAAGGTTTTTATTCTTAATACTGATTGCTTCTATCAACATAAACTTGGGGTTATTTGCTTTTAATATCATACCCGGCAATCCACATAGTTTCCAAGGACCTTGACTAATAGGAATTTCTTCTGTGTACCAAACTTCCCAATAGCGACCGCGAAAATTAGTAGTGGCTTTTTTACATTCCATACCTAATACCGTAATTGTGGAGTCTTCGTACATTGTCCATTCGGGAATAGTAATATCTTCAACTATTAAATACTTAGAACCAAACACTCTTGAATAAGTTTTTAATACTCCTTCCTCAAAGTTCCGATAAATAATATCATTATCTCCTGTACTAAGAGGATATTTTTTTGCATATTCTTCGGGTGTGTCTAAGGCTTTTATTCTTTCATTTGCGATAATAAAGAGAGCCGGGTCGTCATTCGCTAACATCTTATCACTTTGCAGTGCAGGTTGGCTAAAATATTGGCTCACATTCCTACCACAACGGAAGATATAAGTATCCCAGTGCGGTTGTTCTTTTACCGAGTAGGTTATTTCTAACTCAGCAGGTTCAATAATATGTGTTTTCTGTGCGTAACACATTACTGCATTTAGCATAAAGGGCAAAACTATTAAAAAGAATTTAGATTTCATATTGGTATTATTTTTTATCGTCTATTTCTATAGTCGTACAACTTCCACCGCCTGGATATACAACACCTTTACATGTTGCACTATATTCTACATTCGGATTTGAATCAACTATAATTTTCTTAATTTCAGAAGATGGTATTGTTGAGAGTTCTTTGACATCGACGGGTCTGCCATTAAGAACAAATGTTGGAGTTCCTCCTTCAAGCAATTGCAAATCTTTTGTCAAACCCGGTATTTTCCCAAGAACAGTAGTAGCCTTTCCCATATATTTTAAATAGGAATTTGACACATTTACCTCTATTTTGTTCAAGCCTACCTTAACAGTCGGGCGTCTTCCCTTTACAACAACCGCATTAAGGTCTGTAGAATTAGTCTTTAGCTGTATAGCTCCAATGTTTCCTTGCCTATTGTTTAAATAGCAAGGTTCATAACCAATAAAGGATATTTTAATAATATAGGGAACGTCAGGGGCTGCCAGCTCAAAATGTCCTTGTTCATTAGTAACAGTCCCCTTTATCAATGTTGAGTCTTTTACAGTAAGCAATAATACATTTGCACAAAGTAAAGGCTGTTGCTGTTCATCAATCACTTGTCCTTTGATATTTTGCGCAGTGAGTTGAAGTGATGAAAAGCTTAGTACTAAAAGAAAGATTATTCTATTCATAGCCTTGTATTATTTAATGTAAATTCTTCGAGAAAAGCTTGCATGCCTTGATCGTCATACTGACATACTTCATAAGGAATATCATTTCTTATTCTTACTTTTAATAACGAGGACCTGATGACAAGCGGTTTAGTTCGCTTTGTCCAGCTGTCTGTCCTTTATATTTCGATTTGGGAGGATTGAATGAATAGGATACTGTCAAACAAATGGTAGGTTGGCGATTATCCACATAGTGCGATGTATATATCTTTGCGTACCGAGAGTATCCTTTCTCCTTAGCATTGAATATGTTCAAGGCACTTAGCTTTATCCACCAATTTTTCATATTCTTCTGTATAGCGAAATCCATTCTGATAGTTGGCTGTGCCATATAGGTATCTACATTTCCCCTACGATTTCCATTTGTATTTAGCACAATAAACCAGTTCTTTGGAAGTATGAAAAGGTTTTTCCATTGCAAACCAATCTGTGGACGATTATAGCGTAACCCATCGTAGGTAAGCCATTGTCTGTTGCCCCAAATGTTCCACGATGGTTTCCATATTCTGAATAATGTAGGAGCATACGAAAGGCTGGCGTATAGAGACGAATAAGAATGATTGACGTCTGAAGATAATATGGCTGGAATTTGTTGCATTACCTCGAACCATGTGATGATGGCATCTTTCTGGTAGGAATAATTGGTGATGAATTGGAAATCTCCATACGATGCATTAAATGATATTTCGTGTTCGTAAGTGGGACGCAGCAATGAATTTCCTTTATTGTAACGAAAATCGCTGATATATTGCATTCCCTCGTCCAATTGACTGTAAGAGGGACATTGGGCATATATATTGTAGCTTAGCATTAACGACAGTCTGTTTATGGGATAAGAAAAATAGACAGAAGGCAAAATGCGATGATAGGTGCGGCTGCTTGAGCTTAGCAATTTTCCATTGTCAAAGTAATCATAATCGGCATATTCATACTTTACCCCTAACTGGGTGTAGAGTTTTCCAAAGCTCCTGCTGTAATTGGCGAAAACATTGGCTGCCTTTTGTTCCGAACTATTGTCGTTTGCAGTCAGTACACCTGTATAGTTGTTGTTCTCCACATTATACTTTTGATGGAAGTGTGTATAAGTAGTTTCAAAGCCATACTCCAATTTAGCATTGCCAACAGACGATGTAAAAACAGTTTTCAGAGCCGCCATATCCGAATTGGTTTCTGTAACGGGAACAAGTGTAGAGCTGTGACTGTTTTGCATGTCTACAACTGTTTGCTTCCCATTGCTGTTATTGTGCGCATAGGTACCATCTATATTGAGCGTCAGCCTATTGCTGAATTTATTTTCATAGTAGAGGCTTACATTATGGTTTCCATTTTGTAAAAACTGATGGGCGCTTGTTCCAAATTCCGTGAGGACATTGTCCTTTTGCATATAATTATGGAAATTCTGGTTGGAATTACTTGCAAACAACCTGTTGAAGGTATAGGTGGCACCGAGCGATTGATTGTTGGTGAACTGGTTGTTGAAACCAATGCTTACAAAGCCACTCTTCGAAGAGTTGTATCCATTGCCTACATACCTGGCATTAATGTTTTTACCCGCATGCTGAAAGTCATAGGTATCCTGACGCTTGTAATGCGAATTTGCAAAAGTGCCAAACGAGGAACTCAGAAAGACGTCCAATCCTTTCGTGCGGTAATTAAGGTCGAGCCAGCCATCTGTTTCCCAGCAGCTTGATACACTTTCTTTCATTGTTAAAGTTCCTCCCAATCCCTCGCCAACAGGCTTTAAGGTTGTAATGAAAAGCACTGCGCGCACGTTGGAACTATATTTGGAACCAGGATTCATGTCAATCTTAATCTCCTTAATCATGTTGCTCGGGATACGTTCCAGTTCGTTCCAACTACGCATTAGCTTATTGTTGATATAAACGAGTGGGGTTCCTCTTCCCAGCACACTTACACCATTGCTGCCCATCATTGGCAGTTGCTGCAACACGTCTATAGCTTTGCCAAGCTTGCTGTATACTGTTCCCTGAATGTTGGAGACGAACATTCCTTTATCTAACTTGAAAGTAGGGCGAGTTGCCGTTACAACTACTTCCTTCATGCTCTGTTCGGAAGGTTCCAGCAATACTGTCATACATTCTTTTGCAGGCAGCACTATTGTCTTATACCCTATATAGGATATTCTGACCAGCTTGTTCGCAGGAGAGACATTGAAAGAAAAACTTCCATCTTCGTTGCTCATGTCTCCTAAAATATAGGTAGAATCGTTCGCTTGAAGTAGAGACACCGTGGCAAAAGAGATTGAAGTACTGTCGTTCTCCATCACCCTGCCACTGATACTTTGACCCTTTGAGTATACAGAGCATACTAACGCTGCAGATAAAAATAAAATGTACCTTTTCATAATAATTAAATAGCTGTTATTTTATGAATAGCCTCTATAGGTTTCTCTACATTGGCTAAAAGACACTCTTCTAATATGGCAGCTAAACTTGGAAAAACAGGCGAAGAGAAAAGGACTTTAAAAAGTTCTTTTCTATTAGTATGAATGTCGTTCAGAAATAATATTTTTTCTACAACATCTATAATATACCCTTTTCTCATATATTAAGTTAATAACATTGTTTTATTTTTTCCAAATAGATTCACAATTAGGTTTTACAAAGATAAGTTCTTTTTCTTTTATAGGCAAAAATATTCAAAAAAAACATATAAATTAACATATTAAACATTATTAATATAGATACTCCCTATTGTTATTCTCCAACAACCTTTCTAAGTCCGAAGCCTTATAAAGTATTTTCCCTGCAAACTGCGTGTAGGAATAATTCTTTTTCCTTATTTGTTATTTTTAGGGTTGCCTGCTTTTGATTTCTCCGATTTGGTTTGGAGCAATATATGAAATGGCAACAGAAATATACGGGCACGATGAATCGGTCCTCTGCGTTTAACGGAATGTTTGTTGTGTATTTCGTGGACGAACGTAGATAATTGGCGGAATGTTCGCACGCATTATCGTGGTTTAACGTGTGTATTTCACGGAATGTTCGTTGTGTATTTCGTGGTTGAATGTGGACACATTTGTGTGTATTCGTAAAATATTTTATGGGTGGACATTACACATTTGTATTGTGTTTGCCACCCATAAAATGTTTGAATGTTGTACATTCGTTTTATACCAATGTGGGTTTTATTTTTTTGCTTTATTTTTTTGCTTTTCGTCTTTTATAATTTCGTTGATGCCGTTAATTATTTTTTCTATTGCCAGCCCACTTTTCTCGCTCATCATTTTAATATTGGCACGTGCTGTAATGAGTTTTCCTAACGGTGTTTGAAGCATACGGAACGAAGGTGTAATTTCGGCTAAACGCTTTTTTAAAAAGGGGTGTTGCTTTAACAAATCCTTTAGTTTTGTGTTCTCTGTAATTTCTGTAATCTCTTCGTTTTCTTCGTTCTGTTCGGTTTCGTTGTCTGTTTTGTTGTTTGCAGATGTAGCTTCCATCTCCTTTTGTTCTGTTTTTTCGTCTTTGTTAGCCCATGTAAGTAAAGTTTTACTGCCCTCCAATTCACGAATGTGTGTACAATCTTGCATCACTTCGAGCACACCT
>ERZ773254.599-NODE-599-length-19417-cov-2.552061_pt1 | contig 19417 bp, 17 predicted proteins | sample MGYA00580516_ERZ773254 | MGnify/ENA primary metagenome ERZ773254 (study PRJEB29015, sample SAMEA2738158) | human oral metagenome | biome: human oral; feature: human-associated habitat; material: saliva | place: China | collected 2192 ...
TACTTTTTGTTGGCATCTCAGTCTATAAGGACCTTTGAGGGGTGAAAGGTAAAAATGAAACGGAGCTTTCTCTCAAGTGGGAAAGCCCTACAATAATACTGGGTCGAAACCGCCCGAAAGTGAGAAAAATCGCGTTAAAAGAATTGAAATGGCACGTTTTTTTTAGGAATCATGATTGTGTTGTGCTGTTTTGATAGGTAGAGATTCCAATTTTCGAGTTTGGTTGACGGGGTCTCTGTCGATGATGAGGAGGCAGTAAAATCGAAGGTGGAGTGGCAACAAGGCAAAGGAGGAGGGCAAGTGCTCACGCGCGCGCGGCGTGCGCGCCTTCCATGGGAATTTCGATTTTTTGCTTTCACAACCTTCACCGAAGCAGTTTTTTAGACCAATGATTGTGCCTATCAAGGCGAGACTGTTTCCTCGTTTTTTTGCCGTAAAATGTTGTCCGTTTTGCTGCTTACCAAGATGAAAGAGTAAACAACGTTCCTAATACATGTGTAAAACGCTGTTTAAAAGTGAGTTGTGAAGAATTTTGTGAAGGTTGTGAAAGCAAAAAGTGCAAAACTGCTGTATGCGCGCGCGTGAGGAAGGAATAAAAAGCGTGAGAAAAGGAGGATGAAAAAGTAGGGAACGTGGAGGTGACAAAATAGTAGGGAGAAGTGTGCGGAACTTCTCCGAGAGGGTTACAAAAAAGTCGGAGATTTGTGGTGAAATCTCCGACATTATCTTGAAAAACTCCGAGTGATTTACGCGCTTCTTCTCATTTCTTTTGCGAGAGTTTGGTTTTGCGCTCGCGCCACCATAGGCGGATGCGCTGTATGCCCTCTTTGCCGATGATGGCAAGAGCGGTGTATTGCAGGGTTTTGGCAAGACCGAAAAAGATGAACCAGAGTACTCCCTTGGTGGACAATGAGAGAGGGAGCAGGATGGGAGCGAAAGCCAACAGATAGCTCAAGGCGCAACCAGCGAGCACCCAAAGGCCAGTGCGAAAGGAGAGGCGCGAGAGGCGGAGCTGGAGTTGCTGGAAGAATAGTCGGGTTTTAGAGGTCTTCGGCATAGAACTTGCAGTAGAAAGGAGAATATAGCGATGGAAAATGAAGCAGAGATTCCGCTTGATTCCTTCTCTTGCAAAGATACATCTTTTCGGATGAACCACCAAATGGGGTGGCTCACCGTCCTAGTTTCCCCTTTATTTCATGCCACAACCTCGTACTTCCTCAGGTGTGCTTGAGCGCACTCGACTACGTCCTCCACATTCTTATGCAGTTATCATGCACAATGATGATCAAACCACCATGGACTTCGTGGTGGAAGTGCTGATGCAAATTTTTCGGTTGAACTATCAGCAAAGTATGAAAGTGATGCTCAAAGTGCACAAGGAGGGGCAGTGTCAGGTGGCGAAATATCGCTCGCTCGATATGGCGCAGACTAAGGTGCGCCGCGCGATGCAGGCGGCAGAACAAGAGGGTTTTCCCTTAGCCTTTTCCATAGAACCCATCGTCGAAGATTAGTCTAGCACTCGCTTTGTCACTTCATAAGCTTAAACAAACTCTGAAAAAATCCAACCATCCCCTTCTATATCCTTTTTCACGATTTATGCCTAGAAAGAAAAAAATACAGCTTACCCTAGAATCGGTCATTTCGGATGCGCATGCCTATGCTATGGAGCGGCACTATGAGTGCATCACTCCAGAAATGTTTGTGTATCATGTGCTGGACAACTGGTGCAAGATTGATCAAGACTTCTACTACGAAGATGTGATGGGCGAACTCCTCTATTACATCAACGAGACGATGGAGGAATTGCCTGAAGCTCCAGATGAAGAAACGATAGAACTCTCTTATCAGTTGGGCGATTGTTTCCTCCGTGCACAAGAAATGCAGAAGAAGTTGGAGGCGAAAGATCTCACTGCAACCCATGTGCTGTGCGAAATCTTGTGCACTGATGAGTGCTGGGCCAACTTTTTCTTGCGTGAGCATTTAGAGGAACTTCATGGTTTTTTGGCAGATCTCAACGTGCTCTGCGGAGAAATTCCCTACAATGATGAGGAGATAGATCGCTATCGTCAGTTTGTGCAAGCACGAGAGGGAATTCTTGACTTTGCTCAAGAGTTAGGGAAGCATTTCAATGAAATGGCAGAACAAGTGAATGGTGAGATGGGAGAGCACCAGTCGGGAGAGGGTGCCAAGAAAAAAGGAGAAGATTGGCGACAATGGGTGACGTGCGTGAATGAGCATTTGGAAAATCGAAATCCGCTCATCGGTCGTGAGGACGAATTGGAGCGAACCATTCGTGTGCTCTGTCGTCGCGATAAGAACAATCCCCTCCACGTGGGTGACCCTGGGGTGGGCAAGACGGCTCTAATCTATGGACTGGCAGAAAAAATCAAGGCTGGCGAAGTGCCCGAACGCTTGAAAGATGCTCAGATATTCTCACTCGATGTGAGTACACTCTTGGCAGGTACGCAATATCGCGGTGATTTTGAGAAACGCTGGAAGTTGATTATGGAGGGATTGCTCACTGTTCCCAATGCGATTGTGTATATTGACGAGATACATACGATCGTAGGGGCTGGGCGCACGAGCGATGGGGCGATGGATGCTGCCAATATGCTCAAACCTTTCCTCGAAGAAGGGCGCATCCGCTTTGTGGGGGCTACCACGCACGAAGAGTTTAACCGCCACATTGCAGGACATGGGGCGTTGGTACGCCGTTTTCAAACGATAGAAGTGCCCGAACCCTCGATAGACGAGGCGGTGCGCATCCTCGAAGGTTTGCAGTCGCGCTACGAATCTTTCCACAACGTTACGTTTGCTCCCGATGCAGTGCGCCATGCGGTGCATCGGGCAGCCCGATTCATCAATGATCGTCGCCTTCCCGACAAAGCGATTGACCTCATCGACGAGGCTGCGGCCTATCGCGAGGTGCATCCTGCCGAGAATCAGGTGGTGAGCAAGGCACTCATTGACCAAGTGCTGGCTGGCATTTGCAAAGTGGAGAGCTTGCGTGATGTGGAAACGAGTGAAGTGGCTGATTTGCAGTCGCTCGAACCTGCGATGAAGCGACAAATTTTTGGTCAAGATGAGGCGATAGCTGCGGTGACCGAAGCGGTGCTTTTGTCACGTGCTGGACTCACTGATGAACATAAACCCGTGGCTTCGCTCTTGTTTGTGGGACCTACTGGTGTGGGGAAGACGGAAGTGGCGAAGGTGCTGGCAGAAGAAATGGGTGTGGAACTGTTGCGCTTCGACATGAGCGAATATGCGGAGAAGCACACCGTGGCACGACTCATCGGTGCTCCTGCCGGATATGTGGGATATGAAGATGGTGGACTGCTAACGGATGCGGTACGCCGTACCCCACACTGTGTGCTGCTCTTGGACGAAATCGAGAAGGCGCACCCTGATATTTTCAATCTTCTCTTGCAGGTGATGGACAATGCTTCGCTCACTGACACCCGCGGACGACAAGCGGATTTCCGTCATGCGGTGGTGGTGATGACTTCTAACGCTGGGGCGCAGCACGCTCATCAAGCGGCAGTGGGATTTGGGGGTGGCGTTTCGGCTGGACAGGCGATGCTTGCGCAGGTGAAACGCACCTTTAAGCCTGAATTCCTCAATCGTCTTTCGGCTACGGTAGTGTTTAACGCGATGAACACGGAGATGGCGCACTTGATTCTCCGTAAGAAGGTAGATGCGCTGCGTGGAAAACTCTTGGCACGCCGTGTGGAATTGGTGCTTTCGCCAGAAGCTGAATCTCATCTGCTCAATCTCGGTTATACACCTGAATATGGTGCGCGCGAAATCGAGCGTATCGTGGCGCGCGAACTCAAACCACTGCTCACTCGCTCGTTGCTCTTTGGCGATTTGAAGCATGGTGGGGAGGCAAAGGTGGAGGTGGCAGCCGATAAATTGGTGCTTTCCACAACGCCTTTTCCCCTTCCGGAAGAATCAGCGGAGAGTGCACCAGAAAAGGCGGATTTGGCCGCATCGAAAAGGGAGAAAACTCCTGCGAAGAAGGCTGCTCGCAGCACCACTCGCAAGACGACAAAGAAAACGACAAGGAAGTCTGACGCATAAATTCTCACATCTATGATTTACTATCTTGACAAGAATCACGTAGAATTTCCCGATCCACACGATGCCGATGATGATGGACTTTTGGCGATCGGGGGAGACATTACGCATGATTGGCTGATGACTGGTTATGGTTTGGGCATTTTCCAATGGTATGCTTATGAAGATAAGGAAGAGCCTTACTGGTGGTGTCCGCCTGAACGCTTTGTGATTTTTCCAGATGAACTGCACATTTCTCACTCCATGCGGCAGTTGTTGAGGAGTGGTAAGTATCGGGTCACGTTTGATCAAGACTTTGAGCGCGTGATGCGCGGATGTGGTGAAGTCAATGGGCGCAACCGCGAGAATGGTCGATGGTTGGGCGAACATCTCATCGGAGTATATGTGGATTTACACCGCAGAGGGATTGCTCATAGTGTCGAAGTGTGGCAGGGCGATGACTTCGTGGGCGGCTTGTATGGAGTGGAGATTGGTCGTACTTTCTGCGGAGAAAGCATGTGTTCGTTTGCTCCGAATGCTTCAAAAGTGGCGTTGTCTGCTCTGGCAGATCGCTTGAAAGAGCGTGGCAATTGGTTGATAGATTGTCAATTACATACTAATCACCTCCAGTCGATGGGCGGAAAGTTTTTGCCCTACGATGAGTTTATGACCTATGTGAGAGGATAAAAAGGCTATCGCCTGCAACGTCTCAGGATTTGCTGAGCTGTTGCAGGCGATATTGTCTTGGAGTCATGTTGAAGCTCCGATGGAAAGCATTGTAAAAGGATTGTCGCGAGGAAAACCCGCAGTGGAGTCCGATTTCTTCGACGGTGTAATCGGAGAACTTGGGATCCACCAATCGTTGTGCTACCTCGTTGCTGCGAATCTTTCCAATGAGTTGGTGAAAGTTTAAGCCAGCTTGGGTGGAGATGGCAGCACTGATGGCGCGGTGGTCGCAACCAATCTGCTTAGCAATGTCGCGAGCCGACACCTTCGGATTGCGCGACATACGTTTGAGTTGGAGTAACCGCAAGACATCTATGTAGATTTGTGCCATGCGTTCCGCGTTGAAGTTGGAAGTGTAGGGCTTGGGCATCCTTAGACTATGACATTGTGGTTAGACGTAGAGGAGTTGTTGCTAGCTGCTGAGCATCGTGAGTAGCCTCGACTTCGCAAGATAAGCAGAGAGTTTTGTAGCTTCGGAGCATTAGCCACTCATTTCTTATAATAGGATTTCTAAGAATTTCAGTAGTGACTCAGAGATACTGAGCAGTAAATGAGAGAAAGCAGCGCACTAAATGGCTATCTCTCCCGAACCGATGCAGATGCGACCATCGCGAGAATAGACCACTCCAAACTGACCAGGGGCGATGCCTTGGATGGGGTCGTCACCATCGATGTGGAAACCTCCTTCTTCGGTGCGCGTCAAGACACCTGTGCGCCAGCGATCGGTGTGGCGCACTTTGAAAGTCACGTCTATGCTGCCTGATGATGGCCAAGGATCGCCTGTGAGGAAGTGAAATCCTGCGATGTTGAAGGAACGACCATATTGGAGCAAGTTGTCGTAACCGTGAGAAACATAGAGAATGTTCTGCTCTAAATCCTTTTTCACCACAAACCAAGGGCCACCACCGAGGCCTAAACCTTTGCGCTGACCGATGGTGTGAAACCAATATCCGCGGTGTTCTCCCACTTTCTTGCCCGTTTCTAGTTCGATGACATCACCCACTCGTTCTCCGAGGAAGCGGCGCACGAAATCGTTGTAGTTGATTTTGCCCAAAAAGCAGATGCCTTGTGAGTCTTTGCGGCGTGCAGGTGCGAGTTTATTGTCGAGTGCAATCTGACGCACTTGTTCTTTACGGAGATGTCCGAGGGGAAGCATGATTTTTCCCACTTGGTGTGCATCGAGTTGTGCCAAAAAGTCCGTCTGATCCTTGATGGGGTCGGGAGCTGTGCCCAACCATGAGGCACTGCTCGACAAATCGATGCTTTCTCCCGAACGAGGATCTGCGAAGACTTCATCGTCGCGCACCACACGAGCATAGTGTCCTGTGCAGATGCGGTCGTAGCCATGTCCGATCTTCTCCTCAAAAGCTCCAAACTTGATGAGGCGATTGCACATCACATCGGGGTTAGGAGTGAGACCTTGTTTCACATGATCCATGGTGTAAGACACCACACGTTCCCAGTATTCCTTTTGTAAATCAATGACTTCGAGGGGAAGACCATAGCGGCGTGCAATGGCTTGACACAGTTCGAGATCCTCCTCTGCGGTGCAGGTGAGATCTTCGTCATCGTCCATGCCGATTTTGATGTAAAACAAGTCGGGGCGAAGTCCGCGCTCCACCAAAAGGTGGGTAGCTACGGCACTATCTACACCGCCCGAGAGCAAAAGAGCTATATTCATTGATTGGAAAAGTCTTGTCGTTGTTGAGAGATTTTCTCGTGATGTTCTCGTGAATTTCTGTGATATTTCACCTTAAAGTCGTGCTATGTATAACACTTCTCCGTGATATTTTACCTTAAAGTCGTGCTCTGTATTACACTCCTCGGTGATATTTCACCTTAAAGTTGAGTTGCGTGTCGCACTATTCCGTGATTTCACGCACGCGATCGGCGCATTTCTCCATGAGCCATTTAGGAGTAGACGTTGCCCCACAGATGCCCACGCTTTGAGCACCGTCAAACCACGCAGCATCTAACATCGTTGGGTCGTCGACTAAGTGAGTGTGCTCGTTGATCTTGTGACAAGCCTCATAGAGCACACGTCCGTTGCTGCTTTTGAGACCGCAAACAAAGAGCACCACATCGTGTTTGCGCGCAAAATCTTGCACTGCTGGCAGACGATTAGAAACACTGCGGCAGATGGTGTCGAAGCATTTGAATTCGGCTGGAGCTTTGATGTGTTCGGTGAGGTAGTTGATCAACGTCTGAAAACCCTCTAGCGGTTTGGTGGTTTGGGAAAACAGATACGTGTTGCGCGTGAGATCCACCTTGTCCACCTCACTGATGTCAGCAATGACGATGGCTTCGCTGTTGGTTTGTCCCACGAGTCCGAGCACTTCCGCGTGTCCGTGCTTGCCATAAATCACAATTTGGGGATCATTACCCATTTCGTGATACACCCGTCTGATGCGCTTTTGGAGATTCAAGACCACGGGGCATGTGGCATCAACAAGCGTGATGTTATTGCGGCGCGCTGTTTCGTAAGTAGAGGGAGGTTCGCCGTGTGCACGAAGCAATACTCTAACATCGTGGAGTTTTTCAAAGGTGGCATGGTCGATCATCACCAGTCCACGCTCGCGGAGGCGTTCACATTCGCGGCTATTGTGCACGATGTCGCCAAGGCAGTAGAGAATATCGCGTTCGGTGAGTTCGTCTTCCGCTTTTTTGATAGCACTTGTCACCCCAAAGCAGAAGCCCGAACCTGTGTCGATTTCGATATGAAGCATAGTTGTTATAGTCTAGTAGTTGTGTAGTTTAGAGGCAAAATCATGGCGCAAGCCACGAGAAAGAGCCTTGAAGCTCATAATGCACTATTGCGACATGCTAAACAAGGTAGAAATCACAGCTTCCCACCTAATCAAAGTGCGAAGGATAGCGTTCCCATGATGCTCGAAGCCGCAACGTGCTGCTTGCTCCATGCTAAATCAATTTTCACTCGTGAGAAAGTCAGTCCGGCACCGAGGGAGAAACCAGCCCCATGTGCGCCACCGAGCGTAGAAAGCTCATAGGCGCGGCGGAAGTTGTAGCCCGCAGATAGGGTGATTAAGTCACTGGGCATCCAGTCCACGCCCAACACCAAGTGATTAGTGAGAAGGCGAGCCGTGCTCAGTGGCTTCTCGTCTGCTTGGATATAGTCCGATTTGCTCCAGCGTGTCAAATCCGTGAGGGTTGCATGAAATCGTAGAGGTACATGGAGCAGTTCTTTCGACACACCCAATTGGAGATTGTGACGTACAAACTCGTTGCGTCCATTGAAGCTCTTGAATTGAGCACCAGCGTTGCGCAACACCATTGAGAGCGAAAGCCCCTCATTTTCATTATAGTAGTTTAAGCCCACATCCACTGCCAAAGCAGCCGCCGAAAACTCACCCAAACTCTCGTGCACCACTTTCAGGTTGGCACCACCTGCCCAGTTATCGCTCAGCACATAGCCGTAGCCTATGCCGGCAATGATGTCCTTAGCAGAGAAAGTACCCATTTCGGTGCCTTGTTCGTCGCGTGCAGTCATCTCACCATAACCTCGATATTGCGCAAAAGCCGCAGCTGTGTGTCGGTCGCCAAAAGCACGCACATACTGTGCACCACTCCAAGTGCCCAGTTCGCCGAGTGACATGAAGGAGAGTCCCAAACGATTGGGAGTGACGTTGGTGAGTAGGGCAGGGTTGTGCTGCACGAGTGCAGGGTCATCGTCGTTCATCGTGATGTTTTCTCCTCCCACTGCCAGTGCATGTGCTGAGGTTGGCAATTGCAAAACCCGATAGGCCGAATTGCTTTCTTGAGCTTGCAGACTGAGCACAAGGACAGAAAAGAGCGCGAGAATTAGACTTTCTTTCATTTCAACGATAAAATATAGGGACAAAGGTAGTACTTATTTTCCTTTTTGGGCGTACTTTTGCTTCGAAAAACGATGCGAGTTGCGCAATGAAGGGCTATATGCTGAATGCCCCTTGCAGAATAATCGTTCATCGTCCTATTCCGTGGTAAAACTATCGCTGCGGATTTTGTACTAATACCGATTCTAGCCATCGCAAAAGGTATTCATAACAGACTAACGTGAGGAATACAGAATTATTTTCCCGACAATGGTGCGAAGTGGTCTTTGAAGGCCGCAACAAAGCATACGGTGCCTATGTCATCCGCAAGGAGACAGGGCGTCGTTATCGTCGTGTCATGTATGTATTTCTTTCTATCTTGATGGTAGTACTCGCTTTTGGAGCATCTCTAGGCTATGTGGCCTACAATAAAGTGCAAGAAATGGCGACTGAAATCCAAGAAGAGGTGAAACAGCTCCGTCCTTTGGAGGCGCGCGATGGGTTCGAGCGCAAACGAGTGTCGGCAGGTCGTGCGGTGTCGCGTGTCATCACCACTCCTGGAGGTAAAACTGGAGCTCCTGTCATTGTAGATGAAGCTGTGACTTCCTCACCCATAGGCATAGATGGCCCTGATGATAGCAAGATCACGCCTAACGATGATTTGACCGATCAAGATGTGCACCATAATGCTGGACAAACAGATTTGCCAGTTGAGGGACCGCAACTCACCGCCACGCAGGTGGTGGAAGAGATGCCCCAATTCCCTGGTGGACTCATCGCCTTAGCCAAATATCTCGACGACCATATCGTGTTTTCTGGTGGTGCGCAACGCCGCGGAGTGCGTGGAATCATAGAAGTCTCCTTTGTGGTGCAGCGCGACGGCAGCATCTCCGATGTGAGCATCACCAAGCACCTCGACGATCCCTTGGAGCACCAAATCATTTCGGTGATTCAAAATATGCCCAAATGGAAGCCCGGACGCCGTGGGGGCGTGCCCTCACCCGTGATGGTCACTGTGCCCGTGTGGTTCAACAAGTGAGTTCACTTGATGTGAATCTCTTTTCTGTTATAGGTTCGCTGTTTTTTGAATGAGAATCCCTATCTTTTTCAGAAGCATTTGTGGCTTTCCTCTTTCCCTGCAACAACTCAATTCAACACTCGCCTACTTTCACCATCGGAAGTAAGCGAGTGTTGTTCTATCATCTGCGAAGATTGCGGAAAAGTATCCGACATACTTCGGGAAAGCTCCGAGATAATACCAGAAATCTCCGACATTCTTTAGAATATCTCCAAGAGTTTAGAAAGTATCTCCGACGATTGTGAGCTAGACTTCCTAGCCACTTGCAAAACCTTTCTTTCTACCTTGTTCGCCAACTACGTCCCTCGCTTAGTAGCAGCATGAACCACTTTGCTCTGTTGCTCTCCAATTCTCCTTTAAGTTTTCTGTTTTTTTTCTCCCTCGCGCGCGCGTACAGCAGTTTCTCACTTTTTGCTTTCACAACCTTCACAGAATTCATTGCAATTTGCTTATATCTAGTGATTTATCGGTGTATTAGGAACGGTGTTTACTTCTCGTCCTCTAAATCTATACAAAAAGGTGCATTTTCCACAGAAAATGCACCTCTAGTTTTCTTATTCTTATTCTTACCTTGGGAAGGGCAAAGGTGAAGGTTGTGAAAGCAAAAAAACGAAATTCCCAGGGAAGGCGCGCCTGTCACGCGCGCGTGAGCAAACTGCCCATGCCAGCAACTCTGATTTCCAGTTGCAAACATCTAGAGTTGTCCGTAAAAGCAATGTTGAAAAATGCAATCTTCACCTTTCAAGTACGTATTGTAGAACTCGTTTCTCTTAGAAAATAGTTTGTTTTAGAATTTTTAGGTGCGATTTTTCACTCTTTAGGGCAATTTCCTCCCATATCTTTATAGGGGGCATGGGTCATGGGGCGTGAGCATCGAGGCATTTCAAACTGCATCATGCCACATCACGCAAAGTGGGAGCATAATGTGGCACGAGTTGGAGGAGAGCATCACGGTTTAAAACAGGGATATGAGTTTAAGGGAAAGGCAAGCGTTCCCAGATGCAGCGAGGGAGGGCAGACCACAAGGTGATGAGCACACGATAGCGCCAGTCGATGACGATGCGGCGGCGACGATGCAGAATGCCTTTGACAATGTGGCGCGCAGTCTTCTCAGGAGAAATCACCATGGGGTAGTTGCGTTGGGCGATGAAATCGGTGCGCACGAAGCCTGGCAAGATGTCAGTGATGGCGATGTCGTGATGACCCTGGTGGGAGATTTGCGACAAAGCTTCGAGATACTGGCTCTGCATGCGCTTCGTTGCGCTATAAGCAGGGGAGATGCCCAAACCTCGAGTGCCAGCTACCGAAGTGATAGCCGCCAGATGCCCCCTTTGTCCGCGACTCGTCCAGTAGCGGAAGGCGGCAGTGACCATGCGCATGAAGCCAGAACCGTTGGTTTGCACGATGTCGAGCTCGATGTCCGGATCCAGTTCCTTGTTTTCGTGTCCTACTCCCGAACTATGGAGATACACATCCATGCCACCGAGGTTTTCTGCCAGTTGGAGAAGCTGAGTTGCGGCTTCTGGAGCATTGATGTCGATGGTGGCCCACACCACCCGCGCCGGATATTCAGCTTGTAGAGCAAGTAAGGGAGCTGAGCGGCGAGCTGCCACACCAACACGATGACCGAGCTGCAGAAATTCGCGAGCGGTCGCCATGCCGATGCCGGAAGATGCTCCTACGATGATAATGTTCATGATTGGAGTTTGGGGTTGTTGTGATGACGATCGTGGTCGCGTTTGGTTTTCTTCTCAAGATTTTTCTGAAAGGCTTCTGTGAGATTCACCCCAGTCTGATTGGCGAGGCAGAGGAGCACCCACAGCACATCGGCCATTTCATCGGCTGGATCTTGATTTTCTCCAGCTTTGAAAGATTGGTCACCATAGCGGCGCGACATCACACGCGCCAGTTCTCCCACTTCTTCGGTGAGAACTGCCATATTGGTGAGTTCGGAAAAATAGCGAACACCATAGGTGCGTATCCATTCGTCCACTTGATTTTGAGCTTCTTGGAGAGTCATATATTGAGTTTTTTGGGCTAAAGAGGAAACGAGGAACACTCCGCGTAGAGGTTCCTCGTTGGTGAGTTGAGTTCACGCAGTGGTGCGCTTATTCCTCATATTCATATTCGTTGTCCTCGGGCTGTTGCTTAGGTTGTACCTTGCGATTGGTTTGCCCTTGCGGCAATTCGTCTTCGTAGATTTGCTTGGGCGCATCATCAGGTTCAAACTCGAGAGGGAGTTCGGGCTTAATCTTGAGTGGAGCAAAGTGTTCGTTGTAGAACTTGCGATAGTCTTCAAACGAAACGACGGTGCCCAGCAAACGGAGATTGCTTGCACTGATGAGTTCGGTGCGCGCCATGCGGAAGAGGCCGCGCAGTTTAGGCTGTGCATAGAGTTGTTGCGCATAGTGGTGCACATCGGCAAAAGAGCGGAAGCCCTGCACGCGGAATTGAGTCAATCCGTTGCCACGTTCTTGGGCAATGTCTAGATTGCGCGAAGTGAAATGTTCTATGTTGAATTGCGCCAATGCAAAGAGCACCTTGTTGTTGTCGAGCGAATCGGTGGGATAGGCCACGAGGAAAACGAAGGGCACGTTGCGGTCGTCGGAGAGCTGCGTGCTCTCACCAGCTGCCGCGGCTTCCACCTTGGCATCGTTGAGGCGGCGATTCCACAAATCGGTGGGACGGAAGGCATGTCCGATGGTGCGGCCCTCTTGCAGTCCGCGGGCTATCATACCTGCCAGTTCTGCTACGTCAGATTTGGGATAGTCTTTGGCCAAGTCGGTGAGCTCGCGTTGGAGTGTGTCGCGCGGTGCCTCTTGCAAGCGCGCCAAACTGTGGAGCAAGATAAACTTGGGGCGGTTGGCACCCGTGGGAAATTGCTGTGTCGAGCGATTGAATAGACGTGATACTTCGGCTTTATTGCCTGATAGATAAGCCGTATAGGCAGCCGTGTAGAGCGAATCTTCGCGCTCGCGACCATAGCGAAGGTTGTTTTCAAAATCTGGATCGGAGATGACGCGTGTCATCGGGAAGTTGGGGAAAGATTGTGCCAGAATGTTCTTCAATCTTTCGGCTTCTGCGCGTTGTTGAGTGCGCTGCGCCATGAGGAAGAGGTGGTAGTAGGCTTCGGGCACACGATCGTGCTTTGGGGCTTCGCGCACAAATCGCTGGAGGGTGCGACGAGCCAGAACGAAATCTTCGAGTTCGTCTTTCTCTATCAAACCAGCTTCGATGAGGGCATCGTGAATTTTGCTGCGAGCTTCCTGTTGGGCTTCAGCCGTGAGGGGAAGTTGCGCTAGATAATAAGCACGCTGCATGGGGTCTTGCTCCTTTTTGTCGGCTTTTCCTGCGCTTGCAGTAGAATCGGCAGGAGCGGCAGACGTGCCCTCTGCCAGTTGCTGAGCATAGTCGCGGATTTGCGCATCGATGTCCCGCTGTGCCACGCCAGCTAGGGTGAGGCTATCGCGGCGATGACGGAGGAGGCTGTTGATACTGTCGTCGGCTGCGTAGTCAAAACCTTTTTGATCGTTGTCTGCAACGACAGTGTGATTGGCACGTCGCCAGTCGTCCTCGTTTTTTCTCCGTCCCCATTGCCGCGCGAAGGCTTGCTTACCTTGTTGCACGACTTGGGTGTTGTAGAAATACCAACCACCACCACCGCTGTTGGGACGAGTAGAGGGGAGCGATGGACGTTGAGGCAGGTCTATGCCCTCATTCTCTTGCGCAGCGCGGAGGGCACTGTCTGCTTTTGCCTTCTTGGCTTCGGCAAGTTCCTTTTTGTATTGGGGGATTTTGGCATCAATCACCGCATTGCGTTGCGCTTCGGGAAGAGATGCCAGATGGAGCAGAGAGTCTTGCTCAAAAATGATGGTCGTAGATGGGACAAGTTGGTCGAGAATCGCAGAACGGCGGAGGATTTCGTTGTAAGAAGGCTGCGTTTTGTCGAGCAGACCGATGGCTTCTGTGTAGCACGATTGGGCTTTGTCGAAGCGTTGTTGTTGCCAGTAGATGTTGGCTAGGGTGTTCAACAATACGCCCTTGGCAGGAGTGGACTGTGTGGCGCGAAATCTCCCCGTTTCATAAGATTTGATGGCAGCGGCAGTGTCGCGCTGAGCCATATAGATGTTGCCTTGTGCGTAGTAGATTTGGTCGAGATAGTCGGCATTGTTGGGATCTTTCGTCATGCGGTCTACACGGCGCAGCATGGATGCCACATTTTGTCGCGTGGTGAGGGCTTCGGTCTGCAAGATGCGCGCTTGGAAGGCTAAAGCATAGGGGGGATTTTGCGCAAGACAGCGGTTGAGGGCATTGTAAGCATCGGTTTTACGTCCCAACTGCATATTGACTTGTGCCAAAAGATAATACCATCGCGCTTGGTCAAAATTGTGAGAAGCCTGACGAGCGGCACGGCCTAAATAGGGCAAGGCTTCGGCATACTGCTGCTGGGCGATGTGGAAATCTGCCATGGTCAAATCGCGCTCGCGCTGCAATCGCTTGGGAAGTTCCATCTTGGCCACTTGGCGGAGGGCATCTTCTGCATCGTACATCCAGTTGAGGCGTACTTGCGAACGCACCAACCACAAGCGAGCTTCGGCTACTACAAGCGGTTCGGGGGCATAGAAGCGGGTGATGTAGGCAAAAGTGGAGGCGGCACCAAGGAAGTCGCCTTGTTGAAACTGGGATTTTCCCATGAGCAACCACGCATTTTTCAAAAAGGGATTGAACTCCTTGCGCGAGAGATAGGCTTTGAGCTGGGGAGAAGCGTTGCGACCGGGAGCGATTTGTGGTCGCTTTTTGATGCTGTGTAGTTGAATGGCTTTCTCACACTTTGTCACCGCCGTTTCAAAGTTGCCTTTGCCGAGGTTTTGTTGTTGAGGGTACGCCACCCCAAAGAGCGGCAACATTTGCGTGTAGTCGTCTTTGAGTCCACTGCGTTGGGCAGCTTCTCCTTCGCGGTAGGCTGTGGCAGCATTGTAATACACGTTGTAGCGGGTGACAAAGGCTTGCCACCATCGTGTCGTTGCGGTGTTGCGGCTGGTGCTGCAAGCAGTGACGACCAATAACAGGAGAAGGAGATAGAAAAGTCGCTTCAACGTGGAAAAATAAAGAAATTTAGAAGAGATTAGAGAGCAAGATTAAACCCAACTAGAGAATAGAAGATGACAAAAAATGATTCTTTCAATAACAAGTAGTACTATTACGGTCTAATAACCCTTTTGGGATAAAACTACGCTATGAAGAAAAACGCTGAAATAGGGCTTTTATTGCACGCACCACGAAGTAAAGCACCACGCTCACTACGATGATGGCGGCTCCCGAAGGGACGTTGAGAAGATAGGAGAGGGAGAGACCGCCTAGACAGTCTGCAAATCCTACGACCATAGACCACAAAATCATGCCTCGGAAGGTGCGCGTGAACACGGCTGCTGTAAGTTGAGGAATGGACAGCAGGGAGATGACCATGACGATGCCCACCATGCGCAAACACCCGACAATGGTTAGGGCGGTGAGAGCAGTGAGTATGGTTTCTAAAGTGCGGACGGGTAAACCTTGTGTGCGTGCAAAATCGCGATCGTAGGCGAGGGTGATGATGCTGCGCTCAAAGAGGAAGAAGAAAAGTAGGGTGCCTGCGGTGAGAAGTCCCATGGCGAGGAGATCGCTATGGGAGATACTGAGGATGTCGCCAAAGAGATAGGTGGGGAGGTCGGTCATAAAACCAGGGGCAAGATAGGCGAAAAGGATGCCGATGCTCATGCCGAGCGTCCAAATCATGGCAATGGCACTGTCGCCACGCACTTCGCGTTTGCGACTCAACCAGTCGATGCCGAGACCACTGGCGAGGGCAAAGCAGGCTGCACCGAAGATGGGGGAGAATCCCCAATATGCACCCATTCCCACACCACCCAGTGAGGCGTGCGCCATGCCGCCACCGGCAATGACTAAGCGGCGAGTCACCACATAGGTGCCGATGCAGGCGCAGAGCACGCTAGAGAGCAGCGCACCGAGTAGGGCATTTTGGAAAAAGGTATAGCTAAAGATTGATAGCATGATGAGAAGAAGAGATAGAGGAAGCGAGATGCTTATGCCACTCTCGTAGTGAGGCTGGAAGAAGAGTTTTTCTTTCTAAACAGCAAAGGAAGGGAGAGTTTGAGATTACTTACAAGCTGGTGAGAGGCTAGCGCGGTGATTTATGAAGCGTGCGAGAGTTCTCGCTGTTCTCCCACGAGTAGGATGATGTCGTCTTTGAGTTCAATGGGAAGATTGACTTCACGCAGTTGCAACGAACGTACCCAACCAGCTACTTCTTCTGTCTTGAGGGTGGTGAGGACGTCTGCAAACTCCTCGATTTCGGCATCGTTGTAGTCTTCTCCCGAGCGTCCTTTGAAGCGGTCGAGTTCTTCGTCTTCGTAGTATTCAATAGCCTTACTTACTCCTGCCAAGAGGCTTTCTGATTCACAGGTTTCGTGGAGTCCGCAACAGCCTGCTGCAGCATTCTCCTGTATGGCGGGTATCTCAGCAAGTTCGCCTTTCTTCACTTTTTGTCTGAGCCACCATTGACGGATGGCTTCTGCCACAGCAGCAATGATGCCAAGGGAGATTAAAAGTAGGATGAGATATAGCACGATGATTGGTTTTTGAATTTGATATTTAGTGTAATTCGGAGAGATGTTCCCAATAATGGGGATAGGATTTTGTCACTACTTCTGGATGCTCAATGGAGAGTTGTGGAAAAAGCAACGCTGCTGGAGCAAATGCAAGAGCCATGCGGTGGTCGTCGTAGGTGGCTATCGTGATGGGTTGTGTAGGAGAACTGTCGTTTTGAGCCGTATATCGAAGTTCTCCTTCCCCGATTGCTTCGATGTGTTTACCCAATTTCTGCAGTTCTGCTATGAGTGCTGTGATTCGATCTGTCTCTTTGATACGTAAACTCTCCAAACCTTTGAAGTGGAAGGGGCGAGAGAGCAGAGCGCAAGTGACCACAAAGGTTTGAGCGAGGTCGGGTGCTGATGCGAAATCTAGCCAAAGGGGAGGGGCATCCTTGCAGGAAGAATGATTAGTTTGCGATGGTTGGCAGTTCGTCTGCGATGAGTTGCAATCATCTTGCGATAATCTACAAACTGTTTTCGATAAACACTCGTTGCTTTCGGAGAAGTTGTCATCAGTTTGCAAAGAATGCGTGTAGCCTTTCGATAAGCTACCATCATTCTCGCTTTGAGCTTGCGGAGAGATGGAAGATTTCTTCAAAATAGCTCCTTCTGCGGTGAAAGTTGTCGTCACTCCGAGCGCTTCAAACCATCTTGCGCAGACGGAGTCGCCTTGTTCACTGGCTTCTCTCAGTCCCCGTAGTAAGACTCTCGCAGCTTTGTCAGGATGAAGAGCGACAATTTCGTACCAGTAAGAAGCTGCGCTCCAATCGCTTTCAATGGCGTAGGACGCTGTTTGTTCCGTTTCCTCAGTAGTTCCGCAGCGTGAGGAGAGCGTGCGAGCGTATCGCTGCCCACTCTCAATGCTGATCAGATTGTTTTCCCACTTTGCTTCCACGCCAAAGGCTTTCATCACCTGCATCGTCATGCGAATGTAGGGAGCGGAAGCTACTTTCCCCACCAACTCTAGGTGCAATCCGTGTCGCATGGTGGGGGCAATTATTAAGAGTGCGCTCACGTATTGCGAACTGATATTAGAAGGGAGGGCTATCTTTCCACCTTCGAGTTGTTTACCTCGGATGCGCAAAGGAGGATACCCCTCTTTTTCCACATAGCTTATGTCAGCTCTTGCCGCTCGAAGCGCAGTGACGAGTGCGCCGATGGGACGTTCCTTCATGCGCTGACTACCTGTGATGACCACATCGAGTTGAGGGGTGGCTGCAAATAGCGCGGTGAGGAAGCGCATCGCGGTGCCAGCTGCACCAACGTCCACGCGAAGTGGAGTATCCTCCGAGTTGCAGAGTGCTTCCAAGCCTTGGAGGATGGTTTGAGTGTCGTCGCAGTCCGACAAACCTTCGATATGAACGGGTTCTTCACAGAGATGATTGACCACCAAAGCGCGCGCGCAAAGACTCTTGCTCGTGGGAAGAGCAAGACTTGCATTGAGTTTCAATGGAAATCTAGGAACAACTCTCATCGCGAAGGCAGAAAGGAGAGATTAAGCCGTAGGTTGCTTCTTAGATTTGTGGGAAGCCACCTTATAAATAAGGTAGATGAGCACCAAAATCACCACTCCACCAATGACGTACCCGATGATGTGACTATATTTATTCGCCTTTTCCATCACCTGTTCGGGTGTAGTGACGCTGGGGAAGAGGGTAGGGATGAGATAAAAACCCAAGAAAGCGAGTACGATGTTCCAAGCTCCAGCACCAAGGGTGGTGTAAATCATAAACTTGCCTAGGTGCATGCGTGACAAACCAGCAGGAATGCTGATGAGTTGTCGTACACCAGGCACTAGACGTCCGATGAGCGTGGAGATAACACCATGATGACGGAAGAAACGTTCCGACTTTTCCACACTCTCTCGGTCTATGAGGAGCAACTTCGCCCAACGTGTGTCTGCTAGCGAGTAGATGACAGGGCGACCTAGGTAGTATGCCAAACCATAATTGATGAGTGCGCCTGCATCAGCTCCTAAGGTAGCAACGATGACCACCAAGAAGATGTTGAGTGCTCCATTGTTTGACATCCAAGCGGCTGGAGGAATGACGGCTTCCGATGGGAAGGGGATGAAAGAACTTTCGATGGTCATGCCCAAAAAGATGACCCAATAGTTGAGGTGATTGAGCACCCACGCGATAATTTCGCCCATATTTTGAATTTACCGATTGTAGCTTATTTGAAAATCTTATTTGCGATTAGCACAGTCTGAATAATCGAAGAGAAAGTCGTTGAGTTTATTCGACGCTTTCTCTTCTTTTTTTCACGCTCAAATTCTGGTTCTAGCCTACGTAAAGGTTGTAGAGCAATGTGTCAGAAGTTGTTAGCATTACCACCCAGCAGCTTTCCATCCAGCAGCGGTGTACCACTCCGTTTTGCGGAACTCCTCGTTGAGGTCGCCATGAGGGCAGGCACGATACCAGCTAGGAGGGTTGCTCACGGCATGCTCTGTGTAAGTCTCTTGTGGCACAAACATGGAGATACCACAGAAGTTGGATTCGTCCACTGCTATTACATCAGCAGCGTATTGTCCTTGATAAAGCACAGTCAAGCCTGTCATAAATCGAGGTGTGGTGAATTTGTAGACTGTCGCTGCATCTAGTGCTCGCTTCACACGTTGCCAACTTTCTGTAGGCAGTGCACGACGAAGCGCATCGTTCATATCGTAGTAGTGAGGACGCCAGAACTTTCGTGCAGAGTAGCGAGCATACGTTTGTGTCTCCGACATGTCGGGGAAGTTCTTCGAACCATCCGCTTTCAAAGCAGGGAGATGTTTAGGCAATTCCGCTGCCATTGCATCTGCCACCGCCTGCAGTTTGTCGCTGCGCACGATGGCAAACACCAAACCGAAGTTATCTGTATAGGGTTCACTGCCTTTGCCAAGGTAATAGTTGGCATAAGTGATACCTAAATCTTTGATTTCTTCGGAGAAATATCCCCAGTGGAGCATATCGGTATAGAAACCACCGATTGCCGAAATCTCAATGGGAGAAGCTGCGATATAGTCAGCTGAGTGTCGCAAAGCGTAGAAACTTTGGATGTCGCTCATCAAGCAACAGTCCATATGGATGAAGCGTAGGGTTATATTTGCAGCT
>ERZ773254.600-NODE-600-length-19299-cov-2.945749_pt1 | contig 19299 bp, 17 predicted proteins | sample MGYA00580516_ERZ773254 | MGnify/ENA primary metagenome ERZ773254 (study PRJEB29015, sample SAMEA2738158) | human oral metagenome | biome: human oral; feature: human-associated habitat; material: saliva | place: China | collected 2192 ...
TTGTAGTTTTTCTCGATGCTTGCTCCAACACCGTTAGATGTCAGTGAGAGTTTATTAGGATCGTAAGCCTTAGCTACATTCATAGCCGTTGCCACGCTAACACTTGCGCCGTCGTAGGTGACGGAAGCGAGCTGGGAGTTGTAGATGTAGGATAAATCGTCAATAAGCATGGCGTCGCCTTCTACACCATCTCCAGGAGTGGCACTAGTGGCGAACGAAACCAATGCGTATGCAGGAGTCAATTCCTTATTGGTATATACAAAAGGAATTGTCAGCTCTTGCCAAGAGTTCTGAGCCGTGATGTCTGTCTTAGAGGCAGTGGCCACGAGTTGAGCATTCACATAATTGGGATTGCCCAGCGGATCTTGGTAATATCCCTCCGTGTGAAGCACAGTTGTGGCTTTGGCCTTCTTTGTGCTACCAGTAAACTTTATATAAACCCGCATTGCATCAGGTTTTCCTGTGAAGGGCTGCTTGGCAGAATTATCATTAGGATTGGTGTAGTTGAAGTTGCCATCCAGTTTGGTAATAGTTTTTCCAGCGGCTGTTTTTCCAGGGTTGGAAGCATTAGAGCTACCCATATTTACACAGCCTGTAGTAAGGTTTCCTTGGGCTGTAGCTAGAACAGCACCAAAGAATTTAACAGCTCGGCTATAAATCTTTGCAGAATATGTACCGCTGTGCGCATCTGTAGACTTCTCTAACTGATTGTAGCCTGCAAAAGATTTCATGCTACCAGTACCCGTCAGAAAAGAGTTCCAATGGAGAGGTTCTTCACCTGTAGTTCCACTGTAGGATACAGACTCCCAATTTTCAAAACCGGAGTTCCCAACCTGGTATACTCCAGTCTGAGCGCTGACCGTTAAGGTGGCAGCGCTCAGAATAGTAAATATCATCTTTCTCATTATAAAGGAAAATTATAGTACGTAAAGAAGACGCTAAAGCGCGATAAGGCTTTAGCGGATTACCTTTTTACCATTCACGATAAAGAGGCCTTTGCTGGGGGCTTTCTGAAGGCGACGGCCCTGCAAGTCGTAGATAGCGTTGGCAGCGTTCTTTGTAGCGGCCTGCTGAATACCTGTGGCAGTTGCTTCCTTCTTGCCCTTGAACTGTACATAAATGGGCATATCCTCTGAAGCTTTCCAAATCACGTCTACATCAGCGATCAGAGAGTCGCCCTTTATGATGCTGGAAGTTTCGTTGATTTTAGCTGTAGCCACGATTGCTCCGTCCAAGAAAGAGAAAGTCTTGATGGCGTTTTCTCCAAAGAGAATTGAACCGTTTGTCTGCTTCTGAACAGGAATGTTCGGGAGGACGATGTCGCCAAGATTCATGCCCGAGAAACCGAAATTATTGAGCGCGAAGGTAACAGTATTGTTTCCATCGGCAGTAAGGACTACGTTGTAGGTTTCTTCTCCAAATTGAAGATCTTCCTTAGACGTGAGACTAATGGCAAGTTTGCCGGTATAATTGCCCGCTACTTCGTTGGCAACCGTTTGTGCTTGGGTTGTACCAGCCATTAAGAAAAGAGCAACGAGCGAGAGTAGAAATTTTTTCATACCTTTTAGTTATTGAACGTTGTTATAAGTTAGTTAAGTTATCAGTTTGAAACAGTCGGCGGCAAAGATAATACTTTCTTTGTGAACTCAAAACGAGCGAATTTCTTCCTACTAAAAAAGATAAGAGAAGCCTAACGTTCCATAGATAGGATAAAGTGCGAAAGAAATAGTCTTGAAGTCGGATGGGAAAATACCGTTCAATCCCCAGTCAAGATTAGCGTTGACATAGAGGTGCTTATAGGCGTGGAAAGAACCTCCCACCTGCAAGCCCCACTGAAACTTGCGCAGATTGTTGGAAAAGTCGTAGGTGGCGTGAGTAACGTTGACATTTTCGCCAAGTTCGTCCGGCGTGCGGATATAACCATCGTGGACGTAGCCATCAAAGTCGCCGTTGAGCATCAAGCTGAAGTATGGACCAGCAGAAACCATCCAGCGCGAATTGGGGAAGGTGTAAGTGGCCAACACGGGTACTGTGATGTAAGTGGCGCGGTATTTCGTGATGACTGGGCCGTTCCAACCGCCCTCCATGTGGCCTCCGTCGTCCTCGATGATAGCCATGTGGTAGTTTTTCACATTGGCGTTGGTCTTCATGCCTTTTGTCTCGAAGCGCAGTCCGAGAGCCATTCCCCAGCGCGGCGTGAAAGATTTATAGGCCGTGCCTTCGAGGTAGAGATTGAGTAAGGGGTTGAACGAATTGATTTTGCGGATGGAGCGAGGGATGGGTACTGGCGACGCGCCGCCCAGTTCCAATCCTGCGCCCACAGCCACTTGCCAGCCTTTAAGTGCCGCCAAGATAATGTTGCGGTCGTTGCTCGAATCGCGAATAGTATCGGGGCGAACAGCATTTCCGGTTGTCTCGGTAGGTTCGAGCCATGTGGTGGCATCTGCGGCTTGCGTGCTGACACCCATCATAAGGCTTATGATTGTGATAAGGAATATCTTCATGATTTGTTGGCTTGTGTTGAAAAACAAAATAGGAGGAGCGGAGAACTCCTTATTTATATGTCACTTTTATATCGTCGACCCAGAGCGTAGAACCTACGGCTCCTTCAAAGTAAGCCCCCTGCCGACTGCTGGTCATAACCACGCTGATGGCATAACCGTTGCGCTTGAGGCGCGCCATATCAAAAGTTTTACCATTCATGGGGCGGAACGGCTCTTCAAAGTAGGTCCACGTGCTTGGCTCCCCTGGGTTTGCAATTCGGGCTATACTTACGATGCGCTCGCTGCTGAGAACATTCGCGCCGTTGAGGGACTGGAAATTATCAGGGTCCACCTCGAAGAGAACAGCATAGATATCGGCGGTGTCTCGGCGGGAGGCGTCGACAGTTTTGTTACGATCCGTAAATTCTGCTCCAGCTTTGTATTTGTACCAACCAGAGAGCTTCAAGGGTTCGCCTTTGACAATCTGGAGTCCGAAGCGTGTAGCCTCGAGCGGAGCCAGCATAGCTTTGTTGAGATTGAATGTGCCGATAAACAGGTTGCCTGCAGCGATGGGCATGGGCGGACGTGTCAGCATACCGAAAGTACCTGTGCTTCGCGTCACGAGCTTTGCCGCCAAGCCTTTATGGCCGCCGCTAACGAAAGATGTGGGAAAATCGGTTGGCGAAGCTGCCATTCCCGTTAGATTATAGCCCGCATTTCCGCTGCTCCAAATATTGGAATTGACTGAGCCATCCTCCTGTCGTTGGAGCAACGTCATGTATTGGTGGCGGTTATTATTGTAGGCGAAATCTTCAAAGTCGCACGAATCGAGAGGCTGCGGCACTTCAAAACTTACTGTATAGTCCTTCGTGAAATGTCCGTCGGCCGAGCGAACGCTATAGGTCCGAGGTTCGGAGAAGTCGTGGTACGCTGCCGAGTCGAAAGGCACACGCGTATTACCGTCCTTATAGAGGAGCGTAGCCCCTGCGGAGATAGTGAATTGCGGGTTTAATGCCTTGACGCGGTTGTCTTTCTTATTGATAAAAAGGGTAATAGAAGCTGGCGTTGCCTGCTTGATGACGGGCGTTCCCAGTATGAGACCCGCACCTTTGTTGTTGAGCCATTCTTGGCTAACGGATGTGATGTCGCACTCAGGGCTTAGGGCCTCCTCTCGGATGCAGGAGCTGAACAGCAGAAGGCTGCTGGCTGCCACCGCGCTTATAAGTTTGATGGTCATAACTTTGCAAAAATTTGCTGCAAAGTTACAAAAAACTACAGTGTACTTCGTTGAAAAAGAGAGAATAAAAACTTTTGCAAACGAAAGCGTTTCAAAATTTCTTTCCCGAAACGATGCTGATGAAGGTCTTAAAGAGAATCTTCAGATTGAAAAGGAGAGACCGGTGTTGGAGGTGGTAAAGGTCGGATTCAAGGCGTGTGAGCATCTCCTCGAGGGTTGTGGCGTAGCCGTTGTGCAGGGTGGCATAGGACGTCACGCCCGGGCGCACCTGGTAGAGGTATTTGTAGCGCGGGTCAACGGCCATAATTTGATCTATAAAGTATTTGCGCTCCGGTCGAGGCCCTATAAATGCCATGTCGCCTATGAAAACATTCCACAGCTGGGGCAGCTCGTCGAGGTGGTGGTCGCGAAGGAAGCGTCCGATACGCGTGAGGCGGTCCTCATCCTCTTTGATACAGAGCTGAGGTTTTCCCTCCTCAGCGTTGATTTTCATGCTGCGAAATTTATAGATGAAAAACGGCCGTCCGCCTTTTCCGATGCGCTCTTGGCGATAGATGGCTGGTCCGCCGTCCTCGCGCTTGACGGCTATGTAGCAGAAGAGCATCAGCGGAGAGAACACCACGAGGCAGAGGAGCGATATGAACCAGTCGAAAGCGCGTTCTATGAAAGCAGACATACGCGACCACCGACTGAGCAAGTAGAGCTCGTCGTTCTTATCCTGCATCTGCCGTTTGTCAGTAGGGAGCAGTTGTTCCGTATGTGTATTGGTGTGGCTCAAGAGAGAGGGAAATGTGCTAATGTGCTAATGAGGCTTTTTAATGTGCTAATGTGCTAATGGGGAGCAGTGTATGCCGCTTTTGAATGTGCTAATGAGGTTTTAATGTGCTAATGTGCTAATGGGGCGTGAGATAAGCCTTTTTTCTTCTCTGTCCTATCTCCCAAAGAAAGTTTTAGCTTTCTGCATCGTTTGAACGGGGAAGATGCAAGCCATTTCCGTAGGGGCGAAATCGAAGAAGAGGACCGACTGTTTGAGAACTCCTAAGGCCGTTTGTACGGTATGAGCTGCGTTTTCCTCCTTCACAAGCAAATCGATTTTTCGCCCAAAGTTGCCGAAGTGCATGACGGCACGATAAGCGCGCTCTCCCCGTCGGGCATCTTTCTGGGTCAGCGTGTAGGGAAAATCCTCTGCCGGCAAACCAAGACGATGTATGAGAATCCAGCCGAAGGCGCGGAAGCCGTTCTCCATTCCCAATGCTTTCAGATGTTGGCGGAGTAAGTCTGTGTCCAACTCGTTGCGGAGCGCGTGGAGCGAACAAGCCAAGTCGCACACCTGCCGAATGCCTACACCACCGCGGATGAGGTGGAAAAACATGTGGATATAGGTGAAGAGGATGTTCAAGTCGGGCGGAAGCGTAGGTATGTCCACTCCGTTGATTTTTACGCGCATGGGGCGTTTCTGCAAAGCTTCGTCAACGACCGCGTTGAAGTAGCGCTGATGCGGCGCATAGTAGAAGTCGGTCAGTCGGCTGTGCATCTCGTATTCCACCCCATTTCCCTGGAAGTTGATATGCTTTCCCTTGGAGTCGGGGATAGTCTTACCGATTTGTTTCTCCACAACGGCCTTCACGCGCGGGAAGTTTTCCGCATCGCAGTAGAAGTCTATATCGCCCGGATTGCGCACCTCGGGGTGGGCATAAAAAGTCCCCGACACCTGCCCTTTAACCACCGCAAGGCTTAGCCCCTGCCGTTCGATGAAAGGAGCAAAGCGCGAGATTTCTCTATTGAGATGGTCGTTGCCCTCACGCGTGTACTGCAGCGCATATAGGCAGCGCGGCACGAGTTGCTTACCAATGGGAATGTTGTTGTCCACAAGTGCTCGAGCAGCAATGGTTTCCACCGCGTGCTCTCTGGCCTCGTCGAGTAGTTCCTTGGCTTCTTTGGGCGAGAGCGATAGTTGGAGCGGCGTTTGCCACAGTTCGCTGCGCAGCACACTCAAGAGATTTTCTTCAACCGGAGTCATTCAGTGTTTATTTTTTTGCAAAGATAGAAAAAAAAGAACTCTTCCGGCTTTTGTGCGTAACTTTGTGAAGCGAGAACGCCTTTCGCAGAGAGTTTCTAACGCTCTTTTGACGGATGAAAGAAGCGGAGAAACTTTCCTATTTCTTTACAATAACACTCCACAATATAATGCAGCGAATCTCTCTCTCTCCTTTGTTTTTCCGCGTGTGCCGCTTGCGGTGCGCTCTCTTTCTCCTCCTCTTTCTTGCGATAAGCGCACAACTTTTCGCTGCCCGTCCGCTCTTTTCACGCGGTCGTTCAGTTTATAGCATTGTGCTTTCCCCCGATGCCTCAGTGTCGGAGCAAACAGCCGCCCGCGAGTTGCAACAGTATTTGCAAGAGATGAGCGGTGCAACACTCCCTATCTCGCACAACCTCAACACAGTAGGCCCTTGTATCTATGTGGGCTATAACGCGAAAGTGGAAGCGCTGACCCACGCCCCGCAACCTGCAACCAACGACGAGACCTTCACCTATCGCACCATCGGTCAGCACCTCTGCATCTATGGAGGGCGGGAGCGGGGCACGATGTATGGCGTCTTCGCCTTTCTGGAGCAGCAGCTCGGCATCCACTGGTACACGCCCACTTTCACCAAGGTGCCACAACGGCGCACATTTCTTCTGCCGGCCCTTAACCATACGGAAAGCCCCGCGCTGAAGATTCGCCAGCTCTACTATCATGAGGCCATGGAAAATCCAGTATGGTGCGCCCACAATCGAGTCAATTCCATTCATTCTTCAGTGCAGAACGAATATGGCGGGATGTATTCCTATGGTGGCATACATACGTTTGAAATTTTGATGCCTCCTCACGAGTTTTTCGCCACCCACCCCGAGTTTTTCAGTCTCTACGACGGCCGCCGCATTGCCGATGGGCAACTCTGCCTTTCCAACCCCGCAGTGCTGCGCACAATGATTGCCCGCCTTCGCACCTATATAGATGAGCATCCTGGGCATTGGGTCTACAGTGTGTCGCAAAATGATAATGAGAAACCCTGCCAATGTGCCAACTGCCGCGCTTTGGAGCAGCGTTATGGCGGTCATTCGGGTTTGATGGTATGGTTTGTCAATCAGGTGGCAGCTGCTGTGGAACAGACGCATCCAGGCACACTGGTGAGTACGTTTGCTTATCAGTACACGCGCCACGCGCCGACGGGCATTCGGCCGCGCCATAATGTTGTTATCCGCCTTTGCGACATTGAATGCTGCCTGGCTCATCCCATTGCTTCCGATGCGCAGAACGCGGCGTTTCTGAAGGATTTGCGCGATTGGTCCCGCATTGCTCCGCGGCTCTATGTATGGGACTATGTGGTCAACTTCAGCAACTATCTGCTGCCTTTCCCCAATTTCAGCGTGTTAGCCTCCAATCTTCGCACCTTCCGCGACAATCGTTGCATTGGCGTGATGGAAGAAGGGCAATATCAGTCGGGCGAGAGCGAATTTTCTGAACTCCGCGCGTGGCTCTTGGCTCAATTGATGTGGAACCCAGAGCAAGACTCCGATCGCCTTATTCGCTGCTTCATTACCGACTACTACGGGGCAGCAGCACCCTACATTCAGCAGTATTTCTCAGCTTGTCAGGAGCTGGTTAGCCCTAAAGTTCATTTTCAGTGCCGCATCTATGCCGATGATGCAATGTACACCGACCGCTTTCGCCAGCGTGCTGCTCAACTCCTTGAACAAGCTCGCCGCGCTGCGGTTTCCGACACACTGCTGACCCGTCGTGTCGACAATGTGCGCCTGCAAATGCTTTATCTCAATTATGCCCGCTCTGGTAATCTCCAAAACCCTCCCGCCGAACTCTTGCGCATTCTTCGCCGCAGCCGCACGCACATTGCAGAGCCTCTTTCCGCCGATAAGTTTTTAGAAGGGAAGCGGTGAGGAGGTGGGAGCCCCCTCCATCTCCCCCATGAGGGGGAGTGCTCTGTTGCCTCTTGTTTTGGCTTGGGGTAATTGTTAGGAAAAATTGATAAAAGCTTGTTGAGTTTGGAGAGGAGAAAATTAGAGCGTGGTTGAAGATGCTGGAAAATTTGTGTGGAAAGAGTCGTTTTTTTGTTCCATAAAAATTGAAATCTGCTGGATTTTTTCGCGAACGAGGCTTTTTTGTGGATTTTTGGGTTTTTTGTGCTGGAAAAATGGTTCTGCCTGCCCGTCGGTTTCCTTATTCTGTCAGCTGACTTCCTTATTCTGTCGACTGGCACAATAAGCCTGTCAGCGGATAGCCTTATCCTGTTGTTTTGCGAGAAAGGGAGCACGCTCGGAATTTGTAGGAGCATTTGTCCGTGCGCGCCTTCTCCGGTGCAGAAAAGTTGGACTTTCTTTGACAGCAATAAAAACCTCTAACGCCAAGTGAGCACTTGTTGTTAGAGGGGGTCTGTATAATCCGTCGTTGGAATTAGACGGCTCTGAGTTAAAGTAAAAAAAGTTATGTGTTCGTGTGTAGTAAGCGAACCGCGGCGGCTGCTTGTGTGACCATAGGTGCCGTGGGCGGTTACTTTAAGCAGGTTTTTTCGCCTCTACGTTCTGTGTTCTCTCGTGTAGTTCTGTTCTGAAAAATAGCCCAGTGGGCTTTATTCCTTGGTAGGAGCACTCTTAGGGTTAATTTTCTCAATCATATCATCGAGCACAGGAATGATTCCTAAAACCGTCTCTACATCTAAGCCACATTGAGTGAGGTTGTGGCAGATGGCCGCAGGAAACTTGGCTGCTTCTTGCTCCATAGCACGCCCCTCCTTCGTGAGGGAAACAATGCGCTGGCGCGAGTCCACCATTCCGCGGGTGCGTACCACGATGCCCTGTTTTTCCATGCGCTGGAGGACAGGTGTAATCGTGTTGGTCTCCAGCTTGAGGCGGTGTGCAATTTCGTTGACGGGCTGGTTGTCGTTCTCCCAGAGCACCATCAGCACGAGGTATTGCGGATAGGTGATGCCTAATTTGTCGAGTAGCGGCTTATAGCTCTGCGTGATGAGGCGGCTTGCCGTATAGAGACGGAAGCACAATTGGTTGGACAGTTTGAGTTGCTCGTATGCCATCGGTGATGTGTCAATTGTTATGAATATTGTGAGAGCCGCTTAGAGCATTTTCTCGATGTCCTCAACGAGTTTGTTCGGGCTTGTGATAGGGGCGTATCGCTTGATGGTATTTCCGTCGCGCGAGATGAGAAACTTGGTGAAGTTCCATTTTATGCGACTGCCCAGAAACCCTTTCGTGTGGCTCTTGAGATACTTGAAGATGGGGTCGGCCTCGCTGCCGTTGACATGCACCTTCTTCATGATAGGGAACGACACCCCATAGTTCAGTCGGCAGAACTCTTCCGCTTGTGAGCCGTCGGCCAGTTCTTGATTGGCAAAGTCGCTCGAGGGGAAGCCAACTACCACGAGTCCGCGTTCCCGATACTTCTGGTATAGTTTTTCCAAACCATCAAACTGGGGCGTAAAGCCACATTTGCTGGCCGTGTTAACAATGAGCAGGACTTTCCCTTTCAGTTCTGCAAGTTGTAGTTCTTTCCCGTTGCTTGTCTGTGCTGTAAAATCGTAGATGCTTGCCATGTTCACTTGTTTGTTAAGTTCCTGTGTGGTTATACTATTCTGATGTGCTGGCGAGCTTCTCTTTTTTCAGTTCGCCCTTGAGCGAGCGGTGATCACCATTATCCTGTTTGTTAACGCGCTTTATGTCGTTCGCGATGCAAAAGTAGAGCGTTTTCATAAAATAAGCAAGATTTTTGACCGACTTTTATGATTATTTAGCAAATGTCGTGTGCGATGCAATACAGTTGTATCATTTATAATTCTTATTAACGTTATCTTGTTCATCCGCAAGAAAAACGAAGCAATATAGGCTATGCTGATTGACAGAAGGGACACAGCAAGCGCGGGATAAAAAGAATCGGCACGCATCTTTTGGGAGATGCGTGCCGATATGCTAATGGGCGATGTTAGGGAGGCTTTATTTGTAGCCGTGACTAACGCGCCAAACGAAATGCCAGAGGCTGTAGATGGGATAACCGATGACGCCGCGCGGATAATGGAGAAGCAGGTGCTTGTTATCGTTCATCGTGCGGAAGAGATGCCCCCATTTTGTTTCGCCAGCCTTTTTGCCCCGCCCGCCACGGGAGAAGTTGCCACCCTGCATAATGGTTTGCATCAGAAAGTTGCCTTCTTTGGCGTCTGGCTCGCAGAGTAAATACTGCTCTTCCAGTCCGAGAACGCAGTGCTGTACGAACATCATGGCGCGGGCAAACTTGTACATACGGATGCGCTTGAGCCATTTCACCGTTTCTTGTCTTTCCTCTTCCGTGAAGCCTTGGCGCAGGATGTAGTAATAGTCCACAATCTGTCGTAAGCCGATGCCCTCGCTGAAGAAGTGCTTGTAGATATGCGCCAGAGAGTAGATGCGGTCGAACGCAGCCGTTGGAACGCAAATTTTTCCCACACCTTCGGGCAATTCGACACGGTGGGAGAATTGCTCTTCTTCCAGAGACTTTGTGAAACGATTGACTTGCCAGAACGAGTAAGGCCATTGTGGATTGGCCGGAATGAAGTGTACTTCCACTTCCGCATCCTCGAAAATCGGATATTGAGCATGGTGGAATTCCATCTCCAGCGGTTGGCCGATTTGTTCTTTCAAATAGCGGTACACCTTTTTCCGTCCGCCTTCCACCCAAATGTCGATGTCGCCCGATTGGCGGCAGTAGGGATTGGGATAGAGACGGGCCACGCCTTGTCCCTTCAAGATACAGGTGCGAAAGCCTTTCTGTCGAAACTTCTCGGTCAGTTCCGCAGCGCGCAGGTTGAGAAGTCGGTTTTTCTGCTCTATTTTCTTCGCCAACACAAACCATTCCATCATCAGTTCCGTAGGTGGTTGCAACTCTTTGGGCAGTCGCTGAATGCCCACATAGAGCAATCCCGCCACAGCATGGAGTCGGGCCGTGTTATAAATTCTTTCCCACTCATCCGGACTGATCTGATTTTTGAAAGCTACCTTGTGTCCCAACGACACTCTTAGCAGTTTGAAGAAAGGGTTCATAGTTGAAAAAATAGAAACTAAGGAAAGAAAAGCGCCTTTCTCTTTAGCGCTGTGAGAGAAAGGCGTTGTGCTTGTCTGTGAGAAGGTTATGGATGGTTGCTCATGAGCTTGATGAGCTGTTCCATTTGTTTGTTTAGATCAAAGTTTTGCTGGCAGTAGCGTTTTCCATTTTCGCCCCATGCTTTGAGTGTAGCCTTGTCGGTCTGTGATAATTGTATGAGTCGTTCGGCCAGTACTTCTGGATTTTCTGCCGGGGAATGGAGTCCGCATTGTGCCTTTTCTATGACGCTCTGTCCTTCGCCATTGACCACTGCTAAGATGGGTTTTCCAGAGTTCATATAGGCTTGGAATTTTGCAGGGAGCGTAAGGCGGAATATCGTGGTGTCGTGGAGAGATACGAGCATCACGTCGGCCCGCTCGAAGAAGTACGGCATGGATTCCAGCGGGTGACGCCCCACGCAGTGTACTGTGTCTTGCAACGAATGCTGCTTCACGAAAGCCTCCACCCAAGGGCGTTTTCGCCCATCACCAACAATGACGAAGTGGATGTCCTTGTGGTCCTTGAGCAGGCGGGCTGCCTCCATGAGCGTTTCAAAGTCCTGCGCCTCCCCAATATTTCCTGCAAACATTGCGATAAAGCCATCGGGTAGCGCAGGCAATTGGTAGGCTGTTTTCTCTTCGAGAGCTTTGTCGGCCCAATTAGGGAAATAGACGATTTTCTCTTTGAAATCGCCCTTCTCCAGTATCGACTTTTCAAAGCCGTGGGAACTGATGAGGATTTTCTTAGAGTTGCGGTAGATCCAGCGAGTGATGCGAGAGAATATTCCGAGTACTGTTCGATTGTGGATCTTTCCTGCATTCTGAAGGCTCTCGGGCCAAAGATCCAGTACCCAAAAATAGATAGGCGTACGTCGGATTTTCTTGGCGATGACAGCAGGAATTCCGATGGTCACAGGCGACGTTTCGTGAACGAAAATAGCATCGTAGCGGTGACGCAGCGACAAGCATGCAGCCCAAACGGATGTGGTGATGGCTGAAGAAAGGTAGTTGAATGCGAGGCGCAAGGCGCCAGCTTTTCCGCGTGGCAACTGGAAGGCGCGGTAGACTGTAGCGCCAAACACCTTTTCCTTGCGCCGGCGGAAGATACCGTAGCCATCGTAGAACTTCCCCGCAGGATAGTCGGGGATATTGGTGAGCACCGTCACATCGTGTCCTCGTTCCACCAGCTCCCGGACAATGTCGTTGGCCTTAAACTGTTCTGGATAGAAATGCTGGGAAATTACAAGTACTTTCATGAGGGCAGAATTTGGGAAAATGCAGCTATGCGCGCGCTCCTTTGGATATGAGATTTTTTAGAATTTACGCCACACCATCTTATTGACAACGCCCACGTAGCTTTGGATGATTTTCACCACCTTGGTGCTGACGTTCTCGTCCGTATAGTTGGGTACGGGCATACCAAAGTCCTCGTTGCGGTTCATCTCTACAGCCGTCTCTACAGCTTGCAAAAGACCTTTTTCGTCAATGCCAGAGAGGATGAAGCAAGCTTTGTCGAGCGCTTCGGGGCGTTCGGTGGATGTGCGGATGCAGACAGCGGGGAACGGATGGCCCACGCTGGTGAAGAAGCTACTCTCTTCGGGGAGTGTGCCTGAATCGGAAACAACGGCAAAGGCATTCATCTGTAGGCAGTTGTAGTCGTGGAAACCGAGAGGTTCGTGCTGAATGACGCGGCGGTCGAGCTGGAAACCGCTCTGCTCAAGACGCTTGCGGCTGCGCGGGTGGCAGGAATAGAGAATCGGCATGTCGTATTTCTCCGCCATTTTGTTGATGGCTGTAAAGAGCGAGGAGAAATTCTTTTCAGTATCGATGTTCTCTTCACGATGGGCAGAGAGCAGGATATATTTACCCTTTTCGAGACCCAGACGCTGATGGATGTCGCTGGCTTCGATGTCGGCAAGATTCTGATGGAGCACTTCGGCCATAGGAGAGCCAGTGACATAGGTACGTTCCTTCGGTAGGCCCGTATCAGCCAGATAACGACGCGCATGTTCTGAATAGGCCATATTGACATCGGAGATAATGTCCACGATGCGACGGTTTGTTTCCTCAGGCAAGCATTCATCCTTGCAGCGATTTCCCGCCTCCATGTGGAAGATAGGGATGTGGAGACGCTTGGCACCAATCACGCTCAAGCAGCTGTTAGTGTCGCCCAACACCAGGACAGCATCGGGCTTTGTTTCCACCATCACTTTGTAGCTCTTATCTATGATGTTTCCCATCGTAGCTCCGAGGTCGTCGCCAACAGCTTCCATGTAAATATCGGGATCTGCCAGTTTCAGGTCTTTGAAAAAGACACCGTTGAGGTTGTAGTCGTAGTTCTGACCGGTATGAGCCAGAAGCGTATCGAAATAAATACGACACTTATTGATGACTGCTGCCAGTCGGATGATTTCAGGGCGTGTGCCGACGATGATGAGCAGTTTGAGTTTTCCGTTGTCTGCGAAATGTTTCATTGTAATAGTCTTATTTGATGTCTTCTGGGTGAGACGGTTCATAAGAACCTGCCTTTACTTCAAGAATAATAGAAGGTTCGAAAACTTCTATGGTGTGCCACTGACCAGCAGGGATTTGTAGGCCGTAGACTCCGTTGGCCGTATTGAAATGATGGCGTGCTGTTTCGTTGCCATTATCATCATAGAAAATCTCATCTAACCGACCGCGGAGCAGGAGGCAGGTTTCAGAGGTTGTGGGGTGGCGATGGATGGGCACAATGGTTCCAGGTTCGAGTGCGTTGAGCATTCGTTGCGACTGCTCGTTGGCATCGTTGCGGAGGTCCATAGCCGCGCGTCGGCGCTCCGAAGCTTGGGCTTTCTGTTGTAACTCGTCTAAGAGTTTATCATTGATTTCCATGAAGCAAGAGAGGAGTTAGTCTTGTTTTACAACCAGTTCGCCGAACGTATCAGGGTGATTCGGGTTGAAAATCTCATTGGCCCACATCACTGTGACAAGGTTCTCCGTTTCTGAGAGGTTGATGATGTTGTGCGTATAGCCTGGGAGCATGTGGACAGCTTGGATGTTGTCGCCGCTCACCTCGAACTCTATGATTTCGTCCGTTCCAATCTTGCGTTCCTGAATGAGGCCGTGACCGGCAACAACGATGAAGAACTCCCACTTGGTGTTGTGCCAGTGTTCGCCCTTTGTGATGCCCGGTTTAGATATATTGATGCTGACTTGTCCGCAATGCGGTGTGTGGAGAAGTTCGGTGAAACTTCCGCGCGCATCGATGTTCATTTTCAGCGGAAAAGCTACTTTCTCCTTGGGCAGGTAACTCAGATAAGTGGAATAGAGTTTTTTTGCGAAGGAGTTGTCCGGAATCTCGGGTATCATCAGCGTTTTGGGCTGCTCATGGAAGGCGTTGAGGAGTTCGACTATCTCGCCGAGTGTGGCCTTGTGTGTGATGGGTGCGTAGCAGTAGCGACCGTTGGACATCGGTAGGACCTCGAGCCCTTCAAACTCGCAGCGGTGCGCTTTCCCCTCCAAGGCATCCAGCATCTCCTGCACGAGGTCGTCGATGTAGAGCAGTTCGAGTTCTACACTTGGGTCGTTCACCTGAATGGGTAGGTCGTTGGCGATGTTATTGCAGAAAGTGGCCACCGCAGAGTTGTAGTTGGGGCGGCACCATTTTCCAAACAAATTTGGAAAGCGGTAGATGAGTACTTTTGCCCCAGTTTCTGCGGCGTAGTCGAGAAAGAGATCTTCGCCCGCTTTCTTTGAACGTCCGTATTCCGAATTGCCGAATCGGCCCGTCAGAGATGCTTGCTGAGAAGATGATAGCATGATGGGGCAGGTGTTGCCGAACTCCTTCAAGGTGTTGAGAAGTGTTGTGGCAAAGCCGAAGTTTCCTTTCATAAACTCCTCTGGGTTTTTCGGACGATTGACCCCCGCAAGATTAAAAACGAAGTCGGCTTGTTGGCAATAAGAAGTTAGGAGCGCAGGTTCGGTATCGATGTCGTACTCAAAGATTTCTTCGATCTGCAGAGCTGGCCGAGTTCTGTCTTTCCCCGCTTTTATGTTTTGGAGAGCACAGCAAAGATTTCGTCCAACGAATCCCTTTGCCCCCGTGATAAGTATCTTCATTGTGATGTGTGGTTTGATTAGTTTCCGAGACTATGCTGTCTCATGGCAGCAGCAGCCTATCTGAAGCTCCCCTTGTTTGGCTTTCGAACAGATTGGACCAGTTAGAGCGACCAAACCAGTAGGAGAAATCTTCAACTATTCGAGCGAAGCTCCTGTGCTGTTCCTTCAGCCTATTCGCTGCGAATATCTCGAGCCTTGGCGCGTTCTTGAAGCCCTAAGTCCTCACGAATGAAGCGCAGTTTAAGGAGCAGCTCCTTCATGCCCTCCACATCCAAGCGGTGCGTATTGTGAGAGTGGTAGTCCTCAATCTGGGACACCTTTTCATCACCTTCTTGGAAGAATTTGTCGTAGTTCAGGTCGCGCGTGTCGCAGGGAATGCGGTAGTAGTTGCCCATGTCGATGGCTCGCGCCATTTCTTCGCGCGTCACCAAAGTCTCATAGAGCTTTTCGCCATGGCGCGTGCCGATGACCTTTACCTCTGTCTCGCCATATTCGGGTTTCACTTTGACGTAAGTCTGCTTCAGAGCCTCAGCCAGCGTGGAGAGCGTGGCAGCAGGAGCTTTCTGGACAAAGAGATCTCCGTTGTGACCGTGAGAGAAGGCATAGATAACCAGGTCTACAGCGTCGTCGAGCGTCATCATGAAGCGCGTCATGTTCGGGTCGGTAATGGTGATAGGTTTTCCCTCCTCCATCTGTTCCACCCAGAGAGGAATGACCGATCCGCGGCTCGCCATCACGTTGCCATAGCGTGTACAGCAAATGGTGGTTTTAGCCTCTTCGCCCAATTCGCGCCCTTTGGCAATGGCCACTTTCTCCATCATCGCCTTGGAAATACCCATGGCATTGATGGGATAAGCCGCTTTGTCGGTGGAAAGAACCACAACATTGCTCACGCCGTGTTCGATGGCCGAGAGCAACACATTATTGGTTCCTTCTACATTCGTGCGAACAGCCTCCATCGGGAAGAACTCGCACGAAGGTACTTGCTTCAAGGCAGCAGCAGAAAAGACATAGTCGACGCCCGACATAGCGATGTCGACCGATTCCTTATTGCGCACATTGCCGATGTAGAATTTCACTTTCGGATTCTGAAGCATGTGGCGCATATCATCCTGCTTCTTTTCATCGCGGGAGAAGATGCGGATTTCCTTGATGTCGGATTGAAGGAACCTGCGAAGTACGGCATTGCCGAACGAACCAGTTCCACCAGTGATTAACAGCACTTTGTCTTTGAAAACGGACATAGATATGGTAAATTTAATTTAGTATTGTTGTTTTATTGAGTATATGTTCAAAAAGAGAGGGTAAATGTAGCAAAAAATATCCTTATTGCGTCAGCTGGCTTCCTTATTGTGTCAGCTGATAGTCTTATTGTATTTTTTGCTAAGTAGTTATACTGGAAAATTTGGTCTTAAAGAGGTGTAAGAAGCAGGCTAAAAGCCAGAAAGAGACGGCAGTTTCGAACGGATAGTATGTGACTGAAATTTCCCTTATCAATGTTGCATGAGATATTCTTGTAAATACTAAAGATAGAGAAAGAGAGGTTTCTCTTAGCCTCCACTTTGTGCTGACTTTCGTTAGTCGTTGCTATAAATCAACTTGATGAGATCGTTGATTTTGTTCTTAATCTTTAGTGTGGAATGAGGAAGAGGGTTCTGTTCGTAGTCTTCGATGGCCCTTGCTATATCGTTAGCATCGTAGGGATTGAAGACCGCCGTTGGGCGGCAAACTGCGTGAGTGAAAGGAAGGTCGGATGCTATAATGTCGCATCCTGCTGTTGCTGCTTCTATGAGTCCTAATCCTAAACTCTCGTCATGGGAAGGATAGACAAGCGCCTTGCATTTTCCATAGATGCTGACCACGTCATCAAAAGGAATGCACCCATGGTTGATGATTTGTACTCCCTCTTCTTTTGCTTTTTGCAGCTTTCCCAAGAATGCGGTATCTGTTGGACCTATCGTCAAATGTAGAGTTCGGTCGATTCCTTTCTTGTGGAGAATCTTCCACGCCTCAAGTAGTGCATCATGGCCTTTTGCTCCTCCATAGTATGCACCGATCAGCGCGTAGTCCTGTCGCGTTTGTTGGTTTGCACATTTGTATAGACTCTCAGGAATCTTGAAGAAAGGGAAGAGTGAAATCTTTTCTTGTGGTTCTTTTAGGTGCTGCTCCAGTTGATAGGCTGTATTCTGAGTTTGTACCAACCAATAATTGGTGTTGCCTTTGAGACATCTAAATACTTGTCGCTTCAACCATGCTTTCCAATATGTTTTTGGAGAAAACCCTTGGAGTGTGAGTAGCGAGATATTGTGGAAATAGGTATATACAGGTACTTCAAGTTTGATAGGAGCAGGAATGTTACCGAAGCAGAGTACTGCCGAAAACTCTTGAGAGTGTTGTTGATAGAATCTTCTGCGTCCTCGCATGGTTGCCTTTAGACTTTGCTGGTGTGGTAATCGTCTAAATTGGCTGCCACATCTTTCATCCGTCAGCAAGAAGAATTCTTTTTTTTGCTTTTGTAACTCCTCAACGAGATACTCCAGCAGAACGAGTCCTCCTCCAGCATTTATGTATAAAGAGTCTATAAGAATCATTCTATTCTTGCAAGAATCTTAAAATTTTTTCAACTTGGACTTTTGAGTTCTTCTCACTTTGGATAAAGGCTTGTGCTTTTTCTCCTTTTTCTTTTAAGATATGTGTTGGCAGAGATAACACATGGTCGATTTCCTGCGCCATTGCCTCAATGGATAAATCCGTAGGCGTGAACATGTAAGTGTAATACTCTGATGGAATACCTTCAAGATGGTAGCCCATCATAGGCGTTCCCGATGCAAGATATTCAATGGTCTTTGAGGGGAAAGAATAGCGTGTTATTTCTTCGTCTGGCTTTCGTGGATTTACAGCTAATGTTGCAGCTCTTTGTAATTGAATTACATACTGATGGGGTTGTCGTCCTTTGAAAATGATGCGAGAATCTTCTTTTGCTTTTTGTTGTATGTAGGCTTCGCTAGAACCTGCTCCGCAAATGATGAGTCTGTAACTTGGATTTGAAGTCTTTGCAAAAGCATCTACAAAATCATTGATTCCAGCAAAGGGTTGGATTGTTCCAGCGTAAAGGATTGTTTTTTGATCTAATTTTATATCAGTAAGATTTTGAGAGGCTTGTATGTCGCTCTCGTGCCAAATTCCTTCGAGAACTTTGTTCTTGCCAATGGCCGCTGGAATTTTTTCCGTCATGGCCGCTGAGAGCAAAATGAACTTATCAATGTGTGAGTATTGTTCCTTAATGGTTTCTATTTCTCTATTGATGAAGAAACGTTTGGGATATTTTTGGTTGTCTTTGAAAAGTAGCGCGTTGTCAACTAAGTCTGTAACAATGGTAGCAAGATGCACGTTCTGATGTGATGCCTTTATTTTAATGATAGGGGCAAGCATATAGCTGATGGTGCTATAAGCTATAATGAAGTATTCTTCATTGTCATCAGTAATGTAGGCTTCTATTTCTTTGCGGATATGCCGTTCGATAGACAATGGTTTTAATCCCATAATGGCGTTATAGCCTATGCTCACTAACTGCACCTCTTTAGATAATGAGGCCCTATATTCAGGAACTCGTCTTAGTTTAAAGTGAAGAGGATAAGTACCTAAGAACGGACAGGAAAGTATTAAGGCAGAAACTTTATTTTGGATCAAACCATCAACAATGCCCCATTGAAACTCATTAGGTGCATTTTGTAGATAATTGTTTCTGCAATTTTCTGATAGAAGGCCTTCTATGGCTTTTGGATACAATCCTGATAAGAAAATAACTTTCATGCGGAGAGATTAAGATATTTGTTGTACTCGAACTCTTTGATAGTGGATACTGAATAAAAGAAAGAACAACATATATGTTCCAAAAAGACCAGAAGCAATAAAGCATGAAATGATGAAAGCTATCATCATAGTTCTACCTGTAAGAGTGTTGTTCTTAGTTAATCTGTATGTATATAGACCAAAGAAAAGAAGGGAAACAACGCCTCCCCAAGCAATGATGAGCTGAATGGAATTTAAGTAGACATATTGTGAGTCTGCATTTGTTATTTCGGATCTAAAAGTAGGCATATCATGGCTGTGATAGTAGGCATTTTGATTACCTAAACCTAAGCCAAGCCATAATTTGTCTTGTTCCACTTCAGAAAGAAACGTGTATCCAGAAAAGATTCGCTGATAGCCTGAAGAGCCCTTTTTATTGTCTTGATTGAATGATATCTCATTGATACGGTCTAGATTCTTATTAACCGCTTCATTGTTGGAAAAATGAGAAAAGGTAATACCTCCAACGATAAAAAGAAGTAAGACGATAAATATGTTAGTTCCCTT
>ERZ773254.608-NODE-608-length-19116-cov-17.098945_pt1 | contig 19116 bp, 11 predicted proteins | sample MGYA00580516_ERZ773254 | MGnify/ENA primary metagenome ERZ773254 (study PRJEB29015, sample SAMEA2738158) | human oral metagenome | biome: human oral; feature: human-associated habitat; material: saliva | place: China | collected 2192 ...
GACGAAGAAAACATTAAATAAACGAGCATTTCTATCTCCCCTCCCTTCGGAGGGGTTGGGGGAGGCTTTAAAACAATACGATTATGGCACAGGAAGATGATTTAAGGGCATTAGGTAAAGTCATGGACTTTATGCGAGGCATATCGGTGATATTCCTTCTCATTAACTGCTATTGGTTCTGCTACGAGGCGTTCCATACATGGGGCTTTACGCTCGGTATTGTGGATAAGATTCTGATGAATTTCCAGCGTACCACAGGATTGTTTTCGTCCATCCTTTGGACGAAACTCTTTTGTGTGGTGTTTCTTGCTTTATCCTGCCTTGGGACAAAAGGCGTGAAAGAGGAGAAAATTACGTGGCCGAAGATTTGGACAGTGCTTTTCTCAGGTTTCGTCTTTTTCTTTCTCAATTGGTGGCTGTTGGCTTTGCCCATCGGCAAGGTCGGTGCAGCTTCGCTTTACATCTTCACGCTGTCCGTTGGCTATATCTGCCTGCTGATGGGAGGTGTATGGATGAGCCGACTGCTCAAAAATAATCTGATGGACGATGTTTTCAACACGGAGAATGAAAGCTTCATGCAGGAAACACGGTTGATGGAAAATGAATACTCCGTCAATCTTCCTACACGCTTCTATTATAAGAAGAAATGGAACAACGGTTGGATTAACGTAGTCAACCCCTTTCGTGCCTCAATGGTACTTGGAACACCGGGGTCGGGTAAGTCCTACGCTATCGTGAACAATTACATCAAGCAGCAGATAGAGAAAGGCTTTGCCATGTATATCTACGACTACAAGTTTCCCGACCTTTCCGAGATTGCTTATAATCACCTGCTTCATCACTTGGATGCCTACAAGGTAAAACCACAGTTCTATGTAATTAACTTCGATGACCCTCGCAGGAGCCACCGTTGCAATCCTATCAATCCTGCCTTTATGACGGATATATCGGATGCATATGAGAGTGCCTACACCATCATGCTCAACTTGAACCGTTCGTGGATACAAAAACAGGGAGATTTCTTTGTGGAGTCGCCGATTATCTTGCTGGCAGCCATCATTTGGTTTCTGAAAATCTATGAGGACGGGAAGTATTGCACCTTTCCCCATGCCATTGAGTTCCTGAACCGCCCCTACGCACAGATATTCCCGATACTCACTTCCTACGATGAGCTTGCTAACTACCTATCTCCTTTTATGGACGCTTGGGAGGGTGGAGCGCAGGACCAGTTGCAGGGACAGATTGCCAGTGCCAAGATACCGCTTTCACGCATGATTTCGCCAGCTCTTTATTGGGTGATGACGGGTGATGATTTCTCGCTCGACATCAACAACCCCAATGAGCCGAAAGTCCTTGTTGTAGGCAATAATCCCGACAGACAGAACATCTATTCGGCGGCATTGGGTCTGTATAACAGCCGTATCGTAAAACTTATCAACAAGAAGAAGCAACTCAAATCGTCTGTGATAATCGACGAGTTACCGACTATCTACTTTCGTGGGCTTGACAACCTTATTGCTACTGCACGAAGCAATAAAGTTGCCGTATGTTTGGGCTTTCAAGACTTCTCACAACTTACCCGTGATTATGGCGACAAAGAAAGCAAGGTGATACAGAACACTGTGGGGAATGTGTTTAGTGGGCAAGTAGTAGGCGAAACAGCTAAGACGCTATCAGAGCGTTTCGGTAAAGTACTTCAACAACGGCAGTCTATGACCATCAATCGCAACGATAAATCCACATCTATCTCCACACAGATGGACAGTCTTATCCCTGCATCCAAAATCAGTAACCTTACGCAAGGAATGTTTGTGGGTGCAGTGTCAGACAACTTTGATGAACGCATCGACCAGAAGATTTTTCATGCGGAGATTGTGGTGGATAGTGCCAAAGTTTCCGCTGAAATGAAAGCCTACCAACCTATACCTATAATCGCAGACTTTACAAACGAGGATGGCTCCGATAATCTAAAAAAAACTATCGAAGCCAACTATAAACGTGTTAAACAAGATATATTATCCCTTGTTAGTTCTGAGATAGAACGAATAAAAAATAATCCACATCTTAGTCATTTGATATAGCCTATATAATACATACAAATATTAGCAAAGAATGTAAGACTATATTCGTTCAAAATCGTTTAGAGAGTCTCTTATTCCTCTAAAGGATAAGTCTATTATTGTCATTTACACCCAACTTATAGAGGATACTCTTTTCCCGAACTTGTATAATCAATAAAAGGTTTGCTATTTATTAGGTTTGTAATCATTTTTGACAAAATGTAGATTTAAAATTGATTTAGGATGAAAACAAAAAATGCAAATAATTCAATAGTTTTGTTGTCATACAAATCATCTGTAATACTTATATCTTAATTGTTATTAGCTTTTGCATTCCAAACAAGAAGAGTTAGAATAACAGACATCAATGCAGCCCCAATCCAAAAGTAATTGATATATGTAAAATCATATACTTCAGAACCATTTACAAAATGTTTATGACCTTCTATCAGCCATCCACTCATAATATCTTGAACACCAGCTCCAATATAACTGGCTACTCCTACGACACCGAGTGCTGCACCCGATGCGTTCTTTGGCGCCAAATCAACAGCCATCAGTCCACCGAGAAAACAAATCAATACACCAATACCCAGGCCAAAAAGTACCATTGCGATAACATCAATAATGAAATGCACACCAGGAACTAGAAGGAATAAACAAAGTGCAACAACATTGACTAATCCAAAGACTAAAGCAGGAATATTTCTTGAGCCCCTAAAGAGTTTATCTGAGATTAGACCGGAAGCAATTGTTCCAACAATACCACATACAGAGCTAATAGAGATAATAAAACTTGCGTCTAGTGTAGAATAGCCTTTCATCGTTTCAAGATAGAAAACGCCCCAGCTATTAACAGCATATCGGCTAATGTACATAAATGCAGAACCTAAAGCGAGTATCCATATTGCAGGATTACGTAAGACAGCTTTCTGGCTTTTATTGAAGTCTGGAGTCTTTTCTTTTGCCGTACCATGTTGACCTAACAAATAACCATATTTTTGTGGGGTATCTTTCATTCCCCATTGCATAACAAAAAAATAGGCTATACCAATTAATCCTGCACCGATTAGGGCATATCTCCAACCGAACTGTGTTGCAAGAATTGCTATACTTATAAATGTAATTGCTTCTCCCAAATTATGGCTTGCACTCCAAAAACCATAATAAGTTCCACGATTGCTACTATCAAACCATCTTGTCAATGAAACAACACCTGATGTCGCTCCCATTGATTGGAAAAAGCCATTTATTCCCCATAAGATAGCAAAGAGTATAAATGAATTTGTAAAGCCCAGTACTAAATTGATAATTGCAGAGATCATTAGTCCTGTAGACATTAACTTTTTCACGTTAGCTCTATCTGCAATAAAACCATTACAAAGCTTACCAATTGCATAAGTGAAGAACAGACAAGAGCCTATAACTCCAATCTCTGTTTCTGTAAAAAGACCATCTTCAACCATAGGCTTGCGAATTACATTCATGCTCAAGCGACAAACGTAATATATACCATAACCTAATGTTGCGGTAAGGAATGATATAAGTCTGACACGCTTTAATCTATCCTTATCGTTTTCTGGAGTTTCAGCTGGAGATGGAATCTTATAATATGAATATAATTTTTTTATAAGTTTCATTAGTCATGCAGTTTACGAGAGCGAAGATAGGTAAGAAGGTATTGAGGTCTGTCTGTTTGTAACAAACGAGCTCCTAATTTATCAATCAAATATCCATAGCCTTTGTCTGGATCTTCCAAAGACATATCATCATCGTGCCCACCAGCCATAGTATCCCATAGTGTGTTATACCAAATTAGAGCCTTTCCTTTTAGCTTATTGGGCAACGTTGGAGGAATCGGATTTGAATCTAATTTAAATAACAATTCAAAAGCAACTGGATGCATATCACTGATAAACTTATCAATTTGTTCGATAGCGTTTGGTTTATCTATATCAATAATAGGCATATATATCACATCCTTAAGATAATCGCCATACTGTTTTTTAACTTCTTCTGCTGATTTGGTTCCTTTCATGATAATCTGCTTTGTTGTACCTGTTTTTTTCATCAATTCATATACTTGATCAAAATACCTATCAGCTTTATCTAGATTTAACATCACTTTTCCTTTAGCATGAACTAGAGCTTCTTCAAGTGTTGGAACCCGGTGAATTGTTCTTATGTTACAACCATTCTTTAGGTGTAATGTGCGAATGTAAGCTAGCGTAGTATCTTTAATAAAGCCTTTTCCAGTTGTTGTTCTGTCTAATTTGGGGTCATGCATTAAAATCAGTTGTCCATCTTTTGTGCGCTGTACATCTATCTCAACTATATCAACGCCCATTTTGACTGCATTATCAATTGCCTCTAGCGAATTCTCACAGAAATTACGCCAATCTCCACGATGTGATGCAACAATTACAGAATGACTATCTCTGTTCAATAGTTTTTGTCGAATTAGTTCGGCACGATTCTGTGCAGACACACTTAAAATAGTAATAAATAAAAGAATGAAAAATAAAAAATTCTTCTTCATAAGATTTTAATTTATAAATTAATTAATATATCATTTCTAACATCCAGACCGTAGAAGTCTCTGTCTCTTGAGTTAACTCTACTTGCGTTACTTTAAGATTTTCCCCAGGTTGAGGAAGTCTCTTTAAACACAAATATTTTCCACTATGAACATTTTTAATCCTAACTACATGCTCTGATGAAAGCGGTTCTATTACCCACAAAGAATGTCCTCGCTTATCTGTATCTCGAGAACTTTGCACGCTAAAAGCATCGGATTCTGTAGAACTCCCTTCTATATCCATAAATAAATTACTTCTCACGTTCTGTACAGCAACACCACCTGTTTCTTCAAAAATAAAAGTCCACCAATCGCTTGGGTCTAAAGCTCTATCTTTTGCAATTAATGGAGCACCGATTGCTGTAGAAGATTTTTGAACACCTAAAATTTGTCCTGTCACAGAGTGACGAATACGATACATTCCTCCAAGTAACTCTTTTGGTCCATAAGAAAATTGATTTAATGACCAGTACATGGGCTCACCAATAGCTGTATTTTGCTGTATCGCAACATTTGCTTGTGAAGGATAGTAGAGATCTGGCTGTACGTAAGCATCTGAATTCAGATTTTTCAGCGTATGATAAATGCCAGCTTTTTTAATAATCCATTTAGAATTTCCAGAAACAGCCGTCTCCCATTGAACGATGGGGACTCTGTTTTCTAATTCCGCATTGTAGGTGACCATATACTCTTTCGTATCTACATTTTGTAATGTCACAAGTCCATTGGGCTGTTTTCTTACATACCATGTTGTATTTTGGAGTTTTGGAGAGGCTTGTATTAGTTCATGATAATTATAATCTATATATTTAGGAACTATGCAATGCTCACTATATTTATTTTTTAAGGTGTAAGTGCCTGACTCTATTTCTGCTTGTGGAAATTCTACTTTTTGGATTTTCCATTGAGAATTCTCACTTTGCCCAGTAAACCAGGTCCAGATTGTGGTACCATCGTATTTTGATGCATCCTTTACAACAGCAAATAAACCATGCTGTCGATTATGGAGGTTAAATTTATTCGTCCGACCAAGGGGATTATAGAATAGCCACAAATTACAATCTGATGTATTTTCATTAATTAAAGGTATTCTTTCTGTAGATGCACAGCCCTTAATTGAAGCATCAAAAGATGTGAGTATATTCTTTAATCTCGCATTATATCCCGTAGGAATTCGTGATGGCATATATGTTGGAATCATCTCCCAGATATCAGCACATCCTTTTGTTTTCTGATCTCTTTGAACAATACTAATTCCTTCATGTGTAGCATTTTCATACAAACTAAAGTTCATACCACTATTAACATTTTCGAGCTTCAACCAACTAATCTGTGTTGGAGGTGGTGGAACTTCAACGCCGACCCCATAACCGAGATCACGTGCTGTAACAATATTTGGATAATAATCACGATTAGTTGCCATAGAAAGCAGATGATTCAGTGTTGTTGTTGTCCCTAATATCTCTTTTGTTTTCGTTGACATTATACCATAGAAAGTATACTCACATTGTTGATTACTTTCACTTCCCCTTTCCCATAATAAAATTCTACACCGCGTTTCATCAAATTCAAAAACAAGATGATAATTTCGAAGAGGTTTTAATAGATTCGGTGTCCAACAATCTTGTATAAAATCATGAACTTCACTTCCAATCTCAACTTTTCGTTTGAGTTGCAGTTGCTGCCCATTTTGCACTAATTCAAAAGCTGGAGAAAATTTTTGATTTTCACTAACTCCAATTGCAAGAATCAAACCATTTACAGGAAGTTTGTGCGTCGAAAAATCTAATTCAAAACGTAGCCCTGCATTAATAGCACTCCCTGGTTGAATAGTTAAGTCTGAAGCATACCAAACGGCATAATTGTTATAGATATAGGCAGGTTTGTCAGAATAGCAATTATAAGAATAGAACCGGGCATTTACAGAACAAACACTCAATAAAAATAGAAATAAGACAAGTAACTTTTTCATAACCTAGAAATCGTTTGTTCGCAAAGTATATTTCGACTCCAAATTAAAAAGCTTTAGAAAGCTTCTATCTACATCTGGTCGATCAGTCACAATAATACCAGGTGCTGAATTTTGAGGAAGACTAAATAGAAATTCTAAATTCCCTCTTAGGTCTTGAATTTCGCCATAATTATTGGGATTAAAGTAATTACCACGTCCACCTGGAGCTCCATATATATTTGTCGGTATTGGATGAAAGACACCAGTTCTGAATCCTCTATCTTTTGTGTATTGAACTATACTTTTATTACCAAAATTTGGATTTGGCGTTAGTAGTGGATCAGAAGCTTTCTTATAAATCTGCTCTACAGCTATTAAAGATGGAAGATTATACCATGCATCGAGGTATTTCTTATCTGTAGCCATAGGAAAACTACCGCCAACAATGTTTATTAGTATAACGTTAATTCTATTTCTAAAAGTATCCCATTGCTGTCTTGGTTCAAGATAGGCTTGTATCTCATCAACGGTGACTTGACCTGAAGATCCTGGTTTTAATATCAATTTAGAAAGAACATTCTTTTCTTCAGCTATTCTTAAAGCTATAGATATAGCTTCTAAATATTCTTTTTTAGTGACTAAGTCTTTCATTGAGCCAGTTTTAATATCTAGAGCTACAATGATATCATGACTTTTCATATAGTCACAAACATCTTCAAACGTGTTTGTAAGGTAGTTTGTAATGTTATTAAATCTATCCTTATAATGAGCTGTATTAATTGCAGGAAATGATGGATAATTTACTGCTTGAATATCTGGAACTTTGTTTAAGGTCGGTGAAAACCAAGACAAATTCCTCACAAAGGTTCCATTATCAAAAAGATTTCCATCTGCCGAAAATGTAGGTGGCAAAGATGTCATTCTGTTAGTCTGTTGATCATGGCACAAGAATAGTTTCTTATCTGCAGTCAAAATAACGTCAACTTCAACAAACATATAACCTTGAGTGTAGGCGCTATCAATAGCCGTCATACAATTCTCAGGGACACCAGGAAGTCCCCATGAGCCTCTGTGAGGAATTGCAATTACTTTCTCTTTTTCCTCAAACTTCATTCCATAAAGGGCACGACATCCTTTAGTTTTCCAACCTTCAGTAGTATTACACCAATGTGTTGGGGGAAATGAATGTTGAGCATAAATAGATATTCTCAAAAAGGCCAAAACCAAAAATAACAGGAAGATTCTTTTCATATCACCACCGGTTTATCTTTATTAAGTACTTCTTTAACAAAATTGGATTGTCACTAAAAATAATGTTTGCTCCATGATTAATTAACCATCCATAACTATTATCAGGATCAGTAACAGCAAGTTCATCATCATGGCCTGCATTAAATGTATCCCATAAAGAATTGAACCAAATACGATACCCCATTTCCTGTAAGTTTTTAATTTTTCTTAGAATGGGGTAGTCTTCTCGTATAAAGGAGAAGCTCATTACTGGAGAAGAATAGTTTTTAATAAAATCTTGTAAGTTTTCTTCGTCTACTTTCCCACCCTTACATACCAAGACGGGCATAACAATAAGATTGTCTAAAAGATTTCCATATTTTTGTTTTGTGGTCTTACTATTATCTGTTGTTCTTAGGATTATCTGCCGTTCGCAATTATATTTTTTTGCTAAATCTGCAACTTGTTGACCATAAGCTTTCCATTTATCAACTTGAATAAGAATCTTATCTTTTGCGAGAAGCAAAACTTGTTCAAATGTTGGTATCGTTTGTCGCGTTTTGACTCCAATAGGGTTCAGAAGACGAAGTTTGCGTAGCTCATCTATCGTATAATCAGAAACCTTTCCTGAGCCCGTTGTTGTACGATCTAAGGTCTCGTCATGCATTATAATGAGTACACTATCTTTTGTCATCTGTAAGTCAACTTCGATTCCATCCAACCCCTCATTGATACAATCTTGAAAAGCCAGAATTGAATTTTCTGCAGAATTACGCCAATTTCCTCTGTGTGCAAAAATCATAACGTGTTTCGATTTACCTCCGTCATGCATATATTGAAGCAGGGTATCAACTCTATTTCCTTTGCTAAGTGCAGAAAAAGGTATTACTATAAATAATAGTAAAATTAAACTTTTTTTTATTGTTCTCATAAGCTTATATTAGAGATAAAATATGTTCCAAGGCTATTCTTTCTATAATAGTCTTGGAACATTCATATTAATTGAAGTTTGTAGTATCAGTCCAGCCTGGATTCTGTGTCAATGCCCCACTAGTCAAGACTCTTTCACTTGCAGGAATTGGCCACAGATAATCACGATTTTCATCCCAAGAAATCGTAATATTACTTAATGCATGAATATTCCCGGATGTATTATTAGTAAGAATAATATCTTTTCCTATCTTAAATGAAGCACCTTTGAAATTACCCTTATTGGTCGTGTACAATAAGATATCGGCTATTCCATCTTCATTCAAATCATATTCACCAGGTCCAGGGAAGTAACATCCGTCAAATTCCTTTGTAAGCTGTTGGCCTTCTTTCCATCGGAAGATGTCCCATAAGCGGAATCCTTCTAGTGCAAGCTCTACTGTGCGTTCACGTCTTATTTCTAATATGACCCCTGTATTTGTATTCTTTGTAACATTAGGATAATATTGTAACAACAAATTATCAGGGGTTGTATTCGCTGCTAACATATTTAGATGAGGCATTCCAACTCTATCCCTAATTTTATTAATCGATTTATCTAAATCAATCTGTGACAAAGTCCCAAGTTCTGCTTTAGCCTCTGCAAAATTAAGATAAACTTCTGCAGCCCTGAAAAGAGGATAATCAGTAATGGCTTTAAGTGAGCCATCATATGGTGAAGCATTCACAAATTTAATTGGACGATAGCCTGTTAAAGCGCTAAGATCATTAACGGTTTCTTTTGATGCATCTACTTGAACATATCCTGGACAAAGCACAGTTTGTGATAGTCGTGGGTCTCTGTGTTTTGTTTCCGCAACATACCCCATAGTCTGCCAGCCAGGCTGTTCGTCGAAACGTGAGCCATCAGACATTAAATAATGATTCATAAACCGCTTAGTAAAACCTTGGCGATAGATGATAATATTAAAAGGTATGCTATGGCGAACGTTTGATGTATTACTATATTTTTTTGTTAATATAACTTCATCACTTACAGCATCTATACTATTGAAAAGAGTACGATAAGGTTCTGCTCCCTTGGTGTAAAGTTTATAACCACTATTATTTATAAATTCTTCTCCTGCATCCGCAGCTTGTTTCAAATACTTCTCATAGTTATTCATACCACGATATTTTCTGAAGGTCCCTTCATAAAGAGCAGCACGACTTTTGAATGCAAGTGCAGTCCATTTTGTAACGTGAACAGGATCTTTTTTAACTGGCAACATAGTTATTGCTCTATCAAGATCTTTCATTACAGAATCCATAATAAGTTCTCTATCTTGACGTGGTTTCGCGAGCAACTTATCTTCGTTAGAATTTAAAACTTGGTCATACCATGGCACATCCCCATAACGTTTCACTTTTTCAAAATAGAAATATGCACGGAAGAAATAGGCCACTCCATCATAATGTTTTCTAGCATTTTCATCTGAGCATTGATTGGAGTGCTGGAGATAATAGTTAATATCTCTCAAACGATCCCAATTCCATCCATCTTCACTAGCAGCACTTCGTTGCCCCATAAGTATTTCACCTAATTCAGAACTAATGTTATCATCTGCATTCTGTTTTGCAAGATCATCAGCATCTGGAAGTAAGCTGTAGAAGTGATTTGCCCATAATTCAAGCTGTGGACCATTCTTAAAATAGGTTTTAGGACTAAGAGTATCTTCTGGTGTTAAATCTAAATTACAAGAAGAAAATACGAATAAGCCCATTAAAGTTAGACTAGTAAATAATTTATTATTAATCATGATAATGCTAATTTAAAATGTTATGTCTGCTCCTACTGAAATTGATTTTGAGAATCCATAGCCAACACCAGACTTGCCCTGATAGGTTGAGCTACTATTTACAAGTTCTGGATCAACTGCCTTTGTATACTTCTTCATAGGAGACCAATAGAACAAGTTTTCACAAGCTACGTAGACTCTAGCCTTCTTCACTACAGCGTTATTCTTTATAGGTAAAGTGTAGCCTATGGAAAGATTCTTTAAGCGTAGATAAGCTGCATTTTGTAAATAGCGGCTATTATAGACATTAAGTGCACCTGCACTATAAGCCTGATTACCACGTGGTCTTGGGTAGTAGGCGTTCGGGTTGCTCTCTGACCAAACCATATTTTCAAAATTTGTTGGAATAAATGAAACAGATGGCAGAGAATAGGGACCCCAGAAAGTATAAGCATATTGCGTAGGATACCAATTTTGTTTACCTACACCTTGGAAAAAGATAGAGAAATCAATACCTTCATATTCTGCACCCAGACGGAACGAATAAGAATACCGTGGCAAATTATTACCAATTATACGCTTATCACCAGGATTACTCACTGTACCAGAGCCTTCTGAAATAATATTATCACCATCTAAATCAAGGAACTTTACATCACCTGCACGAAGCCGATTGTCGGTTTTTGAATTATAAACTCTATTGTTTACAGCTTTATCATTTATTTTTGCTTGATATTGAGCTGCTTCTTCATCTGTTTTGAATAGGCCACCCACTTTATAGCCCCACATATCGCCTAATGTCATCCCTTCATAATAATCTGATATGAGTTTATTAGGATTATCAAACCTAGTAATCGTTGACTTATAGTCACCAATCGTTGCTGAGACATGATAATGCAAGGGCTTCCCTGCCACTTTAAATTGATCGTTCCAACCCACATAGAGTTCCCAACCATTTGTCCGAAGGTCTGCACAATTTGCTTTTGGAGCCTCTGCACCAAAAACTGCAGGTAAAGTTAGTGAGTGGGTAAGCATATCTTTGGTGTATCGGATAAAATAATCAGCCGTAACTGTTAACCGATTTCTAAGGAATGCTAAATCTAAACCTATGTTATAAGTCGAGATTGTTTCCCAAGTTAAACTTGCAGATTTTGGATTAGATACGTTTGCATAATATGCTTTATTTAAGCCATCAAAGGTATAGTTCATTGAATTGTCTGTAGAAATCTCATCAAAATAAGCATATGTGTCAACTTGTTGGTTTCCTAGACTTCCCAATGAGAAACGTAATTTCGCATTGTCCCAAAAGCTATGGAGAGGTTCGAAAAACTTTTCATCACTTATACGCCATCCAAATGATGCAGAAGGAAAAAATCCCCATCTGTCATTACTTGCAAAGCGAGAGGTTCCGTCCCAACGACCACTTAATTCAACGAGATATTTTCCCATATAATCATAGTTCACACGACCAAAGTAGCCTAAAGTACGGAAGGCATTAATCTCTTGTGATGTAACTGTCTCGCCTGTAGCAATACTCATTGAAGCTAAGTCTTTACTTAATAAATTGTTTTTTGTAACAGAGAGATCGTTACTACGATAATCTTCATATTGCATACCACCGACGGCTTTGAAATTATGTTGTTTATTCCATGTATGCTGATACGTTCCATATATGTTGAGATTATGATCACGAATATTAATATGAGTTTCTTGATAATAATCCTTGATAGTTCCTGATGTAAAGTTCTGTATAACACCTTCCTGGCGAGAATAGTCAAAAGGCATATTGCGATAATTACGTATGCGATTACGATCTTTATAAGCATATGAGAACGTAAATATCAAATCTTTGTTTACTTCTATATCCAATTGGTTAGTAAGCACGAAGTCCTTGTCTGTACGTTTGTTTCTGGCCTCATTTGCAGTTAGAAAACCAGCGTGGCCACCACCAAGAGGTGAATTACCCGTCATTTGATTAATATATTGTACTATTGTTCCATCAGGATTACGTGGTACTACGTTAGGATATAAATTATAACTAAGAAAGTACAACGTTTGTTGTTCATTTTTAAAGCCAGCATATTTATATTCCGTCGTATTAAAGTTGACATTTCCTGTATACGTAAGCAATTTGTTAAGTTTAGCACTCAATTTCCCGCGGAAAGAATAGTTGTGGTATTTATCATGATAAATCTTAAAAATTCCATCTTGATTTAGTAGACGACCACTTACGAAATAGTTTACTTTATCATTGCCTCCTGTTACAGAAACATTATGTTCGTTTTCTGGGCGTGACTGACGGAAAAGATAGTTATACCAGTCAAAATTAGCATAATACATATAACGCCCTCTGTTATCAGTCATAACCCATGGTCGAGCAGGGTCTTCTGTTTTATCATTCTTTCGATCCAATAACATTTGCATACCCTCATCGTCATAAGAAAGCCATTGTTTGTTGTTATAAGATTGGTAGAATTTATTTACAAGAGATACATAATCATAACCATTGTCAATAAAGTCTGTCGAAGTTGTATTTCTTTTCCAACCTATACGCCCATTATACGTAATGGTAGCTTTTCCTTGCATATCTTTGCCTTTTTTGGTTGTAATGAGAATAACACCAGAACTTGCTTTTGCTCCATAGATTGAAGAAGCTGATGCATCTTTAAGTATGGAAATGGACTCAATATCGTTAGGATTAATTTGGTTAAGACTTACTTCCATTCCATCAGCAAGGACAAGCGGTGTGCCACCATTGATAGAAGCAACGCCACGTATATCAACAGAGTAGTCTGAATCAAGCGAGCCTGAATTAAATGTCAAGTTCACAGATGGATCAGCGCCTTGTAATGCTCCAGCAGAGGTTGTTACAGGGCGATTACCGATATCTTCAGAACTTATGGTAGCCACAGCACCTGTAAGGTTAGCACGTTTTTGGGTTCCGTACCCCACAACAACGACCTCACTTAATGCTTTACTATCTTCATGAAGAACTACTTTTGCAAGCCTTTGGTCTGAAGCTTTCAGTATAATAGGCTGAAAACCTATATATGAAATTGATATTTCAGCATTTTCTGGTACATCAGAAAGAACAAAGTTCCCATCGAAATCGGTAACAGTTGCATTGGATGTTCCTTTTACCATGACTGTAGCACCAATAATTGCTTCGCCACTATCATCCGTTATATTTCCAGTGACTTTTTTCTTATTTATATTAGAAGATTTAGAGCGTATTTTTGTGGAGTTAGGCCGGACTGTTACATAATTTCCATTAATGTCATATTCACAATCAGCACTTTGCAACACCAGTTTGAGCAATTCTAATGCATCTCCTTCTGCTTTAGAAATTGGAAGTATACGAGATGTGTCAATTAATGAGGAATTATAGACAATTCGATACTTTGAAGCTTTTTCAATTTTTTCAAACGCGTGTTTTAATGTCACTTTGTTTGAACCAAACGAGACCGATTGGGCATGAACTGTTATACTACCTGCAAGAAGAGCCCCTATAAATAGGACAGAATGTCTTCGTGTATTCATAAACATTAAACTTTTGATAATTGGTTTTCTATTGTTTTTGGTTTTTATATTTTTAAAGACTATAAAAAAACAAAATACACCCAATAGAAAACAAAATAAATCAGAGATTTGTTTGTATCTTGTTTTATATATAACACATGATGGCTACCATATTATGTGGTAGCCATCATCAATTTATTCTTTAAGTTATTAATATATAACGACTTTATCTTCATTTATTTTGTAATGGAAATCTGGAAAAATATTTCCTATAACTTTAAGTACGCTTTCTAAAGTTTCCCCACGATTAAAGTGTGCAGTGATACACTGGTTATAATTCTTTTTTGAATTAAATAAAATTTTAATGCCATAAATTTCTGACAATTTTTTCATTGTCTCTCCTAACGTCATGTTATCAATATTAATTTGTGCCATCTTCCATGATAGAGCTAATTCTGGCAATCCTCTTCCTAATTTTATTTCTCCACTTTTCACATTATACAAAAGATTTTCATTTTGCGAAAGCTTATAAGATTTACTTCCTCTTTCCGAATGTAGTTCTACACAACCTGTTTTTACATAAACGTAAACATCGTTTGTTGTCATGTAAGATGAAACATGAAAAGAAGTTCCTATGTCAGTTATATCAAAGTAAGAAGTTATCACACGAAATGACTTACTACTATCGTGATGGACATCGAAAAAGGCTTCTCCATTAAGATATACAATTCGTTCATTCCCTTCAAAGGAAACTGGATATTGAATGACTGTTCCACCTTTCATGTTTACTTTTGTTCCATCAGGTAATAATAAAGTTTTATTTTCTCCAACTTTAGTATATCTATATTGTAAAACGAAGTTTTTAGGCTGTTTATAGGTATTGATAATATAAAATTCAGCTAATCCGAAGAGTATGAGTATAGGTATAATGGCAGCTGCAATCTTTGTCCATATATTTTTTTGTAAGAATGTGTGCCTTTTCTTTGCGGAAATCTTTGCATCTATTTCATCCCATAATTGTTGATAGACTTCAGTTGCATTTATGTCATCTTTTGTTGTAGCCAATCTCTTTAAAACTCTGTCTTTTATTTCTGGCCTCACTTTATTATGAGCATAATATATTATTATTTTTTTTATAATGTGTGTCATATGAAATTCTTATGTTTTTTCGGAAAACTATTCTTTATAGTATTAAAGACATATAAATAGTAGATTACACCCAAAAAAATAAAACTAATTGTACTAAAAATAAAACTTTTTTTATATCTTTTAGAGCGAGGTTGAGGTGATTCTCAACTGTTTTTTTTTGTATTCTAAGTTTTGTGGCTATTTCTTTGTTGTTTAAAAGTTGCTCTCTACTCATGCGGTATATAATTTGTCTCTGTTCTGGCATATTTCCCACAATCATATCTATAAGTAATTGCATATCACTTGCAACCAAATTTTCGTAAGGAGTTGTAGTGTCTGTTATTTGTGGAATATTATTGCTATTATTATTTTTTATTCTTTTTGAAGAAAGATAATCTATAATAGAATTCTTTGAAAGTGTAAAAAGGTAGCCGTCTAAGTTTGTTACTTCTGAAAGGTTTTCTCGCTTAACCCAAACTTTTGTAAAAATAATCTGGCAAACATCATCTGCATCCTGATTATCTTTAAGCAGCATGAGTGCAAACTGATGAATTTTCGGGAAAAAGGCTTGGTGTAAAGCTGTGAACACGCGTACATCGCCCTCAGCCAACTTTTTTATTTCATTCTGATTAAAAATCATGCTTTCTTTTGCTCTAATAAATATTTTCCCGTGACAAAAATACCTAAAATTAGTTAGCTAGCCAAATAAAATAATATTTTTATCAGTATCTCTTATATGAACTTATAAAAAAAATATATATTATTTTTCGGTTTTTTCGTTTAACACGGATATATAATGTTTTATTTATCAATCTTTATAATGGTTAACTTCATATTCTTTCCTTTTATTTCCCGCTTTTCCCAAAAGTGTTCCAATCTCTTTATATACCTATAATTTAGCAGCTTGATAACAGTATTCATCATTAAAATTATCAAGCAATGGAATCAAACAGCAATGACAATTACGTGCTGGTCTTGGAAGACCGCACGGAGGTAAAGAATGAACAGGAAGCGGGTAAATTGTCCGTCGTATCCAGTGTTGACGAAAAGGGAAACCTTAAAACCACTGAGGCAATTGCTGCCAATCAGGCAGCGTTCTTGAAGTTCAACAACAAGGACGGACTGCTGAAGAACTTCATGGCCAACTTCCTCAAACAGTTCAATAACCCAACTCATTTTGGACTGTACAAGGTCTTGGCGGACAATGTGGAGTTAGGTGTGGATAATCTGCGCACCATGCTCCAAAGCCGTGAGAAGGCCGAAAGCAAACAGCAATTGGCTGAGATGGACGTTCCCTTTGAGGACTATTTGCCTCGGCAGAAAAATGTCACCGCTATCGACCCTGAAAAGATGGATTGGAAGATGCTCGACAATCTCGGTCTTTCCCGCGAACGCTTAGAACAGAGTGGAGAATTGGAGAAACTGCTTAACTGGCAGAAGACCAACCTCGTAACGCTTGCCGTACCTATTGGAGACACTACTATCTACACCGAAGCCCGCCTTGCGTTCCGCACGGACGATAACGGCAATATCGGTTTGGCAATTCATCCTTTGAGAAAAGAACCACAGCTTGACTTTCCCTATATGGGCTACAAGCTCTCTCCCGAAGAAAAGGAGGCACTTCTCACTACGGGCAATCTCGGTAAAACCATCGAGGTAACACGCAAGAACGCCGAACCTTTCTCTGCATATGTTTCTATTGACCCGCAGACGAATGAAATCATAGCCCTGCGTGCCGACCGTGTGAACATCCCTAAGGAAATCAAGGGTGTAACGCTCTCTGATGCCCAGTACAAAGAACTTGTGGAAGGCAAAGCTGTGAAGGTGGAAGGCATGACTGCCAAGAGTGGTAAGACATTCAATGCAACCCTGCAGGTCAATGCCGAGCGAAAGGGCATTGAGTTCATCTTCGACAATAACCGTGGATTTAAGGAACGCCAGCAGCAGACACAGCAGCAAGGTGCACCGCATAAGCTTTGCGGCTTGGAGTTATCAGATAAACAGCGTGAAGCATTGGATAGCGGTCGCACACTATACCTAAAAAATATGGTGGACAAACAGGGGCAACCATTCAACGCCTATGTCCGCATGGACAAGGAACAGAACCGCCCACGCTTCTATAAATGGAATCCGGACAAGAGCCAGAAAAGCGGCAAAGAAAAGGTCGTAGCTGTGGCGGAAGAACACAAGACACAGGTAGCCGTTAATAACCACGGCAAGACGAATGAAGCCACCAAGAATGTGAAAGAGCCCTTGAAGACGGGACAGACACAACCTACTGCTGAGCAGAAGCAAAAGCAGGATGAGAAGAAACATAAGAAGTCCCGTGGACGTAAGATGTAACCTTAAAACCATTCAGCACTATGATTACCTGTATTATCACCGAGAAACCCTCGGTAGCTAGAGACATTGCCCGCATTGTTGGGGCAAATAGTAAACAAGAAGGATATTTGGCTTCCACTCCGTCCGCCGATTTTCAATTGGAAGGTAACAGCTACCTTGTTACATGGGCAATGGGACACCTCATCGCCCTTGCCATGCCCGAAGCCTACGGTTTTTCTGCCTATAAAGCTGAAGACCTGCCCATTCGTCCCAATCCTTTTCAGTTAGTGGTACGACAAGTACGTAAGGACAAGGAGTATGTATCAGACCCTGCGGCATTGAAGCAACTCAAAGTGATACGCTCCTGCTTTGACAAGGCAGACCGCATCATCGTTGCCACCGATGCAGGGCGTGAAGGTGAGCTCATCTTCCGCTACATCTATCAATATCTTGATTGCAGAAAACCTTTCGACCGTCTTTGGATAAGTTCACTTACCGATAAGGCTATTCGTGAGGGACTTTCCAATCTCAAACCTGGAAGCTGTTACGACAATCTCTATCATTCTGCCAAGGCAAGAAGCGAAGCCGACTGGCTGGTAGGTATCAATGCAAGCCGTGCCCTGTCTATCGCCCGCAAGGGAGGCTATTCTTTGGGACGGGTACAGACCCCGACACTTGCTATGGTCTGCCGTCGGTACATAGAGAACCGTGATTTTTCTTCCGTGCCTTATTGGAAACTCTCCGTTCTCACAGAAAAAGAGGGCTTGTTGCTGAAAGCCGTTGGCAGTGAAGACTATGAGAGTGAAGCATCGGCACAGACTGCTCTCGCTGCACTTCGCAGTCAGAGCCAGCTTACAGTGGAATCGGTCGTAAGAAAGGTGGCTGGCACACCGCCACCACTCTTGTACGACCTTACTGCCTTGCAGAAAGATGCCAACAGACGCCACGGCTTTTCAGCGGACAAAACCCTCTCGATAGCCCAGAGCCTCTATGAGAAGAAAATCACAACCTATCCCCGTACAGGCAGCCGATACATCAGCGAGGATGTTTTCGAGGAAATACCCGCTCTGCTACGCAAGATAGGCAAGACACTATCAAATCCACTTAACCGCCATTCTGTGGACAATGCCAAAGTTACCGACCACCACGCCATTATCCCGACAGGTGAGCCACCATCAGGATTGTCGGCAGATGAAACAACTATCTATCAAATGGTAGTCAATCGCTTTGTCGAAGCCTTTTCCCCCGATTCCGAGGAAGAGCGTATGCAGGTACGGTTCACAGATGGCACCAACACCTTTAGTTGGAAAGCATGCCGACAAATCTCCTTGGGCTGGAAAGCTGTACAGAAAGGTAAAGAAGCGGAAGCAGATAAGAAAGAAGATGGTGATGAACAGATTTTGTCTTCATTGCCGAACTTAGCAGAAGGTGAAGTCCTATCACTTGTCAATGCGGACATCACCGAGCATAAGACCAAACCTAAACCTCTCTACACAGAAGCAACACTGCTTTCTGCTATGGAGAACGCAGGGAAAGAGGTCGAAGATGCAGAAAGCAAGAAGGCGATGGCAGAGTGCGGTATTGGAACACCTGCCACCCGTGCCAACATCATCGAGACGC
>ERZ773254.614-NODE-614-length-19009-cov-4.238472_pt1 | contig 19009 bp, 20 predicted proteins | sample MGYA00580516_ERZ773254 | MGnify/ENA primary metagenome ERZ773254 (study PRJEB29015, sample SAMEA2738158) | human oral metagenome | biome: human oral; feature: human-associated habitat; material: saliva | place: China | collected 2192 ...
GCCGCCGTCTTGTATCCTCCCGCCGCCCTCTTCCAACTTCTTATCCAGCTCTTGCAGACTAGTTTTTAGGGCGGCCATATCCTTGTTTATGTCTGCGATAGTGTCACCAGACCAGGTGCGCGGGGTGCCCGTGCGGTCATAGTACACGGCGTACTCAGTCGGCTTAGCTATTTTGATGCCGTGAGGTGTTGATGCTGGCACGCGAAGCCCGGTCAGAATCTCTTTGAGAGTATCCACTGGCCGGGTTGGGCGTTGGTCGTTGTAATCTACCATTGCGCCTCCTGAAAATCTATCGTGACGGTCGGTTCTAAATTCCCGTCCATTTTGATGATTCGCATATCGCGGGTGCCTGCTGGGATGGATAGCCAGCCAGTTAGAGTTACAGACGCTATATCACCCACGAAAAACGCGCCGAGCGGAGTCTTTATCGAGTTCGCAGGAAATTTAAGCGTCACCTGGTCAGTCATAGCCTGTCGCACAGCGAGCGCACCTGCTGCTTTTTGTCGCAGCACTTCGACGTTGTCTTGGTCTGCGTCGGAGAGTACAGCCTCTAGGAATGGTGCCCCGGCCTGGACGTTATCGAGGTTTTCTGCGTAAGCTATGGCCGTGCCTGCACCCTCTCCTGCGCCGGTGTACCAGATGCGGTTCACAAGTCCTTTGGCGGATGAGGTAACGGTTACTTCGCCGATTTCGCCGCTTGGCGCGGTGGTATCGAAATCTGGTTGCCAGTCCTGGGCGATGAAGGGGTAGTGTTCGTTGCCGTGCACGAATGCCCATTCGATGGCGGTGTGTTCAGGGTTTGCCCAGCGTGGGCGAATCATGATGTCTGGGCCGTTAGCTACTTTCGATAGCTCGCTCCAGCGTTTGCTAATAATGTTGTTGGCTACATTCCAGTGCTCATAGGTGCGTTGCCTGTCGCCTTGGTCGGATATGGTGCCATGCACGAGTGGGAAGGAGCCGCCGGGGCGGTTCATGCCGTGCACGGCGAGCGCCCAGGCGATCTCTCCGAGGGTGGTGTTCTGGAAGGTTAGGGTTTCCCAGATGGTGCGGTGCTCGAAGAAGTATCTGACGCCGTGGGCTTTGATTTCGAGGGTGGTTCTGGTTTCGTTTCCCCAATCGGCTATAGGGCCTGCGATGAGTGGGTATTCGATACCGTCTTGCCCGGTGTGGGTGAGGAGTGCGCCTCCTGTGGGTGGCGTGTAGAGGTAGGGCTGGATGGTGGCTAGGTGGGGTTTGTGGACTGTGAAACTCAAGTCTTCGGTTTTGTTGAGTTCGATTGACCATGACGCCGTGGTGGCTTCGATGGGTGCGCCGATGCGGCCGGTGCGTGTGTCGAGCCAGTAGAGCTTGTACCCCATACCTAGCTTCCCTCCCTATTTAGTTATTCTTTGGCAACGCCCATATCTATGACGGCCAGCTGATCGCCCGCGTAGCGTCGCTCTGTTCCGCCGCGCACACGCCAGTACTGAAATCCCCATATGTGTGATACGACGTAGTGGATTTTGTGCAAGCCTGGTTTGACGGTCCAGACGCGGGAGACGTCGCGGGTGTCAAAAATATTGTTGAACTCGCGTTCCCTGCAGAAAATCAATTGGTCGTCCAGGTAGACGTCGTACCTTACGACGCCCTGGTCTGCTGTGGTTGCGGATTCCCATTGACCGGGGCGGCCGTTAGCAACGGTTGAGGAAATGCGGATGTCAATGTTGCGATCTGTGGGGACGTAGAAGGTTCCCGCGCCGCGCTTGAACGACCCTCTATCGCGCACCTGGTCGTCTTCGTGGTAATGACGGTGTAAGACGCCGAGGGAGCCGCCCACAGGACGGGAATAGACGGGGTTTCCTGCCTCTGGAGCGGAGGCTGTGGCGCGCATTCCGGCCGTTATGTTTCGCTGGGAGAGCATGACGGCGTTCGCTGGGACGGATGCGCCTACCCCTACGGTGGCGTTGATGTTCCCGTCCGTTGCAACCGTGTTCTGCTTAACATATATGTATTCAGAGCGGGTTCCTGTGGGCGGGGCGGGTGCGGTGGTAATGGTCTGCGCAGGCACGGGGACACGCACGGCGCGGCCTGCGGCTAGGTGCACTACAGCTGCGCCTGCTGATACCTTCCACGCCATTGTTGACGTTCCCGTGACCTCGCACCCTGAAATGATTCCGGCCTCCGGGTATTCTGCGGCCGTGATTTGCTGTATATCATCCGGCGTTGTTCCGTTGCCCTTATCGTCGTTCGGGATGCCGAAGCCTGTAGCCATAGCTTTCTTCCTTCTTAGATGTAGGTGTCAGAGAAGATCACGTCGCACCACCCGGTCGAGGGCGCGAGCGCTTCTATCTGCGTGATGAATCCTGCGCGGGGTGGTGCGGTGTGCCATTCGCGGCGTGAGAGCTCATAGGTGAAGTCTTGGCCACTAATGAGTACTTGACCTTTTGCGCAGTTGATGGTGACGGGTGCGTTCGGGTGCACGGGGTAGGGGTATTCGAGTGCTTTCCCGTCTGCGGTGAGACGGAATCCTGATGCCCATTCGCCGTGCACGATATATGTTGGGTAGGCGGTTGCGTTCCCTTCATGGGATATGGCGGCCCCTTGTGGCGGTTGGTCGCCGTAGGAGAGCACACCCTTTGGTTGCACACCGAACAGGGGATATTTGAGGCCGGTTCCTGCGCCGGTGGGGAATATCTGGTAGACGGTCGGTTTTCCGTAGAGCCACGGTTCGGGTGCTACGAGAGGGATTTCAAGGTTGAATGCTCTCATGCCGTCGTAGACGTGCTTTATTTCCCCGTCGAGTCGCACCTGGCAGGATAGCTCCAGGCCGTTCACGGAAACTGTTAGGGTTCCCAGGTTCCCATCAAAGAGTACTCCTGATACGAACCGGTCTGCGATTGAGCGTGTCCTGTCGGAGTCGAACTCAAAATACCCTTTGAGGGTGAGGGTGCGGCCGGTGCGCAGCGCGGGGTTTGAGAGCATGCCGTGCCCGATTTTCCGTTGCACGTCATGCGCCTGCACTCCCACGCCACCGAAGAAGCCGTCGAGGTCTGTTAGCCAGAACTCGGCGGCTTCTCCTAGCTCATCCGTGCTGAGAACGAGCTCACCGTGTGCACCTTCTAGGCGGGCAAACCGTGGAATGTATACCTTTTCCTCTGTTGCCATTAGATGTTTATACCTCCCACGGCTAGAGTGTGTGCCACAGCCTCACCAACACGACGCCCGAAACGATCCGGCGACATTTCTTCCTGCCCCTTCACATTGACTGTTACTCCCCCTGAGGTAGCGAGCGCTGCACGCGAAGGCTGATAAATGCCTCCTGTGCCAGCGAGCGCGGAGCCTACAGGTACGATTGGGGCAGCTGGTATGGCCATAAGTTTTGTCATTCCTCGCTGCACGCTGGATTCCATTTGCTCCAGGCCGTCCACGAAGCCTTCACCTGTGTAGATACCGATTTGACGGAATACACGTGAGGGGGAATGGATACCAAGGAGTGACTTTGCCTTACCAATTGCATCATTGACGGGTCCTGCCACAGCGTTGATGAGGTTACTAGCCATTTGGCCCACACCGTCGATCATGCCCTGAATCAGGTTGCGTCCCGCATTGACCATATCGCCTACCCACGAACCAACCTTGTTGATGATGTCAGTTCCCATTTGGGAGACTTTGGAGAGCACGTTATACGTTGCCTCTCCTACGGTCATGACAATGCTGTTCCAGATGTTCGATATGGTGTTCCATATCGAGTTCATGAAGCCGCTGATGGTGGAGGCAATGCTGTTCCAGATGGAAGAGATTGTGCTGAAAATACTACTCAGCACGGATGAGATAAACCCGGTTATCTGGTTCCAAATGGAGGAAATGACGCTCCAGGCTGTGTTCATTGCCGTTGATATGGCGCTGACTATCTGGTTCCAGGTGTTCGTGACAAATTGGATGATGGGCGTCAGGAATGCAGTTACGCCTTGCACAATCTGGTTCCATATATCATTCAGTGTTTGAATGATGGGGGCTAGGAATGCGGTTACTGAGGCGACTATCTGATTCCAGACATCGGTTACGATCTGCACGAGGCCGTTCCAAGCTGTCGTGAAGAATGCGATGACCGGTTGCATTAGTGCAACTATTCCCTCATAGAGCAGAATTCCTATCGCAACAATGGCGATGAGGAAGTTTTGCCCAACCTCCGTTAGGAACTGCACGAGCCCGTTCCAGGCGTTCATGAAGGCGTCGACGATTGGCGTTAGGAAGTTTGTTACTCCCTCGACAATGCTGTTCCAGATTTCGGTAACAAATTGTGATACCGCGTTCCAGGCATTCGTCCAGTTTGTTGTGAGCGCCGCCATGTAGGCGTTGAAGAGGTCTACAATGCCGTTCCACAGGCCCGTAAAAAATTCGACAATGCCGTTCCATACTGTTGTTGCGATGGAGACAATGTTGTTCCACACGTCAGTCAGGAACGAGACAATGTTGTTCCATGCATCTGTTGTGAAACTGACGATGTTGTCCCAGTTCATCACGATTAGGACTACGAGCCCGGCCAGGAGGGCCACCACGATAGCGACAACGGCTGCTATACCGCCGCCAATAGCGACGGCCATACCACCGAACACGCCAACTAGGGCTGCGATAGCCTCCACAACCGGGGCGATAGCTACGACAACTTGGATCAGTATTGCGATAATTCCCGCGAGCACGGCTACCACAGTAATAATCGTGGCCGCGAGCTCAGGATTTTGCTTCACCCAATCCGCCACAGCAGAAATAATCGGCGTAATCACAGGCACAATCGCCTGCAGTACCGAAATCAGCAGGTTTCCCAGCACCGGAATAAGCGGCTGGACTGCCTGGAGAATCTGCGCAAAAAGCGGGGCAAGCTGCTTGATAGCCTCACCCACCACAGGCCCTAGCGTCGCCGCCATTTGCCCAAACGTGGAGGTTAGCGAGCCAATCGCAGGCGCGAGCGCGGGGAGCGACTGGCCGAGTGCATCTGCGCCTTGGCGGATGCCGTCAAAAAGGCTTTTGATGCCGTTGGAGACGGCGGGGTCTGCCAGGAGCTTAGCGAGGCCGGAGGCTAGGGAGCTAATGGCCGATCCTGCGGACTGCATGGCGGAGCCGAGGGAAGAGCCGAGGGAAGGCAGGGAGGTTGCTAGTTCTGTCAGGCCGGGCTTCATGTTGTCGACGGCCTGGCCTGCAGATTTGAATAAATCCACGAGCGCCTGGTGACCTTCAACGGTTGACATGGCCCGGTTCACTGCTGCGAGCCCATCGGCGAGGCCGGAGAGGGTGGACCCTCCGGCTTCTTGGGCTGCAGAGCCTAGCGCAGCAAAAATGCCAATGACCTGTTGAATTATTCGGAACAGGTCTTTGGCTGTCTCTATTGCTGCGTTGAATGCTTGCACGGCGGCGTCAGATTGCGCCCATTCGTTGAACGATTCGGCTATCTGGTTGAATTTCTCGGCGATGGACGGGAGAGCCGATGCGCCGATTTCAGAGAGCTTTATCATTCCAGAGATGAAGCTGGCTACACCTTCTCCGGCGATGTTCACGGCGTCTGCTACGTTTTGGAAGATGACGTCGAAGGAGCCGATGGAGCCGGATACGGCGTTATCTGCGGCGCGTGCCCAGTCCGTGAATTGCAGCGCGATTTCGCCTAGCCCCTTGCTGAGAGTAGGCAGCAGGGTTTCAACCATATGCCGCAGCGGGGCCTCTGCCTGTGACCAGAAATTGCCAGACATCGTGTTTTTGAGGTCTTCAAATGCTGGTTTCAGGTCGCCAAGGTATTTGCCTGTATCGGCCAGCACGGTTATGAGAGTTCCAGCACCGGCGGCGGCTCCGAGGAAGAGGCCAGGGAGCGCGAGGGCGGCGGGGGCTACAGCGATAAGTCCTGCGCCGAGGGATAGGACGTTTCCCGTTAGGGTGATCATGGCTGCTGATAGCCCAGCACCGGCTATTGCGAGTCCCGATACCCTGGGAGTTAGGGTGTCGATGTTTTTAGTGACGTCAATAATCCCAGTCTTGAGATTATTCAGGGTGCGGCCGCCGGAGAGACTACCTAGCGCTGTCTGGGCAGCGGCCAGAGCAGAAGCGTTTACCTTTGGCACGATGTCGACGGTGCGGGTGCGTTGCAGGATAGCGAGCGCGACGGCTGCTTTTCCTGTGTCTGCATCTGCGTTGATGGTTGCCTCGCGTTCTTTTGCGAGGTCGTCTAGGTCGTGCTTTGCCTTGGCGGTGTCTGCGTTGGCGTTGATGGGGGTGGATCGGCGGGCGGATAGCTCGGCGAGGCGTGCTGCTGCTTTCGCTGTTTCGACTTCGGCGGTTATGGGTGCGGTGAGAGCGCGGGTTAGGGCGGTGAGAGCGCGGCGGGCACCGGTGGTTTCGGGTTCGACGTTGACTACAAGGTTTTTGCGGTTGAAAAGCGTTTTGAGCTGTTCGGTTGCGGCTTTGGTGTCGAGGTCTGCTTCTACGGTTGCTTTGCGGCCGCGTGCGATGTCGGAGAGGCGGCGGGATGCTGCGGCGGTGTCTGCGTCTACACGCACTTTTGCGGTTGCGTTGAGACGGCTTAGGTTATTTTTGAGGCGGGCTAGGGCTTCGCGGTCTATGACGGGGATTATTTGCACGGTACCGCGTGTGTTGCGTTCGATGCGGTTTAGCGCGGTTTTTAGGTCTGTCCTGAATTTTGAGGTGTCAGGAAATACCTTGATGCTAATACGTCCGAGTGCCATAGCCGCGTGCCTTCCTTAGTGTGTTAGGGAGCTGAAAAAGTTGTGCATGTCTGATGCGGTAGCTTTTTCGATGTGTTTCTTCTGTCGCTCTGGTTGTGGGATGTTGACCATTTCGTTCTTTGACAGCTTTTTGCCTTTGAGTTCGGTGTTTTGGGCGTTGAGCTGCGCGGCGGCGATATATTCGCCTGGTCCCCATCCGTAGAGGCCCTTGTTTCCGAGGATTTCGGCTCTCCAGAGTGACGTGTGGTCGTGTTTTAGGCGCTCCACAAGTGCGTAGGTGCGGTTGACTTCCTGCTGCGTGTTGAGGTCTTCAACCTTGACGCCGAGCATGAAAAGCTCGGCGTCAAGCATTGGGTATTCGTTGCAGGTCTTGCGGAGCGCTTCTATTCCCCCATGAGGGATAGGTATGTGAGAGTTAGTAGGAATGCGCGGGACATGCCACCTTCTCCTGAGGTGAATTTCTCGAATTCTTCGACATCGAGGGCAAAGTGTTCTGCTACGTAGTCGATCAGGTCTGCCACTTTGTCGAGGTCTACCGCTTCGAGGGCCTTTTCAGGGTTTTCAAGGTCTACCGCTTCGAGCCCTTGCAGGGAGCCTCGGATTTTTGAGAGCTGGTTCAGGGCGCGTGCCTGGTCGGAGCCCTTGACGGTGGATAGCGGGCGCAAAAGTTCGTGGCCGTCCATATCCTCAAATTTGAGGTTCTTTACATCTTCGACGGTCAAAGCTGCGTTGTTCTGTTTCTTACCCATGATTCTTGTTCTTGCCTTTCTGATGATGTGGTTAGCCCGCCCAGCGGGGATATACTGGGCGGGCTAGATGGTGCGATGATTTAGGCTGCTACGCCGGGTACTACTGCGGCGGGGGCAGCTGCGGGGGTTACCTTGCGAGGCTCCCAAATCTCGAATAGTTCCAGATTGTCGTTAGCGAGCGCAGCCATTTTGAGCGGAATTTCGGTGAAGTTCTCCACGTCGAATTTGGGCATGTCGCCTGCTAGGGTGCTCTTGTAGAATCCGAAAGCGTCTAGAACGTTGCCGTCTTCCATAATGAGCATGAGCTTTGCGGTGGTTTCCACCACTTTGTCCTGTGCGGTGTACGACTTGCTGGCTTCGTTCCATTTGCCAGCGGGGAACGCGGTTTCAAAGGTTTCTTTGGTGATTCGCACGCTGTTGATGGTTCCGGTGATTTCGCGGTCGGATCGCTTGGACTTTGCCTTCTTACGATCCCAAGTGCGTTTGAACTCAACCTCGCCGCCTTCTGACTCGAATTCCACAACGTTTTCGCCGGAGGTGTCTCCGAGCCAGGTCCAGCCTCCATAGGTGGACTGGTCGCCGAACTTGAACTTGTCAAGGTCAATCCATTTCGCGTTCAAGTCCTTATTGATGAATACGTGGCCAAAATCGGCGATGAACAGTTTGTCATCCTGAATTGCTGCCATTGGGTTTACTCCTGATTGGTGTTTCTGCGGGCGATAACGTCCGCTGCTGCTGAATATTGGAAAATTCGTGCCCCTGCGGTGGGGGCTGCGGTGACTGCCACCGGTTCCTGCGTGAGAGCCACCCGTGAAAACCAGCCGTGCTCTGTTTCCTCATCCCCTACCGCGTCCATAAGTACAGAGACAGCCTTGTCGCACACATCCCGCGCCTGCACCCTGGAGGTAGCGAGCGCGGTTATGACGATTTGGGCTGTGGTGCCTACTCCGACGCGGGGGGCGTTCGGTACTGAGGTTGGGGTGGCTACCTCGTATAGGACGGCGGGGAGGTTCTGCGGGGTTAGGGTGTCGGTGAGGGCAGCCTGGGATATTTTGATGTTGCTAAGCCTGTTAGCGAGCGTCTGGTATGTGAGGGCTGCTATGTCAATAGTCCTGCTAGACATCTAATTTCCTCTTTGTTTGGGCGAAGGTGTGGTGACCTGGCACGTAGTTTCCTGCGGGCGTGATGTGGCCATATTCGATGCTGAGGGCGGCGGGGTCGTCGCTGTAGATCGTCTGGTCGTGCACGCCTTGGGGGGTTGTGGTGGTCTTCCGTTTGATAGACCTGGCAAAGGCGGTTGTATCTTTGGGGGCGAGCGCTTTTGCGGTCTTTTCGACTCGTGCGGCGGCGCGGTCGAATTCTTCGCGGGTGGATGCGATAATGGCGGCTTCTAGTTCGATACGTCGGTAGACTTGGGCCATTATTTGGGTTCCGTGTGGTATTTGACGGCGATTATTTTTGTGTGCCCGGTTGTTCCTGACATTCGGGATTGGAGCGGTTCGCCGCGCTGCTCGTATTTTTCGCCGTCGATGGTGATTTGGGAGTAGGGACCGCCTGGCCAGGGGACATGCTTATGTTCTTGAGGCCAGTATTTTATGCGGTATCCGGTCTGGACGACGCCACCTCCGAGCGCTAAAGTCTCTTCGGCGCTCAGGGGTTGCACGTTGCATTGGATGGTGTGCCCCTCAGTGCTGAGGGTGCTTATAGTGTCGCCGTACCGGTCTATTGTTTTGGTGCGTGGGTGCACGGTGACGGTATGGCGGCCGCGTCGTATCTCACTCATGAGGGGTCACCACCTTAGGGCCAGTACTGGCTATTTTGGTTGCCGTATTGGAAGTTGAGGTCTGAGCGCATTCCGTGGTAGCGGCGGGCGGCGTAGGCGTCATATTCCAGTGTTACGGCTCGGATTCCTCCGACGCCGAGCTTTTCCCATTCCTCAGGGAGGATGTCGAGCAACCCGGACGCTACCTTGAAATTCAGTTGATAGGAGTAGCCCTCTTCTGTTTCTGATGAGTAGACGCCCGCGTTATCTGCGCGCAGGACACGGGCGACTGACTCAGCTTCGATCATCACAACGACGTCGTAGAAGGTTGGTTCTCCTAGCCGCTGGTCAAAGTGCGGAATGCGAGCGCGCAGGAGCGCTTCGGAGCGGTTGAGGAGCGATTGTAAGTACTTACCTTCATCGCCCCTCAACTCACGGCGGAGGCTAACCAGCACATCGTTCTCGGATGCTACAGCCATTGCGCGCCTCCTGTGTTACTTACCCGTTGCCTTCTTGGAGGTTTCCTCTGCGGGTTCCTTGGCGGGGTCTTCGGGTTCCTTGGCGGGGTCTTCGGGTTCCTCCGGCGCGGCGGGGGTAACTTCGACCTCATCTACGAAGGGTTCCCAGTTTGCGTCGAGCTTGTAATCGTCTGCTACGGAGACAATCGAGCCGGTCACAATGTTGCGATATACAGCCATGATTAACCCGCCACCTTATCGTCGTATGCTACGAATGCGGATGCGTCGGTGATGACCCATCCAAAAATTGCTTCCACGAGGAATGCTTCCATGTTGCGCTGCCACAAGTTCACAGTCTCGGATCCGTCAACAATGGTTGCGGTATCGGTGGTGCGGAAGGTGATGTCTTCGGCGAAGCCGTACTTGAGCTGGCTCCAGTCGCCGCCGAATGCGCGAACCTTAGAATCAGGTGCAGCGCCGATCTTCCCGCCTACGGATCGGCCGTATGCGGTGGGCAGGCCGTGGATGGTGCCCATAGCGTCAGTCAGGTTGTTAGTGTAGAGGGGGCGGCCGAGGGTATCGGTCTGCATCATGAGGCGAGTACGCAGGGTGTCATCTGCTGCGAAGCCGTCAAAGTTCCACAGGTGGTCTGCGTCGTTCACAACCAGGTCGTAACCGGCGAGCAGGTCTGCACCCACACCGCCTGCGTCCTTCTTCGCGGTGCCAAGCTCAACGCGCTTGGTGGTCTTATTGACGAATTCCACACCTGCGATTTCCTGACCGCTCAAAGCGTCCTTACCGTGCAGAATTGCCAGGTCGAAGGCGCGGGTGAGAGCCCCTGCTGCCTGCTCCTGGAGCACGTCAATGTATCCGGCCGGGTTCGCCAGGCGCGCCTCCTTGTCCCAGTAGACAATCACGGCTGCCTTGATGGGCTTAACAGTCTTGGTTGCGACAGTCATATTCGATACCGGCTTCTGCTGGCCAGCACCAACGATGCCTGCCTGCGGCTGCCCGGTCTGCACCGCGATAGTCGAGCCGGTGATAGGCATGGGGGTAGTGCCCGCGAGCTTTCGCACAACGGAGTCCTGAGTAACTTTCTGAATGATCTCCTGCGCCATAGGCTTAGGCATGAGGCCATTCTGTACGAGCGAATCAAACGTAGTAGCGTCTGCCATTGCTCACTCACTTTCTTTGGGTATAGAAAAAGCCCCGCATCGGCGGGGCTTGATGGTCTGAAAATATGTAATTACATTCCGAAGAAGGCGCGGGCTGCGCTTTCTTTCGGGTCCTCGGCGGGGTCCCTGCTAACCTGGGCAGGATTCACAGAGGGCGGCCTGCGTGAGCTGGAGCGCGCCTCGTTGAACTTGCTAAGCAGAAACTCTATCGAGGTCTTTATCTCTTCTTCCGTGCTACCTGGCACGTATGGGAGCAAATCTAGGGACAGTCCGGCCTCTGCGAGCGCTAGGGTCTTGGTGAGCTTGAGCTCTGTTTCGACTAGCTGGGCTTTGAGGGCTGCCATGTCTTCCGTGGGTTGTTCCGGTGTGGGCTGCGGCGGCTCTGGTTCCTCTTCCTTGGCTGCTGCTGTCTCTTCTGCGGGGGTTTCTTCCGCTTCCTGTGGTTCTGTGCCTTCTGCCTCTTGTTCGTCGCTTGGTGCGGCTTCCTTGTTCTTGGCTTTGGCGGCGGAGAGCTCGGCGCGTAGGTTCTGGATCAGTTTTGCGGCGCGTTCAGCATCGAATTCTTCGCCGTTCTTCTCCCACGGTGACTGCTGGTCGGTGGTTTCGGTGTTCTCTTCGACGTTTTCTTCCTGGTCGCTAATCTTTTCGTCGAGACTTTTCTGTTCGTCTGGCTTCGGCACGTTTCCTCCTGAATTTGGGCATGAGAAAAGGGAGCACCTGGCAGGTGCTCCCTTTTTTCGTTTATTGTTATGCTGCTTTGTTTAGTCTGTCGAGTAGGATGTATGATTCTGGGCCGTCTACGGGCGGCAATCCCTGACGCTCATACTCTGCTTGGATGTACGGGCGGCTGTTTATGTCTCTGATCGCCTGTGTCGCCATGCGGTCGTATGCGTCAGCTTTATTAGACCAATCTACACGGAATAGGTGCGCAAAATTTACGTACTCTTCTGCTGGCACTTTGATATTTGGGTGTGTCCGCAGCTGGTCGAGATGAAATATTGCGTCCTCTTCCTCACCTGCACCTGAACCTCCTAGCATTGCGCTGTTTTGTGGTATCTCTTGCAGCGCTTGGTTGAAGCTGGTGGCGGCGGATAGACCATATTTTAGGTCTGTCTTAGACAATTTCATGCCATGTCCCGTTCTTGTACTCTCCAGGCGTCACGAGTGGCGCTCTGAGCTTTATCCCTGTATCAAGCAGATTAGCATAAACCCCACGTCCACGGTCTGGAAAGGCTGTAATAAATTCGCTACCTTCTGAGGTCTCTCTGAATTTCGCCTTTAGGACTACGCCGTCGATTAGTTTGTAGTGTTCTACGGCGTCTCCGCTGGTGTGCACAATATCTGGTGAGTCGATGGTACGCTGCACATTATGGAGCGCTTCATTTTTACTCCAGTTGGCGGGGAATTCGGTTTTGTTAGGGCGATTTGCGCCGGGGTGGTGCCCGCCCTTGCGCTTATCAGCTTCTCCATTCCAGATATGTTTTTTATCGCTATCTGTTAGACGATGCCTAATCAAGTTCGACCGGGTGATAGGGTCTCCAGTTGCGGGCGGCCGCCACTGCCAATTTTTCATCTCCCACCCGTCATCCTGTGGATTCTCAGGTTTGAGCGGGTCGAAATCCAGTGACCATCCACGATGCTTGAACGTCCCAGCGTAGCGTTTCAGGACTGTTACCGTGTCCGTGGTGTCTGGTTTAACTTTTTTGCCTGTTAGTTCCGATTTGAGCCTTGCGGTGGCGATAGCCTCCGTGTTGTGCCTGTCTGCTTCGTCTTGGGCTGCCTCCCACATTTGGCGGGCAGCTTCATACTGTTGTTTGCCAGGCCAGCTCTCACGGTTGAACACGGGCACGACTTCGCAGTCGCAGAAGTCGTGAAAACGCTGTTTTCCCTTGGCGGATCGTGCCCGGTCAATTTCGTTCCGCAGGCGTGAGATAGGCGAATTTGCGTTCTTCTTACCCTTGCTTTTGCGGAATAGTGCTGAGTCTTTGGTGGCGTATGCGGGTCCACGGGCTGCCAGCATTATACAGAAGTGACAGTTTTGTGCGCCCACCAGGACACGTGCCCAGGCGAAGGGCTTCCGAGGGTTCCCCTGGTCGTCGTAATCACCGGTCAGAATCTTCTTATAGACACCTTCGCGGGATTCGATGCCGTCCCATTCGGTGCGGCTATCTGCATCATCGGGGCGCAGCTCATCCAGTTTTTTACGCGCCTCAGCTTCGTCTGCTTGGAGTACCAGATCATCCCAGGCGTCGGATGCCGAAAAGTTCTCCTCGCCGAGCTCATCTGCGAGTGTATCGAGGTCTTCTATCTGAATCTCTTTGAAGGCGGCCGGGTGTTGCGCGGCCGTCATCTCAGATGAGGCGATAACGGTCTCACGGGTGACATTATTGACTGCACGGGCAAAAGTGCCAGCGGTCGCCACCCATGTTTCCATCGCATTCACACGCATTTTGCTGTGCAGCACAGTACGTACTGCTGTTTCGGAGTACCCTACAGCATCGGGAGCAATCACAGGCTGTCCTGCACCGTTTATCTCCGCTTGCTCCATCAAGAAGTTTGCGGTGTACCCGTGTGCACGTTTGCGGTAATCGCGCACGAGGGATACCAGGGGAGACACTAGTGACTCGATTGTGCCCTCTTTGTCTGCTTCCTGGTATCCCGCCTGGATGATGCGGAACAGCTCGCGCAGAAATCCCTTCTGCATTTTGGCGAGCGCGGCGAGGTATGCCTGGAATGATTCTTCGAGGGGGTCCTGAATGTCTGGCATTAGAAGACCTCCTTGAAGAGTTCACCTCCTGCGCCTTGGTTGGCGTCTTCGTAGGCGCGTTGTTCGGGGGTGAGAGGCAGTCCTTCGCGGGCTGTTTTTGCACTGATGACGCCTTGGGCGTGCGCCTGGAGCATGTTTGCTGCTTTGGCAGACTGTGAGGGGGTGGCGGGGTCGCGCCACAGCACCTCTAGGGTGTCTGCTTCGTCGATGTGGTGGCCGAACATGTCTAGGGCGATGCGCATTGCTTGTTCCCAGGCGTCGCCGAAGGCTGCTTGCTTTCTTTCTGCCTTCGTGATGAGGCGTTCTTTTGCGGCGCGCATTGCTTCGGCGGACGCTGGGTTGTCTGTTGAGATGCCGAGGAATGACGGCGGGATTCCTGCAACTGAGCTGACCATTTGCGCGTACATTTTCACAGAGTTAATGATCTGCGATAGGTCCGCGCCGGGTAGCTGCCCTGCGGTTGAGCCTGCGGGGCCAGTCCAGAGTAGACCCATGTATGCCTCTAGCTTGGTCTTTGGCTGCCCGTCTGGACCTTTGAGGGTTTCAAGCCCGTTACCGAATAGGTAGCGTTGCGGCATGGCGAGAATTTCCTGGGCGACCTGCAGGTTTGTGATGGAGCGGGACGCTGCATCGGTGTACCCTACGACGCCTTTCATTTCAGAGACACCTACGGTATTCCTGGTTTTCAGTGCGCCGCGATTGACGACTGGCACCACTGGAATATAGTTCGTGTTGGTCTCTCCAGAGGATATGAGAGTCATCCCGTATCGCGTGCCCTCATAGAAATTCACAAAGCCGGGAACGTAGTGTGCCAAATAATCTTTGCCATTGACACGGTACTTTTGCAGCGCTTCGCTAATTTCACCGTTGCTGTTGGTATCGACAACTATTTCCTTGGCGGTATGCCCGGTGAATCGAGGGGTTTTATCGTCACGGCCGCCTATCACAATGTAGGATATACCTTGAATAAGCGCCTCAGTGTGAATCTGGGAGCTGAGCGTGTCTAAATTATTGCGCTGCCACCAATTCCACAGTGTCTTTGGCACTTCGGCGTCAGAAGAGAGTGAAAATCCCTCAATATTCAGAACTTCGTCGAGCACATCAACAGCGAGCGCGGGCCAGGATACTATGAGTTCGAGTACTCGCGTTTCTGGGGGTAGTGATATGCCGATTGCGTCGAGGCGGTGTTTATCGGCGTAGTATGCTTCCCATTTGGCATATTCTGCGGATGGGGTCAGCTTTTTAGCCAGTTTTTCTAAGGACATTGCACCTCCTACCAGACGATAAATTCTGCTGTGTTGTTTCGTTCTTCCCATTGCTTGGACGCTAGAACGGCGCGGTAGACCATGCGAGCGCCAATGACGCAGACGGCCGCGTCAATCTTATTGGGCGATTTGGGAGACTCTTTTTTAATGGTGATGCGGCCGCGTGATTCCGTTGCGCGGGCGTTTCCAATATGTTTTGAGGTTTCCCAGTTTCCGTCATGTGTGAATCCCTTGTCGATGATTTCTGCATGGCACATTTCCGCTGCTTCTGCAAATTCGTACCCGTGCGAGCGCATATCCCATGCGATGGGGGATTTCGCTTTTCCGCTCGGTACGGCCCAGAGCAACAGCTTTTCTTTATAGGTGTCTGGCCATGATTTCTTCACGTAGGATTCCCACTCTCGGACGTCTGCGAAGAAGGCGATCACCTCGAAGCGGTCAAAGGTTCTTGCGACGGCCGCGTCAACGGCGTCTGCGTCAATCACACCGGTTTTTTCATCCGGTGCCCACACGCCAATTGTGAAAACATGTCCGTCTTGCATGCAGCATCCCACGAGTGCGGTGTGGTCGTTTGATTTAGAGCCGTCGAAGAACAGCACGACTTCCTCACCGTCAATCAGCTCACGTTCTGGGTCTGCAAGCTGTGACCACTGCTGCACGGTTACCCATGCGGTATCTACAGCGTTCGGCTGGTTGAGGAAAAATCTTCTGGAGCGTGATACCGGGTAGCTCGGCGTCCAGATTTGCTCTTTGATGGATCGCAGTACCGCCCAAGGGCAATCCGCATAGACATACTCTAGTGCTTCGGTTAGGCTTATTTGGCCCTCATCAGGCTTGTCAGTTAGAGATGTGTTATGCGGGGCAATGCGAGCATCATAAAGAATTTTGGTCTCTTTAATGAGCTTGCCCTCTTCCTGGTCGCACCAGTCGTTGAAGGTCGCTTCTGCTACAGAGCCTACGCCGGGCACCCATGCGTTGGATGTCTCCATCATACGGCCGCCGGTTTTCACAAGGTTCTGACGTAGTGTTTCGGCCATTGCGGGGCCTCCGCCGCCGGGCAGCCAGTGCTCGGTCTCATCGGCCACAACGAAAGATGCTTCCGCACCTTCTGCTGATGAGCTTGAGGCGGTAATCTGCATGAGCAAGCCGCCCTCGGGTGTCTCAACCTGTGTTTTGCCTGTCTCAAGCCCGTATTTTTTTGCGAGCTTGCTACGTTTTCCGGCGAATGCGCGCACCATACGCATAGTGTTTAGTGTCTGTGCCTCTGAGGTTGCGGCGATCTGCACAAGTGGCATGCTCATTGGCTTTCCAATAACACGCATCCACGGCTTGGGGTGGTCTTTGTTTATCTTATCCACGCGCACCGGCCCGCAGAGCTCGGCGAGCGCCACAGCTGCGGCAAAGGGGGATTTGCCAGAGCCTTTAGCGAGACGGCGGGCAGCATGCGAGTAGAGCCATTCCCCATTCTCATTGACGGCGTAGAAGTGGAGTAGGAACTCTACCTGCCCATCTGTTGGCGTGAACGGCTGTCCTGCCTTCGGGCCATTGGGCTGTATGAGGTTTTCCATCATCCATGCTGCTACGCCCCATCCTAAGGACAGCTTCGGGATGTCTGGAGGTAAGAGGTGGGTTCGTTCACGGGGTGGCAGTTTGGTTTGGTCTAGATGACCTTGAATTTCTGTCCCCATGCTTCCATCGCCGCCTCTTGACTCGTGCCCTGATCGTCTTGTTGCGGGCGGTTCAGTTCTACTTGCACGCGGCGGCGGGCACCCTCAGTAAAGAGGAGGTTACTAAGTTCGGAATATATAGTCTGTATGAGCTGCGCCGGGCGCTTCTTTTGTGCGAGCGCGTATGTCATGTTGTCGCACAGGGAATAGAGGGTAGCCCAGTCAGTCGATTCATAGAATTGTGCCTGGCCGGATTCTTTGGCAGAGCGCCACATCATCTTAGCGACGGGGTGCCACTGCCCGTTCATGCGGGGAATGGTTACCTTGCGGCCGCCTGCAGCGGTGATGGTTTCGGTCTCTGACTTATTGCGCCTCACACGAGATTCGGAGCGCTTCGGTACGGGTCCACGTGTGCCCATCATCACTCCCACTCCATACATGAGTATGCATAAATTATCGTTTCTGTGGTCTAAAAAAACCTAAAACCCGTACATTTTCCGAGCGCCTATACGCGAAGCGGGCTAGGTGGTGTGGGGGGAGGGGTTGCCCCTGGGTATCCTGAAACAGTGTTTGCATTTTTATTCACTGTTTCCCCTCCTTATGCATATCCTGGATGCCCTTCTTGGTTCCAGGATGAGAGCTTGCTTTTTCTTTTGAATCGGCGGCGCTTTGCGCTTCCGCCTTCACGTGATGATTTGATTGCGTGATGCTTCGTGCATAGCCATTGCAGGTTAGCCTTAGAGTGGTCATCGCCACGGATGATGTGATCACATTGGTTTCCAACGTTTGTGCAACGTCCGTTCGCGTCTGCGTATTCGCATCGTCCACCGGCGCGGTCTCTGACTTCAAGTCGAAGGGCTTCCCAATTCTCAGGAAGGCGGCTCTTGCGTGTGCTGGTTGACCAGGACATAAGAGCCGCCTTCATAAGAATCATCGTTGAAAGATTAGGACAAGATTTTAGAAAGAGTTTCAACGATGCTCGCCTGTGGGCATACCTCAGGTGAGCAATGCGACTATACATGAACGTTTTGCGCTATGCAACCCCTAGTAGCTTCTGTACAGCCTCAACAGATTCATGGGGTGTCAAAACCTCCCAGAGACAGTGACGTCCCCACGTCGTGCCACAATAGCCGCATTCTATGAATGCCACCCTATCCGCTTCCCAGACAGCGTGTAGGCATGGGGTTTTGACCATCTCTAAGTCAAGGTTGATAGTCCAGTGCGTCTCATATTTGCAGGCGGGGCAGGCACGGGATAGTGGTGTTCGCTTTCGAGGGTTGAGAAAGTCCACAATCTCCTCGCACCATTTGGAGGCATACCCGCCGATAAGTTGTACTTGGTCTTCATCACATTTATTCAGATTAGACTGCATCCAGCGCAGGGTTCCCATGAGCTGAGGGGATCGGGAACGCAGCGCGGGGTGATGTGTTATTGCGGCTAAGATAGTTGATGCCTCATGCTCTATGCTGGCCAGCAGGTCAATAGCTGCATCTGAGGCAGGGGAACGTGAACCTGAGCGGCCGCCACCTCCAGCCTCACCTGATGGAATAACCGCATCGGTCAGCTGTGCAATCAAGCAAGGCTCCACGGGTGCGGGGGTGTCTCCCTCAGCTAAGTCAAACCGCACATTCTCAACACACAAACGGTTCAAAGAATGCTGTGCCCTCTGCCTCAGCTCAACAGATGCAATCTGATTAAAGTTCATTTCCTATTCACTCTTTCCTTTGGCTCCAAGTCCGGCGCTCAAGTCACGCAAGATGGAACCATCCAATAAACCTGACGGCCTCCACACGTCAACGTCCTGTCTGCATGCTCGCAACATGCCTATCCAGTGCCATTGCGCTTGAGATACCCTGCCCGTTTCAGTCTTGAGCTCTCGATAGATAATCCATCCCTTTTGCGGATGTACGAGCACAAGATCAGGAAATCCGGCGACAGACCGGCGGGAGTCGTGAGTGTGGTAATGCTCCCAACCCAAAGACTTAGCCATATTGATGACTTTTGATTGGAAGACTGACTCAGACATATCTCGTGCTTGAGTCTTCCTAAACTGTGCTGCACGCATTACTTACTTTTCCTTTCCTTTTACCTCTCCTGCGTTTTCGAGAAGAGCCAGCTATATTTTTGGTTGCGGTACCGTCCCGACCCGACCCGGCACATCCGTATCCGTCACCCTGCGGATTGGGAGGAATTCGGAGTAATTCGGAGGAATTGGGAGGATTTTCAGGCGCAGCAACAGAAGGTAACAATATGTCACCTTGGGTTTTGGTTGCGGTACCGTCCCGACCCGACCCGGCACATCCGTATCCGTCACCCTGCGGATTGGGAGGAATTCGGAGTAATTCGGAGGAATTGGGAGGATTTTCAGGCGCAGCAACAGAAGGTAACAATATGTCACCTTGGGTTTTGGTTGCGGTACCGTCCCGACCCGACCCGGCACATCCGTATCCGTCACCCTG
>ERZ773254.630-NODE-630-length-18787-cov-28.504271_pt1 | contig 18787 bp, 14 predicted proteins | sample MGYA00580516_ERZ773254 | MGnify/ENA primary metagenome ERZ773254 (study PRJEB29015, sample SAMEA2738158) | human oral metagenome | biome: human oral; feature: human-associated habitat; material: saliva | place: China | collected 2192 ...
CGGGCATGAAGATTCTTTCGGTGGCGTGGAGGTTTAGCTCAAGTCTAGTTTGTCAGGGTGTAGGCCAAAGCCAGAGCGGCAAAACAGCTTAGTGCCATACCTGCCTGGTGAGTTAGTGCCCAGCGAGTTTTGCCTGCTAGCACCAGGTCGCCACCTTCCACACTGGCTGTTGAAAAAGTAGATAGCCCGCCCAAAAAACCAGTGGTAATAACCGCTAGCCAAGGCCAGTTAGCGCTGGCGCTGGCTCCACTTACTGCCCCCATCAGGGCGCAGGCCACCAGGTTAACTGTTGCCGTGCCTAGGGTTATGGGGGCGTGTATTTTGCTGTTAACCCAGGCCCCCAGTTGCCAACGGCCCAGGGCTCCAAGACCAGCTGCGCCCACAATTGCCAGGCCTAACAGCGCGGATATTTTAGGTAGACTCATTATCCCAACCAGTAAAACTGTGGCGCTAACTAGGGTTGCCGCGTAACGCCAGCGCAGGGTGCGTCCAAGCCTATAGCCCACAACTGCCACCATTAAGCCGGCCACCAGCGAGCCCAGGGCGTAGCTAAATGCTAAATGCGCAGGCAGTTTGAAAACTTGAAGCATAAATGAGGAATAGGTAGTAAAACCACCCATAAAACCGGTGCCTACACTCAGGCGTAGTGCCTGCTGATGCTTAGCAGCTAAAACTTGTCCCCCCTCGCCCGCTAAAGCACCATAAAGCACAGCTAAGGCGAAAGCACCCCAAAGATTAATTAATACATAAGCCCAAGGAATAGCGCTCCCCTGCCAGAGCGAGCCTAAACCCACTCGGCTAGCCGCCCCCATAGCTGCGCCCAGGAACACTAACGTCCAACTCTGCTTAGCTGTCATAACCTCTAGTTTACTTACGTGGCTTGGCCCGGTTGGTAGGCGTAGCGTTTAAAGGATCCTGCGGCCACGGGTGTTTGGTGTAGCGCCCGCGTAGCTGGGAACGCACCTGTTGATAGGGCCCAGCCCAAAACGAGGCTAGATCATCGGTTATAGCTACCGGCCGGCCAGCTGGATCAGTTAAATGAAGTAAAAGCGCTACTGCTCCCCCAATTAGGCGTGGGCTACTAGTCCAGCCAAAGGCTTGTTGCACCCGCAAAGTTAGTATCGGGCGGCCACTAGACCAATCAATAGCTTTAGACACCCCACTGGGGATCAGCATATTTGCCGGAGCCAGCTCATCTAATTGAGCAGCTTGGGGCCAAGGCAGCATGGATTGCATTACTTCCAGCATCGATATTTGGCTTATGTTGTGCTGTGTAAGCAACTGGCCATAGGGTGCCAGCCAACTATCTTGACTAGCTAAAAGCGCCTGATCACTTACATCAGGCCAAGGTGAACCCAAGCCCAGATGCAAAGCCGCCATACGTTGGCGCAGGTTGATGGCTTCTTTAGACCAGTTCAATACTTGCAGGCCCTGCTTATGTAAATATTGCTTTACTGCCTCAAGGGCTTGTTCTGGGCTGGGATTAGTGGCGCTAGTACGCAGCACAATCTGACCTAAACGCTGCTGCTTAATGCCGCTTACCCGCCCGTTTTCAATGATGATTTGGTCGCGTTCGTTAACTAGCGCCTGCCCAGCAGCTAAGGCCTCGTCCTCACTGATGGGCACAGCCGCGAGTATGCGTGCCTGACGGGAGGTGGGCGCGCGGTCAATACCGCTCACCGCTAGCCACTGCTGCCCAATTAGTGGACTGTGGCTCTCTAGCTGCGCCCCTACCCCATTAGCCAGCAGGTAGGTGTCAGAATCGGGGCGCTTGCAAGCCAATAGTTGTGGGTAGGCTAGGGCGCTAATTAGTGCCAAACAATCTTGAAAGCTGCGTTTTTCCAGGATTTTTTCTGGGGCTTGGTTACCAAACTCGGTTTTAGCGATGGCTTTTAAGCGTTTAGCTTCACGGCGAATCTGGCCGGCTTCACTGCTTTGATAGGCGCTGCTGCCTTGGGGGGCTCCTTGGAAAAGGATTTTATTGGCCAGGCGGGCTAGGTCTGCGTCGCTCACACGCAGGTCCTGGGCTAGTGTGGCCACGCACTGGGCCGCGTCCCTAATCCCCATCAGGGCGCTGCCTTGCCATAGCGCTCTAGCCAGGGCCGGTTCTAACGGTAATTTGGCTAGCTTACGGCCCACCTTGGTTGCGGCGCCGTCGTCATTAATAGCCCCTAAAGCACGCAGCTGCTGACCAGCCTGGCTCCATGCGCCGCTGGGTGGCGGATCTAGCAGATACAGATCTGTGGGGTTTTTCGCGCCCCACACGGCGGCCTGCAAACGCATATTGGTTAGCTGTGAAGTGGCGATTTGGGGCTGGGAGTGAGCTGGGCGCCGCGCGTAATCGACTTTATCCATGAGTCTAATGGCCCTGCCTGGTCCTAGGCGGGCGGCGCGGCCAGCCCTTTGAGCTAGGCGAGCACGCGAGGCTGGCAGAGTAACTAGTTGGCCGATACCGCGACGTACATCTAGACGAGGTTCGCGTGCTAGCGCCGCATCCACCACGGTGCGTACCCTGGGCACAGTCAAAGAAGACTCGGCGATGGCGGTGGCTAGGATGATTCTTTGCTTAGCACTGGGGCTAAAAATTCGGTCTTGTTCTGGCCCGCTTAGCTGTCCGTGCAGGCTTAAAATCTCGACGTCGTCGCCCACTTGGGGGCTTAAAAACTGGCGGACTCGCTCTATCTCCCCCACCCCTGGCAAAAACACCAGTATGTCGTCATTTGTTTGGCTCGCTTCAGCGGCTACTACCTGGCTGCAGTGAGCTAAGAACTTAGGGTTAACCCCCATGCGGCCCTGGCTATTTGATGTTAAAGCAGCTTGCGACGTTGGTTTATAGACAATGTCTAGAGGGTGTATGGGGGTGGGAATTTCGGTAGTTATACAGGTACTGTCGGTAGCTTTGTTAAGTAGCTCAGCTACCGGATTGGCGTCTAATGTGGCCGAGGTGATGGCTAAAAATAGGTCTTCACGTAGGCTGGCGCGTACATCCAGACAGAAAGCTAGAGCCAGATCAGTGTCTAGATCGCGTTCATGGAATTCATCTAGCACTACCGCTCCCACCCCGGGCAGTTCGGGATCGTTTTGTAGGCGCCGCAGCAGTACCCCAGGAGTTAGCATTTCGATGCGGGTAGCCTCACTTACGCGCCTATCGCCGCGCACGCTATAACCCACTTCTTGGCCTACTTCTTGACCTAGCAGTGAGGCAATACGCCGAGCTGCAGCGCGCACGGCCACGCGCCGTGGCTGAGTAACCAGCACCCGACGGTTTTCTAGCCCGCCTAGAGCCACTGCAATGGCTGGCGATAGCAAGGTGGTTTTGCCACTACCGGCAGGAGCTGTAATGAGTGCACAGTTACCCGGTGTGGCCAAGGCGGTTAGGGCCTCTAAACTCTCGGCTACTGGCAGGGGCGGTGGCGCGGCAATAAGCTGTTCCAACACACCCCTAGTATCTCAAAACGGTAGCAGTGCTAACCTACCGCGTCTCTTTGCACACAAAACTAGGGACTTTTAGCCCATGGGGAGTATGGTGAATTACTAGGTTTTAAAAACCTAACAGTTGGCGTCTTCCAAGTTTAACTGGAGGCACACTTAGTTTTAAGGAGCTTGTATGAACGTCGCTCAGCAGTTAGTACAACAGCTAATTGATGCTGGCGTAAGCCACATTTATGGAATTGTTGGAGACTCTCTAAACCCCATTGTTGACGCCGTACGCAAGTCTGGCGGTAGCGCTAAGGGCGGCATTGACTGGATCCACGTACGTCACGAAGAAGGCGCAGCCTTTGCAGCCGCTGCCGAGGCCCAGCTGACCGGCAAGCTGGCAGTGTGCGCTGGTTCTTGTGGGCCGGGCAACCTGCACCTAATTAATGGCCTTTATGACGCCCAGCGTTCAGGTGCCCCGGTGCTGGCTATCGCCTCGCATATTCCCACCGTACAGATTGGTCAGACCTATTTCCAAGAAACCCACCCTGACCGTCTGTTTAACGAGTGTTCCGTTTACAATGAGATGGTTTCCACCGCTGCGCAGTGCCCGCGCGTAGTTAACGCCGCGATCCGTCACGCAGTTGAGTTAAAGGGCGTCAGTGTTATCACCCTGCCTGGAGACATTTCAGATCAAAAAGCTACCGGTCATGCCCCTAAGTATGTGCCCGCACGCTCCAGCGTGATTGCTCCTAACAGTGAGGATGTGCGCGAGCTAGCTGAGCTACTGAACCGCTCTAAGAAGGTAGCTATCTTTGCAGGTGCCGGCGTTGAAGATGCTCACGATGAGGTAATCGCTCTGGCAGACAAGCTTAAGGCTCCCGTTGGTCACACCCTACGCGGTAAAGACTTCATCCAGTATGACAACCCCTTCGATGTGGGTATGACTGGTCTGCTTGGTTACGGCGCTGCAGCTGAAGGTATGGTCGACGCCGATGTGCTGCTAATGCTGGGCACTGACTTCCCCTACAACCAGTTCCTACCCGGTAAGTGCACGGTGCAGGTTGATAGCCACGCCGAAAAGCTAGGGCGCCGCACGGATGTTTCCCTGGCTATCCACTCTGATATTAAGGAGCTGATTAAGCAGCTGCTGCCTAAGCTAAATGGCAACCGTTCTGATTCTTTCCTGAAGGGCAAGCTTAAGAAGCACGCCAAGCTTATGAACGCCCCGGTGGGTTCATACACTCGTAACGCCGAAAAGCTAAAGCCGATTCACCCCGAGTATGCTGCTCACGTACTTAATGAAGTGGCCGCTAAGGATGCTGTTTTCACTGCCGACACCGGTATGTGCAATGTGTGGACTGCCCGTTACATTGATCCCCTGGGCACGCGCCGCCTAATTGGTTCTTTCCTGCATGGATCTATGGCTAACGCTTTGCCCCATGCTATTGGTGCCCAGGTAGCTTACCCTGGTCGTCAGGTAATTTCGGTTTCTGGCGACGGCGGCCTATCCATGCTGCTAGGTGAACTAGTAACTGCCCGTATGTACGATCTACCCATCAATGTGGTGGTGTTTAACAACTCCACCCTGGGCATGGTCAAACTAGAGATGCTAGTAAATGGTCTACCTGATTTTGGTACTAACGTGCACGACGTTAACTACGCCAAGATCGCTGAAGCTGCTGGCTTCCATGCTCAGCGCGTAGATGATCCTAAGGATCTACGTGACGCTTTCAGCCAAGCCTTTGCTCACAATGGCCCCTCCTTGGTAGAAGTAATCACCGACCCCAACGCGCTATCGCTACCCCCTGAGATCAAGGGCGAGCAGATGATTGGGTTTGCTACCGCTATGAGCAAGGTGGTTTTGAACGGTGGCGCAGGTGAGGCCATAGCAATGGCTACCTCAAACATGCGTAACATCCCCCGACTGGACCAGTTCTAAGACCACCCTTCCGTCTTTACTGAAAATCAACTGAAACCGTTTTCAGTGAAGGCAAGAATTTAGTTTCTGCAAAATTTTGCGGGCGTCAGCTGTAAATGTTGACGCCCGTTTTGCTGCAACAGTTGCAGACGGAATGGTAATAAAATGACATAAGGTTACCCCCCGCTAGGTAGTTTTATCTGACCCGGCCAAGCTTCCAACAAATTTTTCCCAAAAATTCCTAATTTTTACCTCCCACACCACTCCTCTGCCAAGTTGCCGGGCTGCAGCGGGGCGAAAACTCGCAAAATTGATGGTTAAGCTTCGCTCAGAAGCATCCTAAGCGCGGTTTTGTACCTCTCCCCTGGGCTGATGCCCACTAAGTACCATAAGTGCCAACCGAATCTGTGCCACCTCGCTTCAAAAACTAGCCATAGCGCGCGACACCTTGCCCCTGTGAAGTCTCGTCTATAAGCCAGCTTCAACTTGGTCCTCTACCAGATAGGGTTCGCTTCCTAAGATGGAGGGCTCATGTGGCCAAGACTGGGCAAGCTATGCGAAGCACACATAGCCCACTCCCCTATAGATCTCCAACAAAGTCATTTGTGGATATAACACGCTCATGCAGTGTGGATAGGAAGCGGCTAGAAATGGTGAAATGCTTGGCAAAACATGACTGCATAAGTATGCGCCCCACTTCTTCACTTCAATGTTGAATAAATATTCAGGAAGTTTTCCGATAAATTTATTGCATATTTATGCATTCGTTAGGGTTCCGCCGGGCGGTGCATAATTATTCTTAATGTTTTGTTAGACAACTGTCGTTCTATGCTTCTTTACTTATTCGACAACAGTTGCTTAGTTATCTACTATCTAGCTTCTCTACGACAGTCGTCAATTAGCGTCTATTTATCTATGCTACGGGTGTCTAATAGGCGTAATTGCAGTATTTTAGGTACATGGTAGACAAGCAAGACCAACGTTGGCTACGCGCTGAGGCTGCGATTCTTCAGGCTTATAGTCATGCCCTGGAAGATCCCAAGCACGCTAATCAAATCTCTGTCACTTCCCTAGCTCGTGAAGCTGGTATCAATAAGGCCACCTTCTATCTGCATTATCGAGATCTGGCTCAGCTGCGTGGTGCATATCTTTCTACTCAAGTAGCCAAGCTGGTTGAAGCTATGGACTACCTAGATAAGTTCTTTATGCAGCCGCGTGAGTTTGCGGTGCGCTTTAGCGATGATGCTTTCGCTCGCCTGGCTCCCCTACTGGAAGATCCTATTTTCGCAAGAGAGTTAACAAGTCAACTTGTAGGAAAGCTACAAGAGATTGCTGTTGAGCAAATCGGGGAACTAGATCAATCTCAGACGAAACTGCTGTGGTTCATCTGTGGTGGACTGGTTACCTTAATTTCGGTTCCTGGGCACACCCAGCCAGTAGAAGTGGAAGCTGTGCTGGGGGATTTTCTGGCGGCCCTAAATCAATACCGTCAAAGTTTTTCTACGCGCCAAGTTACTGCTTGGTGAGGCTAGCTATCCGCTAGCCTCACCAAGCAGCTGCAAGCTACTTAGCGGATAGCTTCCATTACCCGAACCCCATCAAGTACAGGTAGGTAGGGTAATGGGTTGATGCCACTTTCAAGCACATAGTTAGTTAGCTGCTCACGCACTACTGCTACTAGCTTCTGGGGATCCCAAGGCTTAGCAATGTAGTAGTCTAAGCTAGCTTCATTAACTGCTTTGATAGTGTCATCCTGATCGGCTTGACCAGTTACTAACACGGTGCGGGTGGAGCTAAAACGCTCATCATGAGTCAGCTCCACTAGGAAGTCCACCCCGGATTCGCCCGGTAGGCGGTGGTCGGAGAGAACTAGAGCTAGTTCATCGCCGTCAGAGAGGATGTCATCTATAGCTGCCCAAGCGTCGGGCACATCTTGGGCTACCTCATAGCGAATCTTGCCCCAGAAAGGCTCAAGGTCGCGCTCTAAAGCAGTACGTACATCAGCCTCATCTTCGAGCAATAAAATAGTCACAGTCATAATTCCTCCTGTGGTGATGGGGTTGGCAAGGGGGCTATGAATAGGTTGTCCGCCCCTGCTAGTGGCAACAGTACATGCATACGAGTGCACCCGGGGTGGGAATCGATTGAGAAATGTCCGCCGTGATCAGCGATGATGGAGCGCACGATAGACATCCCCATGCCTAAGCCAAAGCGTACGCGCCCAGCTTTAGTGGTGAAGTGTGGCTCCATGATTTTTTCTAGCATATGGGGTTCAATACCTGGGCCATTATCTTCAATGGTCACATGAACCCCTTGGGAATCATTGCTGATGGTAATGGTGATATGAGCTTTGTTTTCTCCGCGAGCAGGCAGCTGCCCAGCGGTTAGATCTTCAGCTTCGTCATCTATAGCTTCAGCCGCATTAACAATTAGATTGGTCCATACCTGCGATAGCTTGGCTGGGAAACCTAGTACCTCGGGCACGTCCTCATAGTTGCGCTCAACTTCAACGTTACGTAAGCGGTGGGCGGTAAGGCGTAAGACGTCGTCGATGTTGGCGCGTAAGTCTACGGGCCTACCTTCTTGAGCGTCAGGGCGGGCATAGCCTTTAAGTGACTGGGTCAGTTCAGTTACGCGCTCGCCAGCAGCCAGCACTGAGCGCAGGCTTTGTCCCAGCCTGGCCCCATTTTTAAAAGCCTCGACTGCTCCGGCTTGACTTATGAGCTCACGCACTTGGGTTTGGTCTCTAACCCCAGCGCTTACTAGGGTACGTGTCAGGTTCCTATCCCCCACTAAAGGCAATAGCTCGCGAGTAAGCTGACGCTCAACAGCAGTAGACAGTGTCTGGCTATGCATGCCTTGATGCATGCCGCTGCGGGCTATCTCAGGATTAGCGCAGCTAAGTACCTTATCTACATCCTGAGCTAGATGACCGGCAGCGCGTAGCAAGGCCGTGACTGGATTGTTGAGCTCATGGGCGATACCTGCACTCAACTCCCCCAGCATTGCAAACCTGGCCTGCTCCACTAGTTCAGCGCGGGTTTGGCGCAGATCCTCATTAGTGCGGGCCAAAGCCTGCTTTTGGGCTTCGAGATCCTCGGCTAACGTAGCATTTTCTACATGTAGTTCTTCTGCCCGCATTAGGCGGCGCGTCAGTGAACCAATAGCTAGCGCAGTTAAGGCCGAACCAATAGAAGGATCATTAGAAATAACTATCTGTAGCTGCTCGGTAGTTAGCCTCACCAAAGTAGTGTTTACGGTAGTAACCGCGCTAAAAAATGCGTTCTCCCCACGTGCTAGCGATACCAGACCAATAATTGGCCCTGATGAAGCCAAGTGAGCTAGTACTTCACCGTGACGCGCGTCGCGGTAAAGCGAAACTTTACCTTCAAGCACTAGGTTCACAGCCGCAACCGGTTTACCTTCGGTAAGCAGATGCGTACCGGGAGGCACCTGGATGCGTGGACGCCGGCCCAGTACTCGCTCCACACCTTCGAGAAACTTCATCACGACTTCGCGTTCATCAGTGCTTAGTCCCTTTAATAATGGGCCTTGCACCGCAAAATCTGGAGGCCTGCCAATCAGTTCACGAATGCGTTTATGGCTGTAACCATTAAGGTAACGCAGCATCGTTGAGTACACCTGCCCAGCCAGCAGCGGCAGGGTCCAAGGCGCGCTAATAATAGCTGACAAGATGCCGTCCTTGGTGGCCTGGGTAAGGTCGCGGTGGGTCTTAGCGTCACTTATCACTAGCCACTGAGTTTGGCTTAGGTGCTGGTGGGTGCGTGCCTTAGAAATTAAGGCATCGATATTTGCTACCTCGCTGGTGGCGATCGCGATAGCTACATGATCAAGCTCAGTTAAGCCTGCACAGTAGTCATCTATCTGCTCAATACTAAGAACTGGGTCTACATGTAATTTCGGGAAAGCCTTAGCCAGCTCTACTTTCAGTGGCTGGGCGATACCATGAGAGTTATCGCCAAACACCAAAATAGTTACAGTATCTGCAGCCATGATCTATTTGATCCCAATGGCGCCCCAGGTTAGCGGAGCAGCAAAAGCCAGCAGCACAATGCCAATCAGACCAACGATTACACCCACAATAGCCATTTCGCGGGTGGGGGTGGTGCCCGTGGAGTAAGCGATGGCGTTAGGCGGCGTCGAGATAGGTAGACACATACCCAGCGAGCAACCCAGGGCAATCACGATGGCAATTTCAGCAGCTCCACTAGAAACCGACACAGCCAAGCCCATACCCATAGGAACTAGCAGGTTAGCTGAGGCCGAGTGGGAAATTACGTTAGAGGTAACCCAACCCACCAGGGCCAAAACCAAAATCAGCAGCAGGCCAGGGATGGAAGTCCAGTCGATTGAACCCAGCATCCACTTATCTAGACCCGTGGCACTAACCCCAGAGCCCAGCGCGATACCACCGGCCACCAGCCACAGCACTGGCCAGTCCAAAGCCCGCAAGTCATCGCCGCTCATCACCTTGGTCATCAGCAGTACTACTACCGGTAAGAAACCAACAATGTTTGAAGAAATGTGGTGCAGGGACTCAGTCATCCACAGCAAGATAGTCAGCCCAGCCACGCAGTAGAAAATGATGGCGTTACGTGACTTTTCAAAACGGGCACTTGTGTCAATATTGAACTTTGCGTCAGTAGGAATGTAGCGCCAGGCAATAAAAGCCCAAGACAATGCCAGCAGCACCAACATCAACGGCACTGCCGCCAGCATCCACTGTAAGAAGGTGACGTTAACGCCTGCGTTTTCCAGTGCGCCCAAGGCAATCGCGTTAGGGGGTGTGCCCACAGGGGTACCCATACCACCCACATTTGCGGCCACCGGAATTGACAATGCAATACCAGTGCGAGCCTTGCCCTCAGGCAAAGCCATGATTACCGGCATCATCACTGCAAACATGGTGGCGGTGGTGGCCGTGTTCGACATGAACATGCTCATGATGGCAGTAATTAACATAACGCCTAGCACAGTCAGGCGTGGCTTACCAATAAAAGGTTTTAGTAGCACCGCTGACAAGGCGCGGTCGAGCTTGTACTTGGCGGCGCCGTCGGCCACCATAAAGCCACCCAGGAACAAAATAATTACCGGGTTAGCCAGTGCCCCAAAGAACTTGGTGTAGGCTGGGGCGCCTTTAGCTACCTCTAGTAAGGCGTGATCAGAAATGAATAGCACTTCTAAGAAGATCACTAGCACTGCGGTACCAGCTAGCGGCACAGCCTCACTAACCCACAGCAAAATGGCGGCTAGGAAGATACCAAACATCCTGGTACCTTCCACACTTAAACCTGGTAGCTGTACAAACAGGCAGATAGTAATGGCTGCCAGGGCGCCTAAGGCACCAAAAGTTTTAAAGGGGCTGAACTTTTTTTTAGACACTCCAGCGGGGCGCGTGGACATGTTTTGGGCTGAGCGAGGGTTGATAGAAACCCCAGCTTTGGAGCGATGAGACATAGCTAAAAGACCTCGGCGTCTTACGGATTGGTTTAGGCAAGTATATGTTTGCGATCACAGAAGTTAAAGCTGAGCTAAGGACGCTAAGCACTAACTAAGGCGTGTCGTGGCACTTAGCTGGGGTGGACAACTTACAATCGCGGCGCGCTAGTGGACATTAGTCCCCAAGAGGCGTCTATTTTGGGGTTTAATCCCCCAGGTGCACCCCAACTTTTGAGGCTAGACTTCTAGCCGTTGAGCTAGTTTCCATATGAAAGGTGCATCTATGTTCCTCCTTACCGCAATTGCGGGGGCAGCATTGTGTCTGTTCATTTTTTTAAGGATCTCTTTTGTCTCGGCTTCTCCCGCTGACATCAAGGTAGTTTCAGGCCCCTGGGGCCAGCGTGCGCTACGTGGTAAGACCGGTTGGAAAGTACCGCTAATTGAGCGCGTCGATACCCTAACTGCCTCCATGATTAGTATTGACGCTAAGACCACTGACAGCGTGCCCACCAATGATTTCATCAACGTACACGTAGATGCAGTGGTACAGGTGCGTATTGGTTATGAAACTCAGCAGCTACTCAACGCCGCTTCTAGCTCCTTCATTCACCGTAGCGCTGCAGAAATCGGCACGCAGGTGCGTGACACGCTTGAAGGTCACCTGCGCGCCATTATCGGTCAGATGAAACTGACTGAGATTGTCACTGACCGCAACGCTCTAGCTGACCGTGTCCAGGAAAATGCCACCCGTGACCTGGAGGAAATGGGTCTAGTAATCGTGGCCTTCTCTATCCAGTCAGTGTCTGATGATCGCAATGTGATCTCCAACCTGGGTATCGACAATGTGGAGCAGATCCGCAAAAACGCTGCTATCGCTAAGGCAAATGCTGAGCGAGACATTATTAGCGCTAGTGCCCGCGCCAAGAACGAGGCTAACGAAACCCAGGTAGCCACCGACATGGAGATCGCCAAGCGTGACACTGATCTAGCTAAGCGCCGCGCAGCCCTAAAGGCTGAGGCCGACACTGAAAAGGCCAAGGCTGACGCCGCCTACACGATTCAGACTCAGATTCAGCGTCGCGACATTGAGCGCGAAACCGCTCAGGCAGACATTGTCAAGCAGGAGCAGGAAGCCCTGGTTAAGGAGCGCGAGGTAAAGGTAACCCGTAACGCCCTGGAAGCAACCGTTAACGCCCAGGCTGATGCTGACCGTTACGCCGCTGAGCAGGCCGCCAACGCTAAGCTTTACTCTCGTCAGCGTGAAGCTGAAGCTGAAGCTTTCGAGCAGGTAAAGCGTGCTGAGGCCACCAAGCAGGCCATGCTAGCTGAGGCTGAAGGTTTGCGAGCAAAGGGTGAAGCTGAAGCTGCTGCTAAGGCTGCAATCCTTACCGCCGAAGCTGAAGGTCTAGAAAAGAAGGCTGAGGCCATGGCCAAGATGAACCAGGCAGCCGTGCTGGAAATGTACTTCAAGGCCCTGCCTGATGTGGCCGCAGCTATCGCCTCGCCACTGGCTAACGTAGACTCCATCACCATGTACGGTGAAGGTAACAGCGCCAAGATGGTTGCTGACATTACCAACTCCCTGTCTCAGGTAAACGCCGGTCTGGGCGAAACCATGGGACTGGACTTGCGTCAGATGTTGGGCACGCTGGTGGGTGCCAAGGTGGTAGCCCCCACCGTCGAGCAGGCAGTTGCCGACGGCGTAGACAAGGGCCTAAACAGCTAAGGTCCATTAACTAAAAGCTGTGGGGTCACCAAACGGTGACCCCACAGCTTTTTACAGGCGCTGCTTATAGATGTTCCGGGTCGGTTATCTTTAACCTACCCGCCAGCTGGCAGCTCTTTAGGTAAATGAGTTTTGGATACCGATCTGGATAAAGTCACCTAAGGTGACGGTAATCCCCCAGATGTCAGTGTGGACTTGCACGCCCTTATCTCCCAGTTTAAACAGTCTGCTTAAACCACCCTGGCTAGTGGTGCGTGAACCAATGGGGGCGCCATAACGCTTTTCAAGTTCCCAAGCTAAAGACCAGGCCATGCGGGCACGACTGGCTGGCTCTAGCTCTAAGCTAGCCCCCTTAGGTTCTGGGGCCACATTTAGATTCCAGGCATAGCGCTTTTCCAAATACCATCCTGGCCCTAGCCAAGCTTGGCGCCCACCTAGATCTCCCGGACAGGCACCCGCCTCAATGGCGCTTTGGCTGGGGGTTATGCCAGAAAGCCAACTATCAATGATTTTAAAAACTGACTGCAACGCTAGGCCCGGATTAACTGGCACACCCTGCAACGGTTTTTCTTCAAAGCCTTCACTCTCATCAAGCTGAGCTTTAGCCACCAAGTTGCGTACGTCGTCGAAACTAAGGGCTGGAAAGTTACTGCCATCAGGCTCTATTTCGTTTTCCTCGTCATCTTCCCACTCAGCAAACAGCTCTAAATCCTCTGCGCTTTCCTGGCCGGTCAAAGACTCTGGACCATTAGCTAAACCTTCACAACCTAGGAAAGGTAGCTGTTTAAGTGGCACTCCCCCACCCAATCCAGCGAGAACCGCAGTTATATCAACCTGCCATAATGCCTCTAGAGGAATTTCAACCTGTTCGGCGCCCACAGCTGAGCTGATAGTAAGGCCCTGCTCAGTGGCGCTAACCTGCACAGTCCCCCAACCAGACGCCTCCATATTCCAGCTAAAATTAACCGGTTTACGCCAAGTGGGTGGCATTAGCTTGATAGCTTCAGGCAAGCTGTTAAGCACTGGAGCGAAATACATATCAAACGTACTCCAGTTATAGCAAAGCATATAAGCTAGATCTAACCAACCCTTAGGTGCACCAAGCGGATAGATAGACCAGGCATAGCTAAAATTAGCTATATCTTCATCTGGCTCGCGGTAATCAACCGCAAGCTTTTCTTCACTCTCTACTATTTGGGTGTCATAGCAGCGCAGCGTGAGCTTATAACCCCATTTGCTATCCGCAGTGACGCCAAGTTCTACGCTGCGCACTCCTAGCACCCAGCGAATAGCGAAATCTGGGCCCATAACGATAGGAACAGTGGGTGAAAGTAGAGAGCTGATATCTAAAATCAGGCGGTGTAAATCTTCTAGGCTCACTTTTCGGCCCAGTAGGACAGCTACCCGGTTAGTTGCCTCAGCTTCTACATTCATGCCCTTGTCCCCTTCCTAGCTAATAGCCAGAGCCTATTACAGCCCCAGCACCCCGGCCACATCAGGCCTAAAGTAGCCCGGGCCTTTAAGCACCTTACCGTCTTCACGGTAGATAGGTTTGCCATCTTCGCCCAGTTTAGACATGTTTGAGCGCTGCACCTCAGCCAATACTTTAGCCAGGTCAATACCCATTTCTAGGGCCATACCGTAAATGACGTAGATCAGATCAGCCAAAGCATCAGCCGTCTCCACCGTGTCGCGCGAGCCGTCGTCGTCGCTAACTGCCTGCTTAAAAGCAGCCTCAACCCCTGCGCGAGCACATTTGCCGTAGACCGCACCTACTAGTTCGCCAAATTCTTCGGCAATCAGGCTCATGCGCATATGCACGCGTTCGTTATCAACGCTGGGAGCATCAGTAGGCAAAACCGGCAGCCCATAAACATGGTGGAAGCGGCGAACCAAAGCCTCCGGGTCATCACCCTCACGCTCACCGACGCCGTCGTGAGCCACCAAAGGAGTATCCACTGCCTGGCGTTCCCGCACAGGACCATCCCAGGGAGCAACCGGCTCTAACGGATCACCAGCTAGCAGCGTCCCCACCCACTGGTCGCAGTACTCGCCCTTATTTTGTCCGTGTAAACGCACCAAGCCTTCCCGCTTGAAACCAAGCGACCAGGCCAAACGCCACGAAGGCCAGTTAGGTACGCCGTCGTGAATTTCAGCTGCCCAATACAGAGCAGGCATCTTAAAACTAGCAAAAGCTGTACGAATTACTGCCGCCACAGCCGCCCGCGCAACCCCGCTGCCGCGTACCTGGGGCGCAAACCAGTAACCAATTGCGGAGCTAGTAAACTCAAGCGAAACGCATCCCACCAGCTGGTCATCTAAACGCACTGCCCAAGTTGCACGCAAATCCTGACTCCAGCCGGCTTGAGCTACTTCCTTAATAAAATGCTGAGCATCTGCAAGCGTGTAGGGGCTGGGCACCGTAGTCCATTTAGCGATCGCGGCGTCGGCGCAAATCTCACTAACAGCAGCGGCATCTTCTAAAACAAATTCGCTTAGTTCCAAGGCTGGCACGTGCTTACCCTGGCTATCGACATGGGCCGGAACTAAAACGTTAAAAGCTTGCATGACCACATTCTAAGCCAGGGCCACAGAAGCCAGGGCCACAGCTGCCCCTTAAAACACTTAGCGGCGGGCAGCTAACCAGCCACCCGCCACAAATTTAATCAGTCTCACTAGCCGATCTACTAGCCGATGCGGTGTACCTTCACCGGCGCCTTGCGGGCCATGAGGAAAGCACTCAAAGCACACGCAGCCGAAACTGCGGTGACGATGGCAAGCGCAACTGTAGAGTTTTCGCCACTCAAACCGGCTGTGGCCGTGGCGATACCACCTAGTGCAAACTGGCTCATGCCAATCATGGCTGAAGCTGTACCCACGGCGGCGCGGTCAACGGCAGACAGATACAGGCAAAATCGTCCCTTCCCTATGATTTTTTCATGGGGTTTTATAGGCAACGGACGAAAACCCCGTATCTGTAAGACCCTTCCCTGTCCTAACTGCCCTTACTTGCCTGGCATGTTATTTAGCCTCAATAAGTAGCAAGCCACTAATAATACTGGTTTGCTGTGCCAGCCCTGGGACTGGCCTCTTGCCTTGCGAATCTTGAGGGTAACGACGACGGCGGTGCGGCCCCACCTAACTATGGCACCTGAAATTTTATGTAGGTAGGGCTTGGCACCACCGTCGCCGTAGCTTAAATTTACCTATCTTAAAGCTCTCTTTTACAGCCAGATAGCTAGGCAAAACTTATGGTGTGGTGCCGTAAGAGTCAGCGATGTAGAGGTTGAACGGGCTTGAGGTTTCAGTAGTAGTGACTGTCCCGTTGACTTGGTGCCATTGGGTTTGGCCGGCTATACGCCACCTAGCTGACCAGGAAGTACGCAGTTTGATTACGTAACCGTTGCCGGTTACCTCATAGGCATGACTGACCGTGTAGTTAGGGTAGGGCGTGCCCGGGTCAGTAGTTTCAAAGGACTGGCCGTCTCCCCAGTCCCAGTTAAAAGACACAGGTGTAGCCTCAACCTCAATGGCTGTTCCCAACAAAGTTATGTTGAAGGTTTGTTTACCTGGGCTGGTCCATACCATCATGGGTTGTTTGAAGATAACGAAAATCTCCCCGCTGGGGTAGCGGTTTATACCAGAGCCGTGTGGGATAAGGCGGGCTACTTGTTCGTTACTGACCGTGGTAGGCCCGGCAGCCAAAGGAGCACCAGTGTTGGCTTGGGCAGTGCATTCTTCAGGCGTGACTATCTCGGTTTTATCAAAGAAGGCAACTAATTTCGGCATTGTGACGCAGTGGAAGTGGTACTTTTCAGCGGCTCGTTTAGCGGCTTCAGGGTCCACAGGCCCGGCCGGCTCGGCCACAGACGAAAAACCACCAGGAGTAGAGCCGTTCTCACGTCCATGAATTACCCAGCCACTTCCATCTCTATCGTCCCAATAATTCACATTTGCAGCAGCTGTGCTACCGATAACCACAAGAATGGGTGTCAACAGTATGCTGCAGTAACTAATTAAACGGTTCATCTTTGTGCCTAACTACTGTCCACTGCCCATCTACATAACGGAGTTCAACAGCAGCCCATCGATATCCACTGTCAAAATGTTTCACTGTGCCGTCTTCGTGGTATTGATTGAAAGCGTCGTATTCGTAGTTAACCTGAACTACCATTGAGTTTGGGAAATCTTCACGTCTGAAAGCTTTAGTGAACCGTCTTTGTACTGGGTCCATCCATCCGCCAGCAGCATGGTTTTCTTTGGCATGTTTTACCGGGTTAACGCATGTGACTGACTCGGAAGGACATAAAGCCTCATATTCAGCTGTGCGACCAGTTGTGTAGATATACCCATAAAGCTGCACCCAGTACTTAGCGGTGGCTATGGCGCCGTCGTCGCTGTTGACCGTGATCAGCTCTGGTTTGGGTGGCGGCGGTGTGGCTAGAGCCCGTTTCTTTGAAGCCTCTAGTTCTGGGGTCATAGTGATGGTTGGGCTAGCGGTGGCTGTGGGCGCGCCAGTTAAAGTAGATGCACCAGTAGCCTTGGCTGTTGCGGTTGGTGTCTTGGTGTGCGTGCTGGCGACGGCGGCCTTGCTAGTACCGGCATTTGTAGCGCCTTGTTCTTGGCTGTCACTGCACCCGGTCAGCCCTGAACAAGCAAGCAGGGTTAAAGCCAACGCTGCCTGAAGGTGGCGTTTAGTTGGTGATGTCCTCATTGTGTTCCCCCATGATTCATCTAATTTGAAGTAGTGCCCTGAGAGTCTCTTATGGTGTGGTGCCGTAAGAGTCAGCGATGTATAGGTTGAATGGGCTTGAGGTTTCGGTGGTGGTGACTGTGCCGTTGACTTGGTGCCATTGGGTTTGGCCTGCGATGCGCCACCTGGCTGACCAGGAAGTACGTAGTTTGATTACGTAACCGTTGCCGGTTACTTCATAGCCGTGGCTGACGGTGTAGTTAGGGTAGGGCGTGCCCGGGTCTGTGGTGTCGAAGGATTGTCCGTCTCCCCAGTCCCAGTTAAAAGAAGTAGGTGTGGCTTCGACTTCAATGGCTGTTCCCAACAAAGTTATGTTGAAGGTTTGTTTGTCTGGGCTGGTCCATACCATCATGGGTTGTTTGAAAATAACGAAAATCTCCCCGCTCGGGTAACGATTAATCCCAGAACCATGCGGGATCAGTCGGGCGACTTGTTCGTTACTGACCGTGGTAGGCCCGGCAGCCAGTGGCGCACCAGTGTTGGCCTGGGCAGTGCACATTTCGTGGACGGTTACAGGTTTTCCTCCTGTTGCATGCGATAGCAGGTTTGGGATTATGACGCATGCGAACTGGTATGTTGCCGCATATATCGCGGCTGCTTCAGGGTCTACCGGCCCGGCTGGCTCAGCCACAGACGAAAACCCACCAGGACTAGTCGTAGTCTCACCTGCGCTAAAAATATAGCCACTGCCACTATTATCGCTATCTCCGGTAATTTTTGATGGTATCGGAGTTGATAACGCAATTGTTGGAACTAGTAAATATATTAATTGTTTAACGCTCACGATTAAAAGCTACCTTAACTATCCATTGTGTTCCGTTGTATTCAAGTTTTACGCCTGCATAGCGTGATTGTTTTGGGAAATATTCAATTTCTCCATCCCCGCCATAGCTAGTGTAAGCTTCGCGTTCGAAATTAACTTGTACTACTACATCCTCTTTGAAGTCGTCCCTACGGAAAGCCGCAGTAAAATTAACTACAACCGGATCAGTCCAACCACCAGAAGTATGATTTCCAGTCGCGTATTTTATTGGCGCTACTGCAGTGGATTCATCACCGTTACATAGTGCTTTGTATTCATCTACTTTGCCGGTGGTGTAGATGTAGTAGTGCAGTTGCACCCAGTATTTGGCTGTGGCTATTGCCCCGTCGTCGCTGTTAACCGTGATCAGTTCAGGCTTGGGTGGTGGCGGCGTAGCCAGGGCGCGCTTCTTTGAAGCCTCCAGCTCTGGGGTCATAGTTATAGTCGGGCTAGCAGTCGCTGAGGGCGTGCCGGTTGCAGTAGACGTACCAGTACCTTTGGCTTTGCCACTGCCCTTGGCTGTAGCAGCAGCTGTCTTAGCTTGCGTGCTGACGACGGCGCCCTTAGTGCTGCCAGTACTCGAAGAGTTTTGCCCTTGATTGTCACTGCACCCACTCAACCCCGAGCAGACCAGCAGGGTTAAGGCCAGTGCCGCCTGCAGATACCGTTTATTTGTTGAGGCCCCCATTGTGTTCCCCCATGGTTTAT
>ERZ773254.646-NODE-646-length-18477-cov-36.054880_pt1 | contig 18477 bp, 12 predicted proteins | sample MGYA00580516_ERZ773254 | MGnify/ENA primary metagenome ERZ773254 (study PRJEB29015, sample SAMEA2738158) | human oral metagenome | biome: human oral; feature: human-associated habitat; material: saliva | place: China | collected 2192 ...
CGGGTGTGCCTTTTGACAAGGTGTTTACCCCGGAGATGCTGGCCGGTGGTTACCAGAAGAAGTATTTCCGTGCGGTGTCTCGTTTGACCGCGCTGGCTCGTGAGGGCCTGCTGGGTGAGGAGGCGGAGCGCTAGTTCCGCTGTTCGCCGGGGCCGAGCTTTGGCCGGCTCGGGTTTTGATGCGCTGTTCTTTCTAGTCCCGTGAGACTCGAAGCTCGCCCGGTTTGCATGATTAGCTTGGTTAGTCTAGTTTACCTGAACCGCGCCAACCCCTCTCATACGTGAAGACCCTCGCCGGGTCGCTTAGGAAGCACCCGGCGGGGGTCTTTGTGTGAGCGAGAACCTGGTACGTGACGGGAACATGGCGTGTCGCTCGCATGGTTTCTTCCCTTGTCAGAGGATTTTATGGGGGTAGATGTGGTTGGGGTGTATAATTCTGCGTGTAGCCTCCGCGAGGTTCTCGCAAAGCACCCGTTTTTGCCGCATGGTTGCGGGCTAGTTTCGGGTAGCAATTTCCCTACTTTTTCGTAGGGACTTTCATTGAGGTAATGTACTTGGTGTAAGCGTGCGCAAGGGAGCCCAGATTTCCCTACTTTTTCGTAGGGACTTTCATTGAGGTTACGATCAGCTGGATCACCTCATTGACCGCGTGAATGAGATTTCCCTACTTTTTCGTAGGGACTTTCATTGAGGTGCTGGTGAGATGGCTATCTCGGGTCTGCCGAAGTGGATTTCCCTACTTTTTCGTAGGGACTTTCATTGAGGTGACCGTAGGGGCTCAAATGGGGTATGGGGGGGGGTATGATTTCCCTACTTTTTCGTAGGGACTTTCATTGAGGTTCGGGAGTGACGGGTCACGGAACGCCGCGAACGTCATTTCCCTACTTTTTCGTAGGGACTTTCATTGAGGTGTGGGACATTTTGTACCAAATAGGTGGGACATTTTATTTCCCTACTTTTTCGTAGGGACTTTCATTGAGGTATGAGGCGGATGACGTGCTCGTCGAGGGCGCGGAGGATTTCCCTACTTTTTCGTAGGGACTTTCATTGAGGTTAACGGCAACAAGTTTTTTATGTTGGATAATGCCGCATTTCCCTACTTTTTCGTAGGGACTTTCATTGAGGTCCTACGAGCCGCTTTTATGCTCACCTGGCAAGCGGGCATTTCCCTACTTTTTCGTAGGGACTTTCATTGAGGTTTCATTAGCCTGACTGACCCCTATGGTGCAGTGCGTGAATTTCCCTACTTTTTCGTAGGGACTTTCATTGAGGTAAAACAGAATCATGCTCACAATGCGGGGCACTCTGGGATTTCCCTACTTTTTCGTAGGGACTTTCATTGAGGTCGCGGCTGTGGACTCGCTACCGCACGAGGTAGCGGATTTCCCTACTTTTTCGTAGGGACTTTCATTGAGGTCCCCGGGTAGACCGCCACACCCGAACCCCTGCACGGATATTTCCCTACTTTTTCGTAGGGACTTTCATTGAGGTATCAGGAGCACCGGGAAGCTTTAGAGGGGAGCCTGGCTATTTCCCTACTTTTTCGTAGGGACTTTCATTGAGGTACGTCGTCGGGGCTATCGGCTACAAGGCGCCATGCATTATTTCCCTTCCTTTTCGGAGGGACTTTCATTGAGGTGCCGTCGTTGAGCTCCGCATCCCGTGGTTTGAGGGGGAATTTCCCTTCCTTTTCGGAGGGACTTTCATTGAGGTGCACCCTGGCCATCTTATGCACGACCTTCTGCTCACATTTCCCTTCCTTTTCGGAGGGACTTTCATTGAGGTTCGCGCGCAGAAGCGCGGACATCCGGGGCGCAATTCGATTTCCCTTCCTTTTCGGAGGGACTTTCATTGAGGTGATTCGTGCCGCAATCCGTGCCCTGGAGTCCTACGGCTGGGATTTCCCTTCCTTTTCGGAGGGACTTTCATTGAGGTGCCACCGCGCACGAATCCGGAGCTCCACACGGTCCAGAATTTCCCTTCCTTTTCGGAGGGACTTTCATTGAGGTGCGTCGTCGGTTGCACCGGCTGATGCAGTGATTAAATTTCCCTTCCTTTTCGGAGGGACTTTCATTGAGGTTTTGTTCAGGTGCCGGTGCGTGCTGATGTCTCCGTATTTCCCTTCCTTTTCGGAGGGACTTTCATTGAGGTTTCGGCGGTCAGGGCGACTTCGCTCGTGAGCGTTCATTTCCCTTCCTTTTCGGAGGGACTTTCATTGAGGTCCGGCACACCGGTACCGCAAGGCTCCAAAACCGTTTAATTTCCCTTCCTTTTCGGAGGGACTTTCATTGAGGTTCCACGGGTCGTGTACGCCTGCGATGGTGGCTAGGCATTTCCCTTCCTTTTCGGAGGGACTTTCATTGAGGTACTTCCTCCGTGGGCGAGCTGCCGGCCTATGTGCGCCATTTCCCTTCCTTTTCGGAGGGACTTTCATTGAGGGGAAGGGCAACCCGCAAGTGTGGTACACGTCATCTGCTGGATTTCCCTTCCTTTTCGGAGGGACTTTCATTGAGGCTTTCGGTAGCGTGCATCGCCTGCGAATCGTGCCGGGTATTTCCCTTCCTTTTTTGGAGGGGCTTTCATTGAGGCGCATTGCTCTCAATCTCCTTACCGAGCTCATCAACTGCGGATTTCCCTGGGGCTTTCATTGAGGCCCTGCGGGGTCCTTAGCAGCCTTTCCTAGCTCCTGCATTTCCCTTCCTTTTGGGAAAGGCTTTCATTGAGGCGACACTCGGGACTGAGGAGAGCCGGATCTGGACGACCTTTTCCCCACATTTTTTGTAGGGACTTTCATTAAGGCCTCACTGAGACGTTCGCCCCGAAATCTGAAAAGATTATTCCCAGCAGCTTGTGGGGACTTTCAATAAGACAGATCAATATCCCCCGGATAACCGCGGGACCGTTTGCTCTGTACCTTGAGGTGTAGACTTTCATTGAGGCTTCAGAACGGACCAGTTACCACCGAAGGCGCGAACATTTCCCTTCTTTTTGGAGGGCTTTCATTGAGGCGCTCTGACGGTGCACCGTGCACAGGGTACCACCGTGGAATTTCCCTTCCTTTTGGGAGGGACTTTCATTGAGGCTCTCCGACAGGGGCACCTTGATAACCTCTGCCTGAAATTTCCCTTCCTTTTCGGAGGGACTTTCATTGAGGGGTCATTCGTTGCCCATCGTCGCCGTCGATCTTGCCATTTCCCTTCCTTTTCAGAGGGACTTTCATTGAGGGGGCGAGCGTAGATGGGGTGGTGGTGCTCCCCTTGATTTCCCTTCCTTTTCGGAGGGACTTTCATTGAGGGGTACACCTCTATTTCGCGCACGGCGGTTAGCCAGAATTTCCCTTCCTTTTCGGAGGGACTTTCATTGAGGGCCGGTAGCCTTCATCTCATGCGCTTTGCCCTACCGTATTTCCCTTCCTTTTCGGAGGGGCTTTCATTGAGGCGGCGGCACGACAAAAGACGCTATCGACGCGATTTCATTTCCCTTCCTATTTGGAAGGGCTTTCATTGAGGTTCGGCTTGCTGACCAGTAGCACCCCACGGCACCTTATTTCCCTTCCTATTTGGAAGGGCTTTCATTGAGGGGGTCATGGTGCCAGCCCGAACGATGCTGAAGCAGCCATCCGATTTCCCTTCCTTTTTGGAAGGGCCTTCATTGAGGTCGTGCCCAGCACGGCATAGAGCCTACCAATAAGCAGCATTTCTCTACTTTTTAGCGGAGACCTTCGTTGAGGCCAGGTTTTGACCCACGGGTGGAGAGACAACCCACCCATTTCCCTAGAGTTTATAGGGACTTTCAATAAGACAGATTAATATCCCCCAAGATGACTGCGGGACCGTTTGTTCTGTACCTTGAGGTGTAGACTTTCATTGAGGTTTTAGTGCAAAGAGCACGGCTTGGCTGACTGAGAAATTTCCCTTCCTATTTGGATGGGCTTTCATTGAGGTACTCTCGCCCAGCTTCATGGTGCCCAAAAAACAATTATTTCCCTACCTATTCGTGGGGACTTTCATTGAGGTCTTTCTGCTGCACTCTACTGGCTGGGTAGTTCTTCGCTTTCTAGCGGAGACTTTCATTGAGGCCCCTGGATTCACCCCGAAACCGGACAAAAGCGCTGGTATTTCCCTTCCTTTTTGGAGGGGCTTTCATTGAGGCGCTGAGCCCCAGACGAGAGACATTCAGACATGCCGATTTCTCTTCCTATTTGGATGGGCTTTCATTGAGGTCCTGTCGGTGCGTGTGAAAGCCGAACGCAAGATACATTTCCCTTCCTATTTGGAGGGACTTTCAGTAAGGCAGATCAACGTCCCCTCAAGATGACCGTGGGACAGCTTATTCTGTACCTTGAGGTGTAGACTTTCATTGAGGCGCCGCCACTGCGGGACGTAATGACTCTGCCTGTGTGACCATTTCCCTTCCTTTTGGAGGGACTTTCATTGAGGGCGAATTCAGGGTACCGTCGAGGCTTGCCATAAAGATTTCCCTTCCTTTTCGGAGGGGCTTTCATTAAGGACTCACCGAGATGTTCGCCCCGAAATCTGAAAAACTATTCCCAGCTGCTTGTGGGGACTTTCAATAAAACAGATCAATATCCCCCCGTATGACCACGGGACCGTTTGTTCTGCAGCTTGAGGTGTAGACTTTCATTGAGGCCCGGCAAGGTCATCGGGGGTGAGTCCGTAGCTAAATTTTTCCGTTTCTCAACGGGGACTTTCATTGAGGCGATTTCCAGGGGTTCTTTGCCGCACCAGATTTCATTATTTCCCTTCCTTTTTGGAAGGGCTTTCATTGAGGCGCGCTCGCTGAGAGGGCAAGTGCGTATCTGCGTGCAACGATTTCCCTTCCTTTTCGGAGGGACTTTCATTGAGGCGCGCTACCCCACAACGACGAATGTGGCAGTGTCAATATTTCCCTTCCTTTTCGGAGGGACTTTCATTGAGGCGGCACCCCGCTAGGTTCCACGGCTCGCCGCGACCAGAAATTTCCCTTCCTTTTCGGAGGGACTTTCATTGAGGCTGCTGAGAAGCGCGGTGAAGATTACGCCTCTGTTGAATTTCCCTTCCTTTTCGGAGGGACTTTCATTGAGGCAAAGATGGTGCCGATTTTGAACGGCTCCGCGGCCGGGGATTTCCCTTCCTTTTCGGAGGGACTTTCATTGAGGCTTGAGTACCCGCCGGCGGTGAGAGCAGACCTCACCATTTCCCTTCCTTTTCGGAGGGACTTTCATTGAGGCGAGAGGCGGACTGCTCTGGCTCGGTTTTTGAAGGGGATTTCCCTTCCTTTTCGGAGGGACTTTCATTGAGGCTGGCTTCACGCCCTGTCTTCATATCAACGATACGCATATTTCCCTTCCTTTTCGGAAGGGCTTTCATTGAGGCTTCACCAAGACATTTGCCCCGAAATCCGAAAAGACTATTCCCAGCAGCTTGTGGGACTTCCAATAAGATAGGCTGTTGTGATGGATTAGGATGACTGCTGGACCGTTTGTTCTGCACCTTGGGGTGTAGACTTTCATTGAGGCACGACCAATAGCACTGGTGCGACGCAAGTCAGCCTGGCATTTCCCTTCCTTTTCGGAGGGGCTTTCATTGAGGTCTTTCTACTACACTCTACTAGCTGGGTCTTTCTTCGCTTTCTAACGGAGACTTTCATTGAGGCGTCACACCTCTTGCATCCAATAAGTCAGGCTTATAATATTTCCCTACCTTTTGTAGGGACTTTTATTGAGGCCATGCGGAGGGCTCATCCTTGCCCACGGTCCCCGGTATTTCCCTTCCTTTTCGGAAGGGCTTTCATTGAGGGTGCCGCTCGATATGGTCCTTGAGGCCGCTGACATCAGCATTTCCCTGCCTGTTCGGAAGGGCTTTCATTGAGGCGCTGGGCCGGTCCGAGCTTTGCGCCATGCGGCGAGAGTATTTCTTCGCTTTCTAGCGGAGACTTTCATTGAGGCCCGTCGCCAGCGCTGAGTTTGTGGACGGTCATCATAGATTTCCCTGCTTTTTCGTAGGGACTTTTATTGAGGCTTCCGTGACGGGCTTCAGCCTCCCGAGGCAATCCGCGCCATTTCCCTTCCTTTTCGGAAGGGTTTTCATTGAGGCTTCATCTCCGGCCTGGTCCTAATGATTGCTGCCCTATTTCCCTTCCTTTTCGGAGGGGCTTTCATTGAGGGACGGAGGACTTCATCATCAAGTCCGCCAAGGCCGTGAATTTCCCTTCCTTTTCGGAAGGGCTTTCATTGAGGGTCCGTACCGAACATGCCGCCTATCGACACAATCCGGTATTTCCCTTCCTTTTCGGAGGGGCTTTCATTGAGGGTCAACATTCATCGCCAGGAGTGGGTTGCGGCCAGGGTATTTCCCTTCCTTTTCGGAAGGGCTTTCATTGAGGGCTTGCTGCACCCCCTGAAACCCGAATCATGGAAAACTTTCCCTTCCTTCTTGGAAGGGCTTTCATTGAGGCCCGGATATTCCGGCGGTCGAGCTGATTATGGCTGGCATTTCTTCGCTTTCTAGCGGAGACTTTCATTGAGGCAAGAACCAGTCCACCCAGCGCTTCAAAGGCGCCTCATTCCCCTTTCCTTTTGGGAAGGGCTTTCATTGAGGGAAGATTGCTACGGTCGGTTTGAAGAGAATGAAGGCAAATTTCCCGTCCTTTTCGAAGGGGCTTTCATTGAGGCGCTGATTCGGGCGTTCCTCAGAATCACACGGCAATGCATTTCCCTACTTTCCGTAGGGACATTCATTGAGGCATTGAGGCGGGCTCATCCCGGCTTGCGCGGGAAATACCTCAGCTTTCCCTACAGTTTGTAGGGACTTTCCCTAACCCAACCCTGCTCCGTTCCTGGGCTCACCACAGCACAGGAACGGAGCTTTTTTGCTACGAAACGAGGCCAAAACACCAGCAGCAAGCCTCATCCACCAGTTACTACCCGCCTCCTCCACACATCCCGGCAGAAAAACCCAACACGCCGGAATATCGTCATAAACTCGCTGATAAGCCAAAACACCCCACCGTGGTGCTACCCTCAAAACCAAGCAGCCAAAGCTGACTGCCCACCATATTCGCTCACACCAAGGAGACACCGATGTCTACCCCTTACAGTGCAGGCGACGAACTTCCTATCTCACTCGTCATGCACACCGTGTACTGCCCCCGCCGCGCATGGATTGAATCTAACGGCGAAAAGACCGACACCTCGCAAATGCAAGAAGGGCAATCCGCCCACAAACGAGTCGACGACCCCAAAACATCCCGCGGCACACAACAGCGCGCAGTCACCATCTCATCAACACGTCTCGGACTCACCGGACGGTGCGATGCTATCGAACCCCAAGAAGACGGTTCTACCCGCATCATCGAATACAAAGCAACACCCGTACGCCGCAACGCCTCCGTCACACCGGCCCACAGGGTGCAGCTCGCACTTCAGAAAATCTGCCTCGAAGAAGCCGGCGAAACCGTTAGCGAATGTGCGGTGCACTTCACCAACCACAACAAAACCGTGCCCGTCGATATCTCAGACGAAGACATCCGCACCGCAGAAGAATACGTACACACCACCCGCACACTCATCGATAGTCCGAAAGCACCGCAACCCCTCGAAGACTCACCCCGCTGCAGCTGGTGCTCCCACATCTCCGTGTGCCTACCCGACGAATCCCATGGAAAAGAAAACATTACACGCGTCGTCGCCAGCAACCCCGACAGCCAAGTAGCGCACCTCACCACGCAAGGATCAAGAGCGACCGTCCAGCAAGGGCGCCTCATCGTGCAACATCTCGGCGAAACAACCAGCAGCATACCCCTCGAACGCGTGCACAGCCTCGTCGTCCATGGAAACATTGACGTTTCCTCCGCGCTTCTACGAGAACTCATGTGGCGCAACTGCACCATCATCTGGTGCTCCAGCACCGGCCGAGTCTACGGCTGGTCACAACCCGGCACCGGACCGAACGGCCTGGCCCGCGTGCAACAACACGTCCTCTCAGCGCAAGGGTACCTGCCCATAGCGAGCGCCATGATTGCCAGCAAAATCTCAAACCAAGCGACCCTGCTGCGCCGTAACGGCCACGCCTCAGACGTATGCCGCACCATGCGAGACATCCAGAAGCACACGCCGCAGGCTACCTCAATCCCGGAACTACTCGGCCTCGAAGGTGAAGCCGCCTCGCTCTACTTCGGCAACTTCGCAACCATGCTCAAAGAAGACGCACTCGCCGAACTCGGCTGGACCTGGGTCGGGCGGCAGGGGAGAGGGGCCAACGACCCCATCAACATTCTGCTGAACTACGCCTACGGGATGCTTAGCTCAGAATGTATTCGTGCCATCCTCACCTGCGGGCTCGACCCGCATGCCGGGTTCCTGCACAGCAGCTCACGGAACAAGCCTGCGCTCGCTCTTGACCTCATGGAAGAGTTCCGTGCAGTCATCGCGGATTCTGTGGTGGTGTCTCTTATTAATAGAAAGCAGGTTAAAGCGGCGCACTTCACCACGGTTGGTGGAAGCTACCGGCTCACACCCGAAGGGCGGAAAACCGTCATCGCCGCTTTCGAGAAGCGTATGGCCACGGAGATTACCCACCCCACCTACGGGTACTCGGTGACCTGGCGCCGCGCTATTGAGGTGCAGGCGCGTATGCTCCTGGGCGTAATTAACGGAACTGCCCGCGACTATACGGGGGTGACCGTACGATAATGCGTGACGATGCTCGACGAACACTTATCGCTTACGACGTTCCTGATGACCGGCGGCGCACCAAACTGGCCAAGCTCATTCTTAGTTATGGGGACCGAATTCAGTACAGCGTCTTCATCGTGGATGCGGCCCCCGCCAAGGTGCGACGCATCAAAGACGAGGTTCAGGAACTCATCGATTCGGACGAAGACTCGGTGCTCTTCTGCGACCTGGGGCTGCTGGCCCGGCTTGATGAGCCGACCTTCAGCTACATTGGCCGGGCGCGCGAGGTGACCAAATCGGACGCGCTCATTCTCTAGCCGCGTGTTGCTCATTCGCTAGCGACGCGCGGCAGGGGAGCGGAGGAGTGACGAGTTCGATTGCGGACTGGTAACAGAGGTGGGGATAATGGCCTTTGGAGGCTTTCGTCTGCGGATACTAAATTTCTCTGCCTTTGGGCGGGGACTTTCATTGAGGCCTGACCATGAAGCCCGAGCCTGACATCACCGAGCAGATATTTCCCCGCTTTCGGGCGGGGACTTTCATTGAGGTCATGCGACGACTGGCGCGCCTCGGGTGAAGTTCGTACATTTCCCCGCCTTCGGGCGGGGACTTTCATTGAGGCACAGACGAGCCCGCCTGCCAACCTTTGTAGGTTAGGATTTCCCCGCCTTCGGGCGGGGACTTTCACTGAGGCAACATCAATGGTCGCTCGTGCGCCTTCTGGTGCTGGATTTCCCCGCCTTCGGACGGGGACTTTCATTGAGGCAATCACTTGGCCACCTTCTTTGTGGTCACCGGAACCATTTCCCCGCCTTCGGGTGGGGACTTTCATTGAGGCGCAATGTTCGAGGACTTCACCGGAGACCACGACGATCATTTCCCCGCCTTCGGGTGGGGACTTTCATTGAGGCGTTCAGAAGCCGGAGGCAACCCTATGTGCGGGCTATGCGATTTCCCCGCCTTCGGGCGGGGGACTTTCATTGAGGCGACGCCCTCTTCGGCTACGGCCTCACGGAGCAGCATTTCCCCGCCTTCGGGCGGGGACTTTCATTGAGGTGGCGTCTTCGGAGCGGGCAGAAGATTTACAGTCCAACATTTCCCCGCCTTCGGGTGGGGACTTTCATTGAGGCCAGGGTCTTTGCTGTTGCACCGTATCTTGTGCCTGCATTTCCCCGCCTTTGGGTGGGGACTTTCATTGAGGCCATTCCAACATGCGATACACATGCGGCGTGCGTGCCGATTTCCCCGCCTTCGGGCGGGGACTTTCATTGAGGCGATTTCGGGTGCAATGGCCGAGCTGTCGGGTTGGCTTTATTTCCCCACCTTCGGGTGGGGACTTTCATTGAGGCACAAAAAGAGAATCAGCATCTTCAGAAGATTCTGAAATTTCCCCACCTTCGGGTGGGGACTTTCATCGAGGCACCGGATATGGCCATGTTGGCGGATATCTTTACGGCATTTCCCCGCTTTTGGTCGGGGACTTTCATTGAGGCTTTGCGGGGTTCGCACGAATCACCTCGGCAGAAACCATTTCCCTGCCTTCGGGTGGGGATTTCCAGTGCGCTTCTGAGCATGAATCGGGAAATCTCACGCAGGTTGCTTAGCCCCGTTCTGGAAACCACCATGGTTTCTAGAACGGGGCTGTTCTCCTTAAAGCATGAAGACACGCTAGATGCGGCATCGACTGCAGATTCCTCTTGTCGGCTATCTGAGTCTGAAATGACCAAATCGGATGCACGTAATCTGTAGCAACGCTATGGTGAAGTCATGAGCAGAGAAAAGAATCGATTGCACCACAGCGGAGCGGCGGCGATAATAGAAGAACGTCCAACACCTTTGGCACTCTTCTGTTTACCTAATTTAAATCTCCTGCCGTGCCTCGCATGGTCTGAGCCTTCATTGAGGAATCAACGTTATATAGCGGAAGTTGCGGTCGCTGGCGTCTCTCCTGCAACTAACATTGTTGTGGGAGCTTTCTCTGAATTTTGGTCCTCTTGCAAGCATGATTTATGCAAAGGGGGCCAAAATTTTTTATATCAAAGTTATATAGCGGGAGTTGTGAGGGTTGTTTAACTGGAATCTTAATGCTAAGGTTGAGACATCAACTGGTTTGGAGGTCACTTCAGCAGCTCGCCGAAGTGGCTCTAACCCCGACCTTGGAGGTGAAGGATATGATCCGACTACTCACAAGAAGTAAAAGCCGCCCGCTACGCGAGGCGCAACGGGCGGCTTTTATTTGTAAAAAGTATTACCGCATCAAGCGGCGGTTATGCCTGTTGCCGCAGACATAACCTAATCAGTATACCGGCAGTACGGAGGGGTCTCCCAATCCGCCAGCATACTGACCGCTTGTGTGGCCATATGCCTACCTTCCATACCCTGTGCTGTCACTACCTGAAATAGGGGACGTGACAGCACGGGGGAAGAAGGAAACGGCACACCGAATCAGTGACGTGACGAAAACACGCGCACCATTCGGAAAACCGATGTAGCTTAAAGCTATACAAGTAAACGTGCACGTCCAACGCATCGAAGCAAACGTGCACCCAACATATAAGGAGACAACCATGTCCCAGAACGAGTCCCAGAACACCATCACCCTCACCGATCTCCTCGATAACCTCGAGCTCGGCCGCGGCTCCGTCATCACCTCCATCACCGAACTCGAACCCGCCGCAGGCCCCCACGCATCCGTAGCACCCGCCAAGTTCGTTGACGGCTCCAAGTCCGTCTTCGCCTACGAAACCCGCTACATCGATGGCGATGCGCGGAAGGTCGTCCTCATCGACAGCAAGCAGTCCGAACTCAATCGCGCAGAAGCCGCCATTGAACAGGGCCGCCAGTACGGCGACGAAGCGGCTGTAAAGATTCCCCGCGCCGTCGTCACCTACCAGACCGAAAACGGCCCCGTCGAATACAGCGACATGGAACTGTCCCACCGTATCTTCGACGGCCACTTCCGCGCCGGTCACGTCGACGGTAAGCCCATCACCGAAAACGACCAGTACCGTGCACTGCGCAACTGCACCCCCGCAGACATGAGCGCACTGCTCAACACCGCCCCTGCAGCGCTCCTCTTCGGCGCATGGGACTCCACCCGCAAGAGCAACCAAGTCCGCCTGCGTAGCGCCCTCGTCGGTGAAATCATCGGCGTTCTCGCAGACCAGGATCCTGGCGCTGAACACCGACAGGCACGCCGTGGCGGCGCCCGCGTTGACGCCGTAGCTGCCAGCGTAAAGCTTGGCGCCAAGGAACTTAACTCTCTCGTCGATGACCAGGAAGCTGAGCTGAGTGCCAAGAATGTTGCTGCACGCCGCAAGGAAGTAAAGACCGCCAAGGCTGACGCCCGTATCTCCGCGTCCACTCTCGGCCTGGGTAGCATCCCGCCCTCGCTCGAAGAAACCGGTGCCGTCGCATGCCGCCGTATCATCCGTTCCTGGGTTCTGAGCCTCGCCACCCTGCGCCAGCTGCGCTTCGGCACCGACGAAACCAAGAATGTTGCCGCGCGTGCACTCCTCGCCGCGCTCGGCCTCAACGCCATTGCCCGTGCGGAGCGTGAACTCTACATCCGCGCCAACTGCGACCTGATCGAATCTGCCGCACCCGTTGTCACCCTCGACCAGCGTTCCGGCAAGAAGAAGACCTTCGCGCCCCTGACCGTTAAGCAGGCCGACCAGCTGCTCCTCGATGCTATCGAGAACGCCAAGAAGAAGGGTGTGGCTGACTGGAACGGCCAGACTTTCAACGTCGAAGGCAACCCCATCATCATTAAGAACGCCACCGCGGAGGACGCTGAATAATATGACGAACCTCGGAATTCTCGCGAGGTTCCCGCTCGGCGTATACCAGGGCCACAAGGCAGACGGAAGCCCCGACGCCTTCCCCGACCCTGCCCGCTTGCAGGCCGCGCTCCTCAGCGCGGCCGCGCAGGGACCTCACGCAATTATCGAAAACGGGCAGCTTGCCCCCTCAGAAGAATCTCTCAAGGCCCTCAAATGGCTTGAGGAGAATCCCCCGACCGGGTTGCAGCTTCCCGACATGTGCCCCGTATACCGCTCACCCAACAAGATGAGCCGATTCATGTACCGCGAAGTGGCATATTCCGAAAAGGATGGGCGGCAGACTGAACGTCGCGCCGTATCTGACGGCTGGGCTGTATCTGATACCATTGGCTGGCAGTACGATAAGGTGCCCGCCGACATTGCGGAAACCATCACCCAGCTCTGCGGCGAAGTACCCTCCCTTGGAGAATCCAGCAACTTCACTGCCCTCTACACCGGAGACGTGGAACCCACCCACACCATCGACACCAAGTCGGGCCCCTTCGAAGCAGGCGGCATGCCCGTCCGTGTGCCCGTACCCGGCCGAGTTGACGCGCTCATGCGCGCGCATGCAGAAGCGTACCCTGCTAAGGTGCCCACCAAGGCAGGCGACAAGACCGCCGCGAGCGACACGATGCGCCCTTCCTCGGTACCTATCGCAGGCCTCGGATCCGTCAAGTACCAGCCTGTGGAGGCTGAAGCAGCCACCAGCCCCTGGGAATACTTGTGGATTCTCGAAGTAGACGGTGAAGAGCTGAAGCCCGAACAGTACGTCAAGGCATGCTCCCTGCTCCACAAGGCTCTCGTAGCTGCTGCAGGATTCGGTGCGCCCAGCCTCATCACCGGCAGGTACCCCAAGGGTCACAAGCCGGCTAACAGCCTGGCGCTGCAGTACCTGCCTGCCCGCTACCTGCCCGACTATCTGCGTCGGGAGGTGAAGTCTAAGGGAGTCCTGCTCGTCTTGGTCCCGGCCAGTGCCCCGACCGATGAGGCAGTAGAACTCGGTATTGCACTCAGGAGCGTAGAAACCCTCTACGCTCAGGACTTCCCCCGGCTGACCGTGAAGCTTCGCCAGAAGCGCCTGCCCGCGCAGGGTTTCTGGGATGCCCCCAAGACCGGGTATAAGCGCCTGTGGCGTACCCTCAGTGCGGCCGTTCCCGAATCGCGCGTTTTCAACCGCCCGAAGAAGACTGAGACGAAGGCCTGGACCTTCGCTGATGCCGCTCTGCTTTCCATGGCTTACGTGTGGCGTGATAGCTTCGAAGCGCCCGAGGCTGAAACCTCACGCGAACGAATTCGTAGCTTGAGGGATCAGGTTGCTCAAAAGGCTGAGGCCAAGGTTCTGGAAGCCCACCGCGTCACCCAGAACCCCGCCGCCTACGCCTACAAGCTGCCCCGTACTCTGCCCGCAGAACCGTGGCGCGGCATCGTAGACCTCGGCAACCTGGCAACGGACACGACCCTCGTAGCCATCGGCCAGTCCCGCCACATGGGCGGCGGCCTGCTGGTTCCGTTCGACGTGCCCACCGAAGAATACGACCGCCACGAGAAGGAGGAAAAGCATGACTAGCCCCGCTACTACGCTGCCCTCCATCACTCGTGAAGAGTTCGGTGCCTTCTTTGCCGCGCTCAATGGAGGGTACGTGCCCTTCAGCTGGCAGGAAGAAGTGCTCGAGCACATTTGCGAGCACGGCGTATGGCCGGAACGTATTAACGCACCGACCGGCTCCGGTAAGTCCTCCGTGGTTGATATCCACCTCTTCGCAAATGCGCTCGCAGCGGTTGGCGCCGCGCCGCGCGTTCCCCGTCGCCTCTGCGTGACCGTGGGACGCCGCGCACTGGTCGACAGCCAGGCAGACCGCGCCCGCGAGATTCTCAAATGTATGGAGGACGCGCTCGCTGATGGATTCGGTGAGCCCGATATTCTGCGTAGGGTTGCTGAAGCTCTCCAGAGCTTCCAGACCCGCAACGATGACCAGAGGAGCACCCCCTTCGAAATTGGCCACATCCGTGGCGAACTCTCGAACCGCACCCTGCCGGTCACCGACATTTCGGCCTGCGCAATCATTGCCGCAACCCCCGACATGTACGGTTCGCGAGCGCTCTTCCGCGGCTACGGCAGCACCAAGGCGGCCCGCCCGCGTGAGACCGCTCTGCTGACCATGGACACCGTCATGGTGCTCGATGAGGCACACATGAACCGTCAGCTACTGCACACCACTCAGCGTATTGCCGAGTTGCAGAAGCGTGAGGCTGACCTGGGCGTTCCCACCCTGCAGGTGGTCGAGACGACCGCTACCCCCTCAACTGAGGACAGCGAATCGACCACCTTGGGCGTTGACATTGAGGCTCTCGATAGCCCGAATGATAATGAGCTGCACTGCCGTGTCTACTCGCAGAAGGAACTGGTGCTTCGCCCCATTGATAAGTGGGATGGTAAGCCCGGTAATGCTGCGACCGTGAAGGCCGCTGTGGACGCTATCAAGGAGTTCCTTGCCCACCGTGAGGCGGGTGAAGATTCGGAGGTAGCCCACACTATTGGTTGTATCGTCAACCATGTGCGGACGGCTATCTCCATCAAGGAGGAACTCGCTAAGGATCTGGCAGAGGATGAGGTCCAGCTTCTCGTAGGACGCATGCGCCCGTACGACCTGGAGGATCTGCAGAAGAAGCACGATAAGCTCTTCACTACCGAAGGCGATAAGTCCGTGAAGGTTGTTGTTGCCACCCAGACTCTTGAAGTTGGTATTGACGTTGACTTCGCTGACCTGGTGACCGAGCTGGCTCCGGCGTCTTCCTTGGCGCAGCGCTTCGGACGTGTTAACCGTCTGGGCCACCGTACGGATTCCAAGGTCGTCGTTATTGAGCCTGCGAGCGGTGACTTGGTAAAGAAGGACGCGCCGCCTTACAAGGCGGTTGACCTGAGCAATGCGTATGCATGGCTCGAAGCGCTCAACGATACTGAGAACCCGTCGGTGAACCCCGCCGCAATGGTCAAGAGCCCGCCGGTACAGTCCTCCCCGGAGCGTCTGCTCTACCAGCGCCCGGAATGGCCTGACCTGCTGGAATTCTCGCGTACCGACGAGAACCCCTACGACGAGCCTGACCTTGACCTGTGGCTGCACGACTCCCTGGACGCAGAAACCGCGATGGGTGGTGTTATTGTGCGCGATGACCTGCCGAGCAACACTTCTGCCGCCATGGAGATTCTCAAGACCAGCTATTTCGCACCGCGCGACCGGGAGACCTTCCCCGCGAATCTGAAGATTCTTAAGGAGATTCTGGACTACCAGGACGAGCACGGCGTGAAGCCGCGTAAATTCTTTTACCGTCAGGGTGAAATTTCCCTGTGGCAGGATGCTGACCATGGGGAAGAGAGCAGTCAGTCGTTGGCTCCCGGTGACGTTCTGCTTCTTGACACGGGTAGCGTTCCGTTCACTAACCAGGGCATTGCCGTGACTCAGCGTGAGCTTCCCTCCACGAAGGACAAGCTGGAGGCTGTGCCCTTCCCCAATGGCACCAAGCTCTACGTGTACGAGAAGTGCGCGGACCGTGAGAAAGACTTCAGGGAATACCTGGGTCTCTCGCCCGAAGAGGTAGCGGAGCTGCTCGACAGCCAAAGTTCGGGCGGTGAGACGAGGATTGCGTCTGAGCTTTCTATCGAGGCTGAGGACGGTCAGGAAGTTATCTCCTGGTACGCCGTTGTGACCGACGAAGAGTCTGTTGAAGATTCCGATATAGCTCAGGAGTTGGCCCCGACCGATCCTGTTCTTCTGGATGACCACCAGAACGATGTTGCTGAGCGTACCCGCCAGCTTGCCGAGAACCTCGGCCTGGCGCCGGAACTCTCCGAGGCGCTGGAACTGGCGGCAAAGTACCACGACGAGGGTAAGCGGGACCTGCGTTTCCAGCAGATGTTGGGTGCGGACCTGCAGGCGGACGCTCTTGCAAAGAGTGGTCACCGTTCCGTGGCCGAGGCGTACCGCGCCCGTAGTCGTAGCGCCCTGCCGAGGGGCTGGCGTCACGAGCAGCTGTCTGCACTCATGGTTGCGGTCTCGCCCGAAAAGGTGGGGGAGCACCGCGACCTGGTGTTGCGCATCATTGGGTGCAGCCACGGTCACGGCCGGTTCTCCTTCGCTCACGACGCAGGCTTCCTGCTCAAGGAAGGCTACCTGCCCGAGGGAACGGACTACGAAGCGCTCAAGGAACAGGCAACCCGACTCTTCAACGTCGGCTACTGGGATAACCTCATGGAGCAGACGAGCCGCACCTACGGCCCGTACGCTACCGCCTACCTTGAGGCCGTTGAACGCGCAGCAGACGCCCAGATTTCACGGGAGGGGCACTAATGGCAACGCTGACTATTGCCGGTGACTACACCTCGGCATTGACCCATTTTGCCCTCTACGGGCTGTCCCTGATGGTTGAGCAGAAGCACCCCGGAAACGTTACTGTCGGTTGGTCTCAGGAAGGTCAGCCGCGCGCCCAGATGCATGCTGAAGGTGTGTCAGAAGAAGAAATTGCCGAGTGCGTGCACTCCTACGTTTCTTCCCTGGCCGCTGAAGACAGCTGGGTGAACGTCGACCAGTCCTACGGCGCGGGTAAGGAAGCTGCTGTTTTCTCCCCGTTCTCCCCGCGTATTCGAGGAATCGACGCGGAGAAGTACCCGGACGACTGGGCTTCTCACCAGAAGACCCGACAGGCTCATCTGGATGCGCTGATGGAACGTGACGACCTACTGTCTCTGCTCTGGATCTCCGGCCTGGGCGAACCTTCCTACTGGCGTTTTGAAGCCAAGGCACCTCGCCCCGACCACGGCGCGTCTCGCTGGGAGATGAAGACCCGCAACAAGGGCCAGGAGTTCATTAAACACCGCTTGCGCCTGATGTGCGCGGACCTGGCCACCTGGGAACCTTTCGCGATGCTCAGCGGCATTACCGGGCAGACCCTGTACGACTCGCTGGATAATAAGCCGGACTCCCGAACCGGAACCGGTTTCACCGTCCCGCAGCCGACGGATACTGCGCTCGCCTTCTGCGCGCTGGTGGGTATTGCGAACTTCCCGGTGATTCACCAGATTCACCGGATTGGCGTGACCCCCGGTGCCTACCCGTACAACGCTTTGCACCCGCGGCTCATGGTGCTTCCGGTATCCTCCGGAAGGGTTACGCCCGCCCGGCTACGAACCGTGCTGCGCAGCCACCCCTATCGTAGGGTGGTTGACGAGGTCGGTAAGGCGATGGAACGCGGCTCTTTGAGCCCTGACATTTTCGTGTCCGAGCTGGCGGATGAGAAGGCGATCCTTCGTGAGAAGGGCGTTCAGGCGTTTGTTGCTTTCCCCATCGCGAAGGTGGGTAGTGACTCGGCTCCTGAACGTCAGGTTCTGAAGGGTAGCGCGATTCCGCTGGGCTAACCTAGCCGCTTATAGGAGCGGGCAAATATGCCCGCACAATGCAGAGGAGGGGCCCTCCGGTCGTATTGCCGGAGGGCCCCTCCCTTTGTGCATCGTTCAGCGGATATTCGGTGGCTAGCTCTCTAGCGCACTAGCGTACCCAGGGGAGTACCCCCTACGCTACCGCCACCGCTCCCTTGGCTGAGGTGCCGTTTCGGGTCCACAGCAGGAGCGCCGCCACGCTGTTGATGATGTAGAAAATGTACTTGCCGACGTTCGCGAAGTTGCCCTGGGTCAGCGCCTTCACGCACTGCACGGTGTTGTACAGGAACCAGAATTGCCACTGCATCGTGAGCTTGAGCGCGTTCAGAATGTTTGCTGACAGGGACAGTCCAAACACCACGGTCGTGATCCAGAACAGGAACGAGGTCTTGCCATCGTAACCGACATAGTTAGCAATCAGGGAGAACGCGAACGAACCCGCCACAATGCCAGCGATAATCAGCAGGCCCTTCTTGCCGGTCGGCGGTTCCATGGCCTTGCCGCGTTCGGAGTTCTGCCACCTACGAATTGCGAAGGTGTACACGATAA
>ERZ773254.657-NODE-657-length-18286-cov-7.681312_pt1 | contig 18286 bp, 13 predicted proteins | sample MGYA00580516_ERZ773254 | MGnify/ENA primary metagenome ERZ773254 (study PRJEB29015, sample SAMEA2738158) | human oral metagenome | biome: human oral; feature: human-associated habitat; material: saliva | place: China | collected 2192 ...
CGGTCCGTAGACAGTTCCTGGACATGGTCGTCCATCGCTCGTTTGAGTGCAGAAGTGACGTCAACGGCTTTGATCCCAGAACGGAACACACGAGAAAAAGCACCGTTCACGCCGCGCTCAACGGCGTTTTCAAAACGGTCAAAAATGCCCATGTCATCTGTTCCTTGTTCGCGGTCTTCTTCTTTCCTCAGACATATCGATGCTCAATGTATCGACAGGTCTACACGGGTATTTTACCGTTTCGGTGCTAATTGGGTGGGGTGAAGTCACCGTGTGGAGCCATGTCAAGGTGTTGTTGAAATGTGTTTCGCCACCTGTTTGCTGTATCAATTAGCGCTGTTAAACTCGTGGAAGATCACTGAAATGGAGACGCATGAACCGGCTCAGTAGTGCCCCCCAACCGCAGCATTCGCAGCATAGTCCTCGACGGAGGAATCGTGCTCGCAATGCTCTGGTTTCGTGCATCCTGACAACGCTGGTTGCTCTTCCGGGAGTAGTGAGTTTTCAATCAAGGGCAGAAGCAGATGCTCCCCTAGAGACACCGGGTGCCGCAAGCATTACACTCTCGCGTTCTCAGGGGCGTATTGGTCAGGCTGTTCTCAATGACTCAGAAACCGACCGCACAACGGTTGTGCCGGATAATTCCTACTTCGGCGTGATCAAAGGGATGGAATCCTACAATTCCGCTGATTCGAATGAAAGCTCTGTTCCTTACAGGGCTGGGTATTCCCAAAAGTGGTTGGACGCTTCTGTCGCGCAGAACGATTACTGGTCCTACATCACCCGCGGTATTGCATGGGAGTATCACCTGGCCAGTGTCTATCAGTACCCCTATTACGGTGATTACACTCCTTACGCAATTTCCGCATCAACGACCAGTGCGCTGGGCTATAAGCCCAATAATCCCGGAACAGTGTCCTTGAATGACACCTTCCTCATTGGCACGGTGCGACACAACAACTTCCCGATCTCCTCAAAGATCCACTGGGTCCACTCTTCCTTCGATATCCGTCTGGGGGACCTCGAAGAATCTTTCCCCTTCGACCAACACGAAACCGACAATGACACCGACACGACTGCGGTTGCTCGCACGGGTGGTCCCTATAAGTTGATTTCGCGTGCTTCTGCTCCCCGAACCTGTCCAACGAATGCCCCCTACTACGCGCTGACCCGCGAAAATGGTGACGGAGTCTGGTACTGCTACAGCTTTGTGGGTGAAGGTAAGGGCGATCGCGATATCTACACCGATTACCCGAACTACTATCCGCAGTCAGCGGGGAAGCCCGATCAGACACCCGCCTCCGATGACGTCTTATCCATTACGAAGACGACCTCCGATCGGACCATTACTGTTGATGGGATCCCTTACCGCCTAGTGCTTTTTGGTTTTGTCCCCAGTGCCGATGGAACCTGCCCCGCAAAGCCCCCGGCGGATGCAACGCCGGTTTCTACCTTTACGACGAAGGAAAACCAGAGTTCCTTTGGCTGCCTCTACGGCTCTTTTAGTCAAGAACGTTACGTGCGAGTGGCGAAGAAGATTAGCGACGAGTCTGCGGCAGTTGGGACGACAATTCCCCGATTCGGCTTTACAACCCTGGGTGTGGGGGACTGGACTTCTCCGACCGGGACCCCTCTGTCGCTCTATGAACAGGTGGACTCCTTCGTTGACTGGTCTTCTTTTGCGGATTCGCCACTGACCCCAACCGGCTATGGCGAAAACGGCATCGTCACAAGTGGCTACCAGGCCTTCATTCCCGGGTATTCAGAGTTTGTTATTGCAGAAACCGGTCCGACGATCCCGGGTAGAAGACCCCTGCGATTTGGTGAACCCGGCTACTTTGGCCCATGGAAGGTTAGCGACGACCCAAACGCCGCTCGCTGGCAGCTAAAAGATGTGACCTGCCTGAATGGTGTGGGCGAGCGCGTGAATGTCTCTCGTGATGCCTTCACTGGTGGCGTGGACTTCTCAGAGGTTACGCCGGCACATTCTGTCGCTGCGCTGCCCATCACCTGTACCTTCACCAATGAACAAAAGGCTCCCAAGCTGCGCATTGAGAAGGCTCTTGAGAGCGTTGAAGGTGCGACGACGGACGATATCACCGTTACCTACCGCATTACTGCAACCAATGATGGCACTATCGCAGGAACAACCGGCCGCCTGGTTGATACCCCGCAGTTTGCCCCCGGACTTTCATTACGTTCAGTAGCGATTGCTGAATCTCTTGATGGTCTTGGGCGCGCACGCCAGCAAGGTAGCGCCTCCTCCTACGTGCTCACTACGGGAACCAACGTTGAAGCCGGCAAGTCTGCCACTTGGTATATCCGCATGAAGGTCCGCAGGGATCGCAATGCCTCGGGTTACAACGAGGCTTCATTGGACTGTAAGACGACGAAGGACCGCCTGACTCCTAAGAACGGTTTGTATAACATCGTCAGCGGTCCCTACGACCACGATGGCGTGAGCAATAACGAGGCGTGTGCTCCGGTTCGTCCGCGTACCATCCGCGTTGAGAAGGCTGGGACTCAGCCCATCGGCCAGAGGAATGAGGATGGGACCTATCCCCTGGAGGGTGCAGCTTTTGCGATCTATGACAACGAGGCGCTGAGCGGTACCCCCGTGAGCGTTCTCGAGGGCGGATCTGCCTTCGTCAGTGCGCCACTAGAAGTAGACCGCTCGTATTGGTTGGTCGAAACGCGTGCCCCAGCGGGTCATGTTTTGTTGCCTCGTCCCATTCCCTTCCATATCAGCGTTGGAACTGATTCCGCTGCCTCGACGGTGATTACGACCGATTTTGGGGCCGATGAAGGATTCACCTCCGTGCGAGTTCTGCCCGCAAAGGTCGGTACAGGGGATGCCGCTCTTCCGGGTATCCGCGTCGTAGATACGCAAGTTGGTCATCTGCCCCTGTCGGGGTCAACGGGTATCTACCCGTACCTCGGTGCCGGTGCGGTACTGATGGTCGCAGCCGGTGCGATTCTGTGGATGAAGCGTCGCGAAGGGCTTGAAGCCTAAGAAATAGATGAAGGAGGGGGCGCCCGCCGTTTGGTGGGCGCCCCCTCCTTTAACGCTCAGTCAGGTGAGTTGGGCAAAGAACTTAGAAGTCCCAGTCCTCATCCTCGGTATCGACAACTTCACCCATGACGTAGGAAGAACCAGAACCCGAGAAGAAGTCGTGGTTCTCATCCGCGTTCGGGCTCAGGGCCGCCAGGATCGCGGGGTTCACGTTCGTCGCATCGGCGGGGAAGAGGGCCTCGTAGCCCAAGTTCATCAGGGCCTTGTTGGCGTTGTAACGCAGGAACTTCTTGACGTCCTCGGTCAGGCCGAGCGGATCATAGAGGTCCTCGGTGTACTCTTCCTCGTTTTCGTACAGCTCGAAGAGCAGGGAGAAGGTGTAGTCCTTGAGCTCCTGGCGACGAGCCTCGTCGGACTCGTTCACGGCCAGCTGGTACTTGTAGCCAATGTAGTAACCGTGCACGGCCTCGTCGCGAATGATCAGGCGGATCAAGTCAGCGGTGTTCGTGAGCTTCGCGTGAGCGCTCCAGTACATGGGCGCGTAGAAGCCCGAGTAGAACAGGAAGGACTCGAGCATCGTCGAGGCGACCTTGCGCTTTTCCGGGTCGTCGCCCTGGTAGTAGGACTTCACGATCTCTGCCTTGCGCTGCAGGGCCTCGTTCTCGTTCGACCAGCGGAAGGACTCGTTGATCTCCTCGGTGGACAAAAGCGTGGAGAAGATCGAAGAGTACGACTTCGCGTGCACGGACTCCATGAAGGCGATATTCGTGTAAACCGCTTCTTCGTGGGGGGTCCGGGCGTCCGGAATCAGCGAGACCGCGCCGATGGTTCCCTGAAGAGTGTCGAGCAGGGTCAGGCCGGTGAAGACGCGGTTCGTCATGCGCTGTTCTTCGGCGGTGAGCGTCTTCCACGATGCCAAGTCGTTGCTCAAGGGCACCTTTTCGGGGAGCCAGAAATTACCGGTCAGACGATCCCAGACCTCGAGGTCTTTGTCGTCTTCGATGCGGTTCCAGTTAATGGCTTCAAAAACGGGCGTTACGCTCACGCGTCCTCCTGACACGAGTGTTTCATGCGGCGCGATCCGGGATAGGAAGCGGGCCTGATAGTTTTAAAGACTACCGTCTTCGTCGGTTGAAATCTGCCTCTGATCGAATGAATCACGAAAATGACGAGGCTAGGAGCTAGTCCGCCAAAAGCTTGAGCAGGTGATCAAGGACCTTGCCGCCGGAGTAGAGCGATCCATCGTGCTGGTACTCGTTCGTGATGTAGTGATGCGCTCCCATAAGCTCACCGGTCTGAAGGGAGAGCTCGCGCGGGACAAACATGTCGTCGTAGTACACCGCCGCGGCGACGGGAACGGAATTCTCAGCCAGGGCCTCGGGGAAATAGACGGGAGTCGCATCCGTCGTTTCAGCAAGGATCTGAGCAACTTCTGCCAAGGGAGCGAGCCCTGGGTCCTCATCGAAAACGCGGTGCATGAAGTGCTCGCCGGTGAGGTAGTAGGGCTCGGAAGTATCCAGGGGATCAGCGTCCTTCGCGAAACCGGGAACTTCTTCGGCCAGGCGATCTGCCGCCCAATTCGTTGCGGTTCCGCGCAATTCGGGCGTTGCGCAGGCGTAGATGAATTCCTGGAAAACTCCGTAGATCGGCGCAACATTCGTCGCGTCACCGATTGCTTCCAAGAATTGGGTGGACAGGCGGCGCTGGCCGTTGATGGTCACCCACGGGCCCTCGAGCAGGTAGTGGAGTTGGTCCGTGCGTCCCTGTCCGCCCAGCATCATGCCGATCTGGCGGAAGCGCGCGCTGCTCAGGCGCTCGCCGGTTGGGAGGAGTTCCTCGGTGTCGCGAAGGTGTGCGGCGATCTGGCGGATCGTCGCCTCGTCCTCGGGATGGCGCTGGAAGTAGGCGCGGTTGCGCGCTGCTGTGCGCTGGTAGGTCAGGCGGTAGATCTCATCGACATGGACGAGGCCGGGCAGGCCTCCCGTGATGAGGCTGGCTTTCAGACCCTGGGGCGCAAGCGAGAGGTACGAAGTCGTGATGAAGCCGCCGTAGGACTGGCCAAGAGTCGTCCATGGTTCGTCTCCCGCGAGTTCGTGGCGGAAGGCCTCGGCATCGTAGACGATCTGGTCTTGGCGGAAATAGCGCAGGTAGTTGGCCTTTTCCTGTGGGGTCGGAAGGAAGGAAAGGGATTGCGCATCCATGCGGGTGGACTGGCCGGTGCCTCGTTGATCGAGGAGGACCACGCGGTAGTCCTGCAGGAGACGATTGATCCACCCGCCGTCAAAGGTGCCGAAGCGAGGGCTGGGGTAGCCGGGACCGCCCTGGAGGAAGACGGCATAGGGCGCGTTTTCCTTGCCCGGGCGCACGACCTCGCGCGCGAAGATCTCGATGGTGGGGTTATCAGCGCCGAGGGGGCGCGTGTGATCGAGGGGGACGTCGAGGCGGTGCTCGTAGACGGTGTGAGCGTGGTGGATGTAGGAGTTCGTACGCATGGGACAAGGGTAGCGCGGCGGGGTGTGTGGCGGGGGTGTGCGCGGTGTGCGGATTTGCTTCCTGCTCCCCGAATATCACATGAAGTTGGTGAATGTCGCAGGGAACAAGCTGTGTCATTCGTCGACTTCGTGTGGAGGGGGGTGAGTCTTCGTGTGAGACGGGTCGAGGGGACGAGATGTGGGCGGCGTAGGTAACGCTTCTAGAGCAAGTTCAGCATGAGGATATAGCTGAGGGTCCCGAGGCCGACGCTCCACAGGAGGCGCCGTTTCGTTGCCAGGTGGACAACAACAGTGATGACAGTTGCGATAATTGCTGCCCACCACTGTGAACCAGCAGCGCCTGCGTTATCGCTGAGCGTCGCCAAGACGAGGATCAGCAAAATCCCCGGAGGCATCCACACGGCCATATTCCGAACGAAGCTGGACTCGCGTAGGGGCTCGAGGATCTTGAAGGGGAGCGCGCGCAAGGTGAAGTCGATGACGAAGACGACCAGGAGGATTCCGAAGAGGTAGGGGAGCGAGTGGGACATCAGGCCTCCTCACCGGTGTGTGGTGCGTGCAGCTGGTGGTCTGAATCAGCGCTAGGGCTGGAAGAGGCTTCGCGTCTTCTTGAGAACACATGGCGCACCACAAGGGCGCCGACGTATAGCAGCAGTGCAAGCAAAAGCCTTTGTTTAGGACAGATGAACATCGCGATGAGGAACGATCCAGCCGCAAAAACTACTGAGGGAATGTCCTTGAGGGAGCGAATCGAGTCGACGGTGAGGGTGATAAACAGCGCCGTGAGTGCGAAATCCAGGCCCTGGATCTGCGCGGGAATGAAAGACCCTGCAAGAACGCCAACCAAACCGGAGGCTACCCATGTCGCGTGATAGGTGACTTGCATGGCAAGGAGACGAGGCTTTGTCCAGCCTTCGGGGCGCGCTGCGGTGATCGCGTAGGCCTCGTCGACTAGGGCATACATGGAGAATAAGCGCGCAAACCTGCCCTCGACCAAGTGGAGAGGGAAGGAGAACGCGTAGAAAAGATGCCGGAAGTTCACGAGTAGCATCGTCACAGCGATGACGGCGATCGGAGTGTACGAGGCCGCCAGAGTGATGACGAGTAGCTCAGCAGATCCCGAGAAAGCTGCTATTGACAGTGCCGGGGCCATCCACCACGGCATTCCCAGCTGCATGACCAAGATGCCGTATGCAATCCCCAGAGGAATGTAACCCGCCGCGATGGGTGCGGTCATGCGGATTCCGGTGAGGATTTCCGCGCGGGTTGAGGATGACATTCTTCTATTTTGGCTGCCGGAATAGGACGTGCATGCGGTGTTCAGGAATTGAAACAGAATGTATCGGTTAACTCGGGAGATCGAAGAGCTTCAGTAACACGAATTACCGAGCCGAAATTGGTGAGGACTGGTGCATGAGGATCCGAGGCCCCTCATTCCCCACAACCCAGGTGCTGCTTTCGCGTAGGCGACCACCTGACCATTCCAGAATGTATGTGATGACCCAATCGGCACTTGGTGTTGCACGTGAAACAGTGTCTGAATTGGTGTGATTGGGCAGTGATGCTTGTCCTTCGCAGCGGGCTATTGCCGCAGAATCGTTCAGAACAGCGCTGTCTTCAGTCAGTTTATTCACGGGGATCACTTGGAAATTTGAGGCCTCCACGTGCTCGGGTGCGCGCCCTTCCAAACCCTGCGTGAGAGAACCGTTGTGCCAGATCCGAATGCACCCGGGTGCCTCGAGCGCCTTCAGTCCGCGGGAATCTGCCTGAAGCCACGCGTCAAGGAAGTGGCGCTCAAGCAGCACTTCCGGAGCTTCCGTCCCCGTTGCGTTTCCTAGACTTTCCCTGCCTGCCGAGGCCGCATCAGCCTTGAGCGTGGCTGCGCCCAATTCCGTCGCCGCGCTTGCCGCAGTACCGGCCGCACTCGACGCCTCCGCGGCGGTAGCGGATACCCCAGCGCCAGATTTGGTGCTTTCAGTCGAAGCAAACCCCGGCCCCGTGGGAATATCGCGGCCATCGCGATAGGCTTCCGCACACGAGCGCGCGGCGTCATCGGCCCGCTCGTTGAGAGGATGCCCCGCATGGCCTTTCACCCACTCGAAGGTCACGATGCGCCCCTGCATGGCACGGTCAATCTCTTGAATGAGCTCCAGGTTTTTAATGGGTTTCTTATCGGCCTTCACCCACCCGTGTTTCTTCCACCCCGGTGACCACTTGGAGATCACATTGATCGCGTACTGAGAGTCCGCGAGGATATGGAGCTCTTCGTTGGCAAGACCGGCCTGAGCAGTGGCCTTAAGGAGTTCAAGGACAGCATTCAATTCGCCCAGATTGTTGGTACCACTGGGCCACCCACCGGCATCCCAACAATCCTCTGAGACCACCCATGCCCACCCAGCAGGCCCCGGATTACCCAAAGAAGAACCATCCACTGCGGCTGTAATCGTCATTGGAAGTTCCTCTACTTGGTGATTCCGACCTGATGAAGGGCGAAGGCAAATTCTTGAGCCCTAGCCTGCCAACGTCCCCTGCGCCCAGAAGCTCCCGCGTGCCCCGCAACCATTTCGGTACGGATCACGATAGGAGACTGATCGGGAACCTGCGAGGTGGCCTCTCGAAGACGCTGGACCCATTTGTGGGGTTCAACGTAGAAGACTCGCGTGTCATTGATCGAGGTGGTCGCCATGATCGCGGGGTAACGCACGCCTTCGCGGACATTTTCGTAGGGGGTGTAGGAACGCATGAGCGCGTAGATCTCAGGATCTTCAATGGGGTTACCCCATTCCTCCCACTCGCCCACGGTCAAGGGGAGTGAGGGATCCAAGATGGTTGTTAGTGCGTCAACGAAAGGTACCCCCGCGATCACTGCAGCAAAACGATCGGGTTGTGCGTTCGTGACCGCACCCATGAGAAGACCGCCCGCGCTGCGACCCTCGGCGATCAAACGTTCGGGGTGAACCCATCTGGAATCAACCAGATAGTTCGCAACGTCCAAGAAGTCGGTGAAGGTGTGTGTTTTCACCAGTTTCTTACCGTCTTCGTACCATGCGCGTCCCATTTCGCCACCACCGCGAATATGTGCGATCGCGTGAACGACGCCTCGCTTGAGTGCGGGAAGACGCAGGATGTCGAACTCGGGGTCAAACGAAACCTCGTAGGACCCGTAGCCGTGGATCCACCCCGCGTGAGTGCCGTCGGGCTGGGCATCACGGCGGTGAACCAAGGTCACGGGAATCTGTGTGTGTCCATCCCGGGCACACACCCACACTCGCTCTTCCGTGAAATCAGACGGATCCCAGTTGGGAACCTGAGTGACCTTGAGGATACGCGACTTCCCAGTTCGCAGATCGAGTTCTTCAACGGTCGGCGAGGTCAGGACGCTCTGGTATCCCACTCGAACAAGGCAGTCTTCAAATCGCCCAGAACTGAGGGGATAGAGGCTACGGATCGTGCCTTCCTTGTTGAGTTCTTCCCCGAGCGTCCACAGATCACTGCAATCCGAGGCCGGAACGGGCTTTCGGTCGGCAACTTCGAGGGGGCGCGTGCGCCGATAGTAGCGTGCTTGGGGGAGCGCGTCACGCCTGTAGGACAGCGTGAAGAAATCGCGATATGCCTCGAGATCGCTCAGGCGCTCCCCATCGCCGGCGGTGTAGAGCGTTACCCAGCGGTCGGGGTCCACGATTGAATCAGCGGTGCCCTCTTGAGGCAAAGGAATACACGCCAAGCTTCCCTCGCGTGAAAGCGCTGTGTGGATGACAAGCAGGTGATCGCCTGCGGGCTCAACATTGACCTGGACATCATCGCGTTTAGCAACAATAGGCCGCGGCGGAACGCTGGGAGCATAAGGATCCCACAGCCATGCACCGCCACTGGTCGTTGAGGTCGAATGAACAACGACGTGCCAAGGGTCGTTCGATGCGGAAAACCACAGGTCAAAGGCCTCGTCAGGTTCTTCCAACAGCAGGGAGTCACCATCGGCATCCGCACCCACGCGGTGATGCATGAGCTGGAATTGCCTCCACGCGTCATCGACTCGCGTGTAGATGAAGGACTGAGAATCCGCGGCCCACGCAAACCCATAGCCCGCGTCGCTGACACGCTGATCAATGATGTCGCCGCTGTATGCGTCTTGAATGATCCACGTCCAGCGCTCGTCGCCTTCGGTATCTTGAGACCAGGCGATCAAACGCCCATCCGAGGTCGGCACCAATTCCCCGACCTTGAAGAACTCTTCACCTTGGGCGCAGAGGTTTTCGTCGAGAAGAAGCTGCTCGCCTTCCAGTGTTTCGCTATCTGCCAGCACCGGAGTGTTCGGGTAGTGCGAGGCCGACACGCGGTAGTGCTTTGCATAGGAGTCTTCGTGATATTGGCGTTGGAAATACCACCAGTCCCCAACGCGCTGGGGAGCTGAATACACAACCGGCGCGGTGAAAGAATCAAACTCCGAAACGAGGTTCTCAGCCAGCTTCTGCGAAGGCTTGCAGACCTGTTCCGCCCATTGATTTTCCGCATGGACATGGGCAATGACATCCGGGTTGTCACGCTGACGCAACCAATCCCACGGATCATCAAAATGGTCCCCGTGAATGGAACGAACGCGCGTCCCAAAACGCTGCGGGGCAACAGGAGCGGTCTCTTCAGTCATGTTCATACTCTAAGGGAGCACGCCGTCATCTGGAGCGCACTTGAGCTGAGCCTTCCCAAACGTCGACGAAATAAACGTTAAAATCTTTACCGTGCCCACACAGGAAACAGAACAAGTGACGCCCCCCACGGACTCGGCAAGCGTCGAACAGTCGGCTCCCGCAAATGGAGAGATCCCCGCAAGTGCCCCCAAACCCCCCGCCCCCCAAGGCCTCGCGGAAACCCTGCGCGCATGGATCAAGGAATTCATCCAATTCGGTCTGGTCGGCGCAACCGCATTCGTCATCGACATGGGGCTCTTCAACCTGCTCCAACACGGCCCGCTTGGCATCCTTGCCGGCCACGCGAACACCGCCAACGCCGTGGCTGCCAGCATCGCGACCATCTACTCGTGGATCATGAACCGCGTGTGGACCTACCGCGGACGCACCCAAGAAAACGCCGGACGCGAGGCCTTCCTCTTCTTCTTTGCCAACCTCTGCGGCATCGGAATCACGCAATTCTGCCTGCTATTCAGTCACCACATTCTGGGATTGACCTCGCCGCTGGCAGACAATATTTCCGCCTACGTCGTGGGCTTTGCTCTGGGAACGGCATTCCGTTTCGTCTTCTATCACTACGTCGTTTTCACCGGAAATTCAACGAAATAAGCGTCGACGAGGCCTCGCACCCACAGCCGCACGCCTTCCGTACGCCGGGAGTAGCCGGGTAATTTTCGCCATAAAAGCACCGTCCTCCCTTCGCAGGAGTCCCGCCTCGGACGTAGAGTCGAAAGGTGAAATCGACGAATCTGAAGCACATTGATGACACCGCACTTGTTTTTGAGGGCGGTGGTATGCGCGGCGCCTTCACAGCAGGAATTGTCGCCACTCTGATCGAAGAAGGAATTGACTTCCCGCACGTTTCCGGGATTTCTGCGGGTTCGTCGAACACCGTGAACTACGTGTCTCGAGATGCCAAGCGCGCACACGACACCTTCACCACTGTCGCAGACAGCCCTGAATTTGGGGGCTTCCGTCACTGGATCGAAGGCCGCGGCATGTTTAACGTCGATTACCTCTACGACGAGATCGCCCAGCCTGACGGCGACGCCCCCTTGGACCTCGATACCTTCCTTGCCAACCCAGCTGAAGTCCGGATCGGCGCCTTCAACGCCACCCGAGGCGAAGAAGTCTGGTTCACGAAGGACGATATGCGCACGGTGGAAGAAGTCGGACGCTGCGTGCGTGCCTCGTCGACTCTTCCCATCATCATGCCCACGGTCACAATTGACGGCGACACTTACGTTGACGGCGCTCTTGGCCCCAACGGAGGAATCCCCTTGGACGCGCCGATGCGCGACGGCTACCGCAAGTTCTTCGTCGTCCTCACCCGCCCGCGCGACTTCGTCAAAACCCCGACGAAACCGGGTGTGTGCTCCGCCCTGCGCCTGGCTTTCCCGCGTCTTCCTTCCATTGCCGAGGCCGTGGCCCGTCGCACCGTCGCCTACAACGCTGCTCGCCGCAAGCTTTTCCAATTGGAAGAACAAGGGCGAGCACTCATCGTGACTCCGGGAGACCTGGGCATCGACAAGATGGAAATGAATGTTGATCGCTTGGAGGACGCCTACGATGCGGGCGTTGCCCGTGCACGCGCAGATCTTCCCAGGTGGGCGGCCTTCTTAGGCCTGTAAACCCTGAGCTTATGGGTGTGGGGCCGAGCGGAATCCGCTCGGCCCCACACCCATTCGGTGTCCCCTATTCGGTTGCAAGAGCCGCCGAAGGACTGACTTTTGCCGCTCGACGTCCCGGCAGCCACGAGGCAACAAGGGAGGCAAGCACCGCAATCCCTATAACCGCTGCGATTTGGATCCACGGGATAGTGATGAAAATGGTGAGGCCTTCCAAGGGGAGTGCCAGGATCCCGACGGCCCCGAAGAAGATTCCGAGTGCCGAGCCGATGATCGCTCCGGTTACCGAAATGAAGACTGCCTCCAAGGCGAGCATGGTTTTCATTTGACGCTTGGTGAGGCCAAGAGCACGGAGCAGCCCGTTTTCCCGCGTACGTTCGGCAACGGAGAGCGAAAGAGTGTTGGCAACACCCACAAGAGCGACCAGAACCGATACTCCCAAGAGGCCGACGACGATGAGTAGCATCTGATCGATCATCTTGGAGTACATCTCGCGCTCAAGCGCTGACCCGTTGACGATTAAGGAACTATCGATTTTTGCGAGGTCCTTCTGAACGCTTGCCGCCGATACTCCGTCCTTCAGCTTGACGATCATGTCCGTCACGGGCGCTTTCGGATTGAGCTTAAGTAGGTTTGCTTCGCTTACTTCGTAGGTGCCATTGAAAGTCTTGGTGTATTTGCCTTTCAGAGTCAGGCATTTTCCCTCATTCGTGCAGACTTTGAGGTCCTTGCCGTTCCAGGCTTCCATACCGACCAAGACAGTTGAGTCATCGATCTGCTCGACTTTCGAGTGGGCGACCGTCGAATAGTCCGGCTCCCCGAAAATCTGACTCTGTTCGTCGGCATCGCCATCGCCATTACCTGCGGGCGCTTCTCCTTCAAGCTTTACGGTGCCGTAGATCGAGTGGGCGGGAATGCTTGCAGCAACGCCCTCGGTCGATGCGACGCGTGCCTGAATATCACTGCTGAGTTCCCCAGCCGTAATCGTGCTGACGGAAAGATCGAATGGACGGCGCTCATTGACCTCGTTGATGAGGGAATCTCGCATCGAAGACGCACCGACCATCATGGTGACAACCAGGGTTACGCCAATGACGATTGAAGTTCCGGTTGCGGAGGTACGTCCGGGGTTACGGACAGCGTTCTCGCGTGCCATACGAGCGAGCATTCCCGGCCACAGGCGACCAAAGAGTTTGGTGAGAGTGGGAACAATAACTGTGCAGATCAGCAGAATACCAATGAGGCATGCCATGGACATACAGAAGGACAGGGCGAACTTCTGCGTGGCGCTACTGATCTTCAAAGCCGCAAGGAGGCATCCTCCACCGACAACGGCCAGGAAAAGACCGACGACCAGGGTGAGGCGGCGCGCCGCGCGAGAAGAGGCGTCGGCCTCGTTCACGGGAGAAAGTGCGGCGATCGGCGGAACTTGAGAGACCTCGCGGGCGGGCTTGCGTCCGACGAAGACGGTGAGGAGCGTTCCGAATGCCCACACACCGATCGCGTAGGGGATAGAGAGCGATGCGACAATCGAAAGAAAATTCTCTCCCTCGACCATATGTCCCAGGCCGAAACCGCCAACCAATATTCCCAAGATCACGCCGATGAACGACGAGATCGCGCCAATTGCGTAGGTTTCGCGCCGAACAAGTGAACGCACCTGCTGAACGTCCGCACCAAGTGCACGCAGGAGCGCCAACTCGCGGCGGCGTTGCTGAAGAATGACTTTAAACGTCGAGGACACGACAACCGATGCGACAAGAATGGCAATCGCGGGGAAAATCAGGGCAATCGCAGTGAGGAGGGCGCCCGACACCTGAATCGACTTGAGCTGTTGCTCAATTTCCGATGCGGCGCTTTGGACCTTCACTCCCTTGACGGTGCTGAGATTCGACTCGAGAGTCTTCACCCAGGTGTCCTGCTCGGCGGCAGTCGGGTTCCCGTACTTGTCCCCGGGAAGGTTCGTTGCCACGCGGATCTGCCCGGTCGGCCCCATGCCAACTGCCGAGGTGAAGCCCTCGGTGGTCACATACGAAGTTGCGGTGATATTTGATCCCGAGTCGTAGATACCGCTGACCGTGAAATCGTGCGCGCTTTCTGTCCCTTGGGAAGTCAGCGTGAGGGTTTCGCCGACCTGTAGGCCCAGTTCTTTCGCCGAAGTGGAGGGGATTGTGATTTCCGAGGCCGTGGCCGGGGCTTTCCCCTGCGTGTACTTCAGTGAGAGGAAGGGATCCGGGAGGAGGGGAGAGAGGAAGAAGGCATCTCGCTCGTCATGAGCCTTGCCCATGAGGGGGTATTGCGTGGAGATGCCGACGGCTGTGACTCCCGGAATCTTCTCGATCTGAGAGGTCACCGAGGCGAATTGCTGGGTAACGCCTTCGGGGGTAGGTTCCTCGGCGTTGTCGTCGCGGGAGGGCTCGATGGTGACAAGTGCTGTCGTGCCTCGGTAGGCCTCGCGAATGCTTCGGGTGAGCGCCGAGGTCGTCGTGTTCGTGAAGAGCAAGGTCACGATGATGAAGGCGGTGGAAATTGCGACGGCCAGGCCGGTTGAGAAATAGCGGCGACCGTGGGTGCGTAGGTTTGCTCGAAGCAGAGTGGATGTTGAACTCACCGGTGTCACCTCAGTGCAGCGTTGAGCTCGTCTTCGCTGGCCCCGCGAAGGTCTGAAACGATTGCGCCGTCGCGGACAACTAGGACGCGATCGGCGTAGGAGGCCGCGTGGACGTCGTGCGTCACCATGATGACGGACTGGTCGAGTTCGTTGACAGCTCGACGCAGTAGGCCAAGAACTTCCTTGGAGGAATGCGAATCGAGGTTACCGGTCGGTTCGTCTGCGACGATGACTGCGGGGCGGCTCATGAGTGCGCGGGCAACGGCGACGCGCTGCTGTTGGCCACCCGAAAGCTCGGAAGGCCTGTGGCTCAGGCGTTGTTCCAATCCCAGCGAGGAAACGATGAGCTTGAACCAGTCCTCGTCGACTTTCTGCCCGGCGAGCTCTAGGGGGAGCAGGATGTTTGCCTGCGCGTCCAGGGTGGGGATGAGGTTGAAGCTTTGGAAAACGAAGCCGATCCGATCGCGTCGAAGCTTTGTTAACTGGCTGTCTTTAAGCGCCGTGATATCGGTATTTTCAATGAATACGGTTCCTGAGGTGAGCGAATCAAGGCCGGCCAGGATGTGCATCATCGTTGACTTACCTGAACCTGAGGGGCCCATGATTGCGGTGAATTCGCCCGAGTAGAAATCGACACTGACGTTGTTGAGCGCGCTGACTTGGGTGTCGCCTGATCCGTAGATTTTGGACACGTGGGAGAGGCGAACAACCGGGGTTGTAGATGGAGAAGTATTCATGTCCTCTATCTTGCGCGCAGCGGTGTGCCCTCAACTATAGGGGGATGCCCCGGGTGGCCCCTGATTTTCCCCGGTGGTGACCCCGAGGCCGCAGTGTTTATGTGCGGCTGCGAGTGGGGGCGCCGGCTCCCACGGCCTCGTTCCTAGTGCGGCACTCCTCCGAGCTTCAGCCCTAGTCGTTCGCGCTTTCCCCCAGCCGCAGTCCCCTGAATCGATTCACCGCTGCTGCGACATCGACGAGGCGTGGGCGGGCAAGGTGCCCCGGCAAAGAATGCGCACCGAACTTGGCAACAACGTCCAAGCCCTCAGAATTCATCGCACGCTCAAGGCGAGCTAAGAGCTGGTTGATATCCAACTTCCCATCCGCGTACGAGAAGAGCAACCCGCGCACCATCCACGCAATCGCCTCGGTCTGTCCCGGGTCAACAATCTGCTCCACGTCGCCCAAGTCAAGGTGCACCTTGTCCAACGTAATCGAGGACAAGCCCGCAGCCTTTGTCTTTGCACGCTCGGGTGCGCGCAAGCGAAGGGGGAAACGAGGCTCGGCGGGAGCGCTCATGGGCAGGTCCTCATGGGGACGAGGCAAGCGCGAGACAACCTCGCGCGCGCGATCGGTGACATCGACGCATCGATAGTGGTCCATCATGAGCACGCGATCAGCCTGATCGAGGTAATCGCCAGAACCCCCCATGACCAAAATCGTCGAAACACCAAGGTCGCGGTGAAGAGAGGAGATACGATCAACCAAGGGAGTGATCGGTTCCTTCTCTGCCTGGACAAGCTCGCGCATACGCCCATCGCGAATCATGAGATTCGTTGCGCTTGTATCCTCATCGATCAATAGCAGGGGAGAACCCAGCTCAATTGCCTCGACCAAAGAAGCAGCCTGAGACGTCGATCCCGAGGCGTTTTCCGTCGAGAAACGCGAGGTATCAGCGTTTCCGGGCAGATGCGTAATAAAGGGAGAAACATCCACTCCCGTGACGGCGCGGCCATCAGCAGCACGGACCTTCATCGCATTCGCGACAGTAGCCACATACTCGCGGCCGTCCCCTGGGATATGCGCATAGACACCGCGCTGAATCGCACCCAGCAGTGTGGACTTACCGTGATAACCACCGCCCACGATCACCGTAACGCCCGGGTCAATAGCCATCCCGCGGAGGGTGCCCGCATGGGGGAGCTCGACCTCGGCCTCGAGAGTGGAGGGGGAAGAGAAGGGGATAGCGTCCGCGAGGGGGAATTGGGAGACCCCGCTGCGGCGCGCAAGGATAGAGCCGTTGGCGACGAAGGACACCCAACCGCGCTCGCTCAGGATGGACTGGAGTGCGCAGTAGTCCTCGTAGACCTCGATGTGGTGCAGGAGGTCCTGGCGTTCGCGCTCAACTTCGGGAATATCGCTGAGGTAGTCGAAAGTGTCTTGGACAGCATCAGGAATATCGAGGTCGAAAATCTGCGCGGCGCGGCGGCCCAAAATCGTACGACCGCGCGCGGGCATACGCACCTCGAAGCGAAGTTCAACGCGGTCAGGTTTGACCGTGCAGGCGCTGCGCTCGAGGATCTCAACGCTGGGTGACATGACCTGAAGGTCACTGAGGCGCCTCTCGCGAAGCGAACGATTAAACGCGCGAAGGAGGTAGTCCGCGCAGGCCAGGCGCGCCTCGGAAGAAGAAATCGCAGCCTGAGGGAGACCCATTTCCTGCGGCGTCGAAATTGCGCGCACCTTCGAGGGAGGAGCATAAGGATCGGCCTGGATGCGGTCGATAGACAGGGAAAAACTGCCGAAATCCCACATTCCGAGGACTGACTTGTATCCCGGGTAGGAACGCCCGTCGAGTTGATGAAGTGCGCGAATGAGATCGCGGTCGCTCCCGGTGTGCTTGCGGTACTCGGCGGTCGAACTCTGTCCGGGAATTCGCGCTGAAGGTGAAGAATCGCGAGGTGACATGGGTGATCAGCCGACCGCTGCGGAGATGGTTGTCACCGCGTAGTAGATCAGGTAACCGGCCAGGCAGATGTGGATGACGGTGCCGATCACGCCAAGAGTGCGCGCAATCAGTGCCTGCTGGTAGGCGCTTTCGGGAATCTGAGCGGCGCGTGCGCGCCTGATTGCCGTGTTTGACCAGACCCACGCGGGAATCGTGCCGAAAAGACCGATAAGGAACAGGCCGAGGACCGCGAAAACCATGGGGCCCGTGCTGGGGATGCTCTCGGCCTGCATGCTCGGCGAGGTCGGGTTGTAGGTGAACTCCGGGGCGCCGATGGGTGCTTGAGGGGCGAAGACGCTGGTTGCCGAGGCAGCGAGAGGCGCGGATGAGCTCTGCTGGGAAGCGTGCGGCATGCTGAAGCGATCGCTCTCGGGTGTGCCCCAGGGGATGTTGGCAGGAGCCTGCGGCGTGGCCTCGGGTGTTGTTTGTGAGCCCATTGGTGCGTTTGGCTGCGCGTTGATCGGATCGCTCTGTTGCGCGCTCAACGGGGCGCTTGGTTGTGGCCCTGCTGAATCCTGCGGCGCCCGAGGCGTCGGCATGTTCGGCGGCTGGAATACATTGGGCGCTTGAGGATCTGGTTGCGTCATGCCTCCATCATAGGCAATGGCATGAGGTCCAGGCGCGTTCCAAGCTTGTTCATGCCTGCCTAGGCCTGCTCCTGCCTGTCCAGACCGCCTCCTGCCCGCTCCTGCCCGCTCCTGCCCGCTCCTGCCCGCCTGCTCCACACGAAGTCGGTGTTTGTCACAGGCTATGCCCTGTGTCTTTTTCCAACTTCGTGTGTCTATTCGGATTCGCAAGACTGCTCGTGTCTGCGCCGAGCCGGCTCCTGCCCGCTCCTGCCCGCTCCACACGAAGTCGGTGTTTGTCACAGGTTATGCCCTGTGTCTTTTCGCGACTTCGTGTGACTTTCCGCGGCCGAGGCCGAGGCCGCGCCCCCCGTGTGTCTTTCCGAGGCCGAGGTCAAGGACCGAAATTACGGGGGGGGTATCCCGCATCCGCAGTCGCACACCCACGCACCCGCACAAATACAAAGCGGGGGCCGGTTTCCCGACCCCCGCTCTACCCGATAAACGGGCTCAACGTCACAGCATGCAGGACACGCAGCCCGAAACTTCGGTGCCTTCCAGTGCCA
>ERZ773254.668-NODE-668-length-18030-cov-12.575410_pt1 | contig 18030 bp, 17 predicted proteins | sample MGYA00580516_ERZ773254 | MGnify/ENA primary metagenome ERZ773254 (study PRJEB29015, sample SAMEA2738158) | human oral metagenome | biome: human oral; feature: human-associated habitat; material: saliva | place: China | collected 2192 ...
CTAAACTAAATGTTACCTTCTCACTTGGTACCCATACATACTTATTGCCATCACTTGATGGATTTGCTACTCCATATGTATAACGTTGACCATTTTTATTTAATGGAGATAGAGACGTTACAGAAGGATCTGCCAATTGGAAATAAGTCAGTTTTTCATTACCATTTGCTGCGCCATTGGTTGGTGTTGTACTAATTTCTGCTATCGTATCTTTATGATACTTTACAAGGTGTGAACCACCTGTTACAACATATGCATCATTTGGTGCAAGTACCGCAGCAGCATTATCAATCTTATCTTCTGATATATTTACTGCATCTAAGCTAGCAGGTGTATTAATGACAGTATCTCCAGTCATCTCAAGTTGTGAGCTGCCACCAATGATATAGAATGCCGTTCCATAAGGAGTTGATCTAGTATAGTTGATAACCGAATCATTAATCTTTACTTTAGCACCCGAAACTTGAATACCTGAATTTCCAACAGAAGAATCCATTTCACTACCTATTGTATCAAGTGTCACAACTGAATTATCAATATCTAACTCCATTGTGGAAGTATCCGGATCATTCAATACAGATAATCCCATCGCAACATTTTTTAAATGAAGGTTTGTATTTTTAATAGTAGAAACTCCAGCAGCTACATGGTAATTAAATTGAATATATCCATCACCACCCGTGGCATTATCCCCGCTAAAATCAATGTTAATCAAGGAATCTTCAATATTCCACTTTCCTACTTCATATCCAGCTATTCCCGTAGCTTCAAAGTGCACATTTTTAAAGTTATATGCCATTTGAAGAGCACCGATACCACCATCTGGCATAATGCCTAATGGATAATAAACACCATCCGTTCTGATTGGAGTAGCATTTAACTTAACAGTTGCATTTTCCACATGAAAATTATCATTATACAATCTTGAAAAGGAATTTGAGGTAACATTAACCACAAGATTTTCTCTTGCAGAGCCATTAATAAATCCATTTAAGCTTACCTGCTCATTATTCTCAAAAGTATATAAACCATCATTCATTTCAGAACCAACTTGTAGATTGAGCGCTGTATTAAAGCCCTTCATTGTTAGTGTTGAGCCATTTACAGTCTTGATATGTGACCCACTAGCGATGGTAAGACCATGTTGCAAGCTGTTATCACTCAAGATTACTGTATTCCCTACAAACTCAAGTGTCATATCATTATTTACGACAGCATCTCTAAATGCAGTGTTAGTTGTATCAAATGTTCCACTAACACGAATGATGTCACCTGTATGACCTGCAGCCACTGCATCATTAATTGTTGTATATGTAACAGTATTATCATCATTTAACCAAATCTTGCCAGCTTCTTCTGCATTAACTGCAGATGTAACTGATAAGAAATTTCCTATACCTAATAACAAAGACAATATGAAACCTACAATTTTTCTAACCATCTATTTACCTCCCACAAAAAAAAATAGCAAAAATATGCTATTTGTTTTCATATGGTATCATCTAAAAAAATCTCTCACAACTAATTTGCTCATATAAAATCACTTTATATATACTCAAAAAACAAGACAACTTTTGAATGTTGTCTTGCCTAATTTATGTTAGAAATCTATTTCGTATTCAAATGATCGTTGCGATTCTTGATTTACTTCTGCAACTATAGATGTGCGGCTTTCAAATTTCATCGCTTTGATTGCTGCATCAATTTTAACTGCATCATTAGTTTTAATTCCAGAAGATTCAATCAATTTAATCTCCATTCTCTTATGTGTTATTGGTGCTTCATTCATTCTTAATTCAATTAGATTTAATATATGCGGTTCATGTTTTAAATAACGTAAAACTGGTTCTTTTGGCTTATGCCCAATAAAATCTGATTGTGCTGCAATTTCAACTGAACTAAATTTATCGGTCGAAACATTTAAATCAACATCTGTATTGACACTATTCTTTAGAATATTTAATTTTGATTTATGATTAACATTAACCTTTGATGACGAGATAGTTTGTTCCTTATATAGGACTCTGAAGTGTTTTGCACCTAAATCAAATGCAATTCGCTCTAGTTCACTGATTCGCTCATTCTTCAACTGTGAAAAATAATTATCTAATTCAATATATCTATCATGATCAGTTGGATCTACATAGTACAACTCAGCGTCGTTGTTCGGAAAAAATGATAAGCCGAAATATTTAGCTTTATCACGATAAATATTAATAACTTCCAAACCACCATATGTATCGATATGACCAATCGAATTATGACACACTTTACTCTCTGCATGTCTTTTGTCCATTGTAGTTACTCGAACTAATTTTGAGATAAAGAAATCTGTATCACTTAAAGTTGATTCAAAAATTGGTCTTAATGTTTTTAAATCTCTTTCTTGTTGATTTTGATCTAAATTAGTCTTCACTGTATCGTAAGTATTTTTTGCAGTATCTTTTAATTTATCGAACACTAAGCCTACATCTTTGCTGTCAAAATTTCCATCATCATTTTGATCAACTAATTTCGATACATTCTCTTTTGTTTTATTTAAAAACTCAGAAAATTGATCACCCAATTTCTTAATCCCTTTTTGATTATCCGTCATAATAATTATCCTTCCTTATTAAATTGATTTACTTAATTATTATATCAACTTTTCACATTAATATTTACTAATTTAAGAAAATATTGATTTAATCTATCCCATTCAAAATGAGACTCAGTAAGATGATTTGCATAATTTTTAATTTCATTTATATTGTTTTCAATATACTTATTTAAACAATTTATTACAGGAATATATTCAGTCTCATTAGAATTAATCTTTAATTCTAATAAATGATTAATTTCTTCCATTAAATTTTTATCTAGCATAGTATCTTTTAATTCATCAAATTTAACTGGTGGCTGTGTTTTATACTCAAATGCGTATTTGGCAGCTAATATTGGTCTTATAGCATAGAAGTATTTCTTTAACTTCACCATATCCTCTTGTAGATAATTATTAAAAGTAGTAGATGACATATTTAAGTAATGCATTATACTCTTCTTTATATCAAAATACTCTTTTGCGATATCTCGTAATTCAATTGCTTCTTCTGTTTCTTTGTACACGATTGGTGAATGAATCCATTCGCATAGTGTCGGATTTGATTTATATAACAATTGCAAAGCTTTCTTAATGTCCCAACCGCTAATATCAAATACTTCATCAAGCTGCCATTCAATGACATCACGAACAGTATCTAGTCTTAGATACATTTCCGGTTCACGAACATAAATAAATCTCACATCGTAATCGCTATCAGTTGATTCAAAACCCCAAGCTCTGCTTCCAGATTCAACTGCTAAAATGATTTTAACGTGTTCTTGTTTCTCAATTTCTTCTAATTTCTTTTGAATGATTTCTTTCATAATCGCCTCTTTGATATTATTAGTTTACTCTCTTATTCCTTAACGCATTTTTCAAATTCACTTATAAGTTCCACTAGATATTCTTTCCTTTGAAGTTTATCTAACCACTTCGATGGAATACTATTGATGCCATAATAAATACCAGCCAGAGAGCCTACGATTGCTCCTATGGTATCAGTATCCCCACCTATGTTTGTTGAAGCTATGATAGCTTCTTTATAATTCTTCGCATTCATAAATATCCATAATACACATTCTAGAGTATCAACGATATATCCAGAGGATTTGATATCATCAAGTATTAGTTCTTCTATTTGTCTATCCAAAATCCTTGTGTATAAATTTATAGAATTCGCATCATATGAACTATAGTCTAAATCTTGAACATATCTATATGCATCTTCTTTTTCGTATCCTTTTAATAGACAGCTGACAAACTGCACATAAATATAACAACCTAGTCTACTGACATCGTGGGCATGGGTTAAGGAAGATACTTCATTTGTTAATTTACGAGTAGATATATCATCAAGATTTCTAGAATATGCATACAGTGCAACAGGTAATATTCTCATTAGTGACCCATTCCCATTTTCCCTCGGTGATGTAGAACCACATTGTAATGGTGCACTCCCATTACAATATCTTTTTATGGCTTTTAAACAGGTTCTTCCAATATCAAAAGTCACGCCAGTTGATGAGTATTCTGATTCATTAATCCACTCTACCCATCTATCCATAATATCTTTATAATCAAAACATTTTTTATGGATGAATGAATCAATTGTTGCAATTTCCATTGCGGTATCATCCGACCAAGAACCTGCAGGTTGACCTACATCTGGACTATCAATCATTTCGAGTACAGGATTTTTTAGCAATTCTTCCCTTTTAGAAAATTCTGTAGGAAATCCCATTGCATCACCAACCGCATGTCCAATGATTGCAGCAAGATACTGATTATGATGTATATTCATATTACCCTCACTGTAACAATATAACTTAATGAAACACATAATAAAAGTTACTGATGAGTTAATTGTACTATATTGTTATAAACCTAAACATAGAATTGGAATCGTAATTACTGATAATACAGTTGAGACAAGAATTAACTTCGCCGCAAACTTTGCATCACATCCATACTGCTCCGCAAGAATTGCGGTAGTAGATCCTGCTGGCATTCCTGTCATGATTACCGCAATCGCCTTAATTAGTGTAGGTGCATTTAAAAATGTTAATGCGATAAATACCAAGAACGGATATATGATTAAACGAATTGCACAGTATAACAATACTTTCTTTTCAAATAAGTTTTTCCACTCAATCTCCGCCAAAATTGATCCCACTACAAACATAGAGATTGCTGTCGTACATGAAGCAATACTACTAATTGTTTTCGTGATAAAAAGCGGAAATTTAATGCCAGTTAGCATAATAACAAAGCCAATCATTACCGCAACCACAGATGGATTTTTGATAACCGACTTCAATGCATGTCTATGATCAATTGGTTTAAATAATGCTAAACCGATTGTCCACATCGTTACAATGATTGGAATCTGGAATACTGATGTAAACATTACCGCTTCACTACCATAAATACTTTGGATAATCGGAATACCAATAAAAGCTGAGTTAGATACAATCATGCCATAACGTAGTACATTCGCATCTGTCTTCTCATATTTCTGGAAGAGAAACTTACTAGCGATGATTGATACTGTCTGAATAATTGCAGATATTAAAACTGCAATGAAACAAGTCATTAATAAATCTGAATTTACAACTGAGTCATTCATAAATGAGATGATGACGGTACATGGTAAAACCACGTTTATCAAAAGTGTAGATAATCCTTTACGAATTTCTGGTGTTACAATTTTTTGTTTACGCAGAAAAAAACCGATGCTAAGCATCAATAGTATCTGCATTTGTAGTTGTAGCATCTGCGTAAATAGTGCCATAGTCCTACCTCATCAATCATAAAATACCCTACTATTCTAATATAAAGTGTATTAAATAGTAAGGTATTTCATTTTTTATATAATCTTAGTTTTTTCCACCGATGAGTTCTATGAAGGATTCACCGTTTTGTGGTGCTTCTACATTAAAGTAATCACAACAACTAGCACCCATGTCAGACATTGTCTTACGTGTACCAATTTGTACTCCTTCTAATCCTTTACGGTAGATTAGAAGTGGAACACATTCTCTTGTATGTTTAGAATGTCCAATATTTGGATCATTACCATGGTCTGCTTGAACAATCAGAATATCATTCTCAGTTAGATGTGGAAGAATCTTTGCTAAACCTGCATCTGCTTGTTTTAGAACTTCAACATATCGAGCTGCGTTTTGTGCATGGCCTGCTAAATCTGTCTCTTGTACATTTGTACAGATAAATCCTTGTTCCATTTCAAGAATAGAGTTCAAAGTGATTTCCATAACTTCTGGTGTAGGAACACATGAGATGGACTTTCCTAAGTCATTTGCAACAATATCCGCAACCTTACCAATCAGCGTACATGGAATACCACTCTTAGTTAGAATTGTAGGTGCTTGTACTTCTTTATCTACACCATAACCCAGGTGAAGACATTGATACCCTTGATCATATGATTTTGATTTAGCCGAAGCGATACCAATATACTTTCCTTCACGAATCTCTTCAGCGTTATATAAATCCTGCATTGTATTTCCAGTTCCACCAAACACAATAACACGACCGACGGTTGAAACTTCACGAACTAACTTTGCAATTGCGTACTCTTTCTCAAATGGCATGTAATCGAGCGGTGCTGTTACGTTATAGCACATACCTAAATCTGCTTCTAAGTTATCTGCAACCGTAACATAATCGTCTACGACGACGTAACGTAGCCCATTTCGGTTAATGATTTCAACTTTGTGCCCTGCATCTTTTAGATGCTTTGCAACTTCATCGACTTTCTCTTGGAAAGGTACAAACTGCGGTTTCTTCGGTTTGGTTCCCATGATTTCTTGATGACCCATGAATGTATCTGCACCTTGATGCATTAGCTCACTTCTACCAAAGTTTGCTTTAGGTTGAAACTTCATACAATTGCTTTCTCTACCAAAAGCATTCATCAATCCTAACTTTTCTAGTGTAGGTAGTTTTAAGTCTGGGAATTCATCAAGAATAGAAGCTAATGTATTCGCCTTTTCATCACCTGCTCTAGCTTGTGCAGCATCGTGCATCGCCCCAATTCCAAAACCATCCAAGACAATTATAATGAATCTTTTCTTCATTTCTTGCCTCCTAAACTATCGTATATGCCAACAATCTCAGGCTTACCTGAATGAATCCCTTTAATCAAACATACATCACTACGTGTTACAAATATCTGATAACGGAAACATAGTACTGCACTATCACCAATATGATGCGGATTCTCTAATCCAAAATGATAATCAATCGAATCCATATCTGGAAGAATAACACTGTCTTTTACTAATCCTTCATAAGAAGATCCAACTAGTGCATTTTGAATATGCCCACGTCTATAGTATCCACCACCATAGATGTATGCATGATTATCTAATACATGACTTACTTCCGAAAGATATAAAACACTCGGAATCTCTTCTGCATCATGATCAACGTGATATGGTGTCGTACCTGAGAGGCCATGTCCCGGTTCAGCTGATGTAATTTCCGGATATTGCTTCATCAATTCTAATGTATGCACGCATGTAGCAGATGGTGCATTTACATTTTGGATAAAACAGCCTAATTCTTCTAATATCTTCTTTGCCTTCAAGACTGTATTCAAATTTTCTTGTGCCTGAATCTCTTTTGTTCCTTCATCGTATAAGAAACACGGAAAATTATCGACACCCGCAATTTCAATATACTTTAAGTCCTTTGATTTCTGTACGAGTTCTTCTAATTGGTTTAAATAAAAACCTGCTGTTTGTCCACTATAAATCCGGTCATTTTCGCCAATGACGCGTACACATACCTTCTGCACGAGACCTATCTTTTTAGCAGCTTCATTCACCTCAACTAATTTTTCATACGAATATACCGTGATATAGTCACACCCATACGCTACCAGTTGATTTATCATCATCGATGGAATCTGCACCAAATGTCCAGCATGTGCAATATGAAGACGATTTTTCATCATCACTTCTGCTTCTTTAAAATCAACTACAACTGCCCCTTTATAACCAATCTTCTCTAATTCCTTTGCTAAATATGGATTACGCCCAATTTGTTTTAGCATATAATAGAGCTCAATATTTTGTTCATTTGCCTTTTGCAAAATCGCTTTCGCATTCTCTAAAAATCGATCAACATCTACGACATAAGTATCAGGCAGAATTTGTTTCTGTTGATGCATATGCACAGCTATTTGAATAAGATCTGGATTTGTCTTACATAACTTATCTAGAAACATCTTTCGCCTTTCTAATACTCTCTTTTAGAATACGTATAATCGTATCTGCACCACTTCGATTAGGATTGATACGAATCATTCTTTCTTCCAATGTTGGATCTGCTTTTCTAAATGTTCCAGATACACGATAGAACATAGGAACTGCTTCATATTTGGATTCAGCACCAACTGGATTTGGTAATCCACCTAGTTTCTCCGCTTCTTCTAATACCGCTTTTGCGATGTTATCTTCAAATTCAACCAATAATACTTTGGATTGTGCATTTGCAAGGAATGCATCTTTTACACCTTCGACTTCATGATTATTCAAACGTCTTACAAGCTCCTCGTTAACTTCTGCTTGAATCGCTAGTGCTACAGGAGCATAGGTAAAACCGCGTAATACTTCCATAGCTTGCCAACCCTGAACTTTTGAACCACCAGAGTAATTCATCTTTTCAATTGCATCTACTAAAGATGCTTTACCAACAACAACACCTACCCCCTCTGGACCTAATAGTTTAAAACAAGAGAAAGCCGATAAGTCAGCGCCTAACTCAACACCAATTTTATGTACCTTCATCACTGCGTAATTATCATCTGTAATGATTTGAATATCTCTTACAGATTTGATTGACCGAAGTACTTCTTCCATATCATAAGAATCATCAATCGCTTGACGGGTATATTGAACAAGCGCAGTACGAATATTCTGATGTTTTTCCAAAACATGCTTGATATCTTCCAAATCGTTAAAGTTGGCCCTTACCGGAATTAACCCCATCGATAAAAAACTAACTTCAGTGGTTGGATATATTGGAGAAGTATGTACCAAGATTTCTTCATTTGCAGAAGTCATAGCTTGAAGCCCACTACGAATAGCACCTGTACCTGATCCAACTAATAGCAGTGCCTTTTCAGCATGAAAGAAATTCGCAATAACTCGTTCAACCTTTTCAGCATATACCGGTTTATTTAAACCTGGTACTACACCAAAGTCTCCAGCAGAGAGAAATTCTTTTCCTTGAAATTCTTTTGTAATCTCATCAATTAGTTGAAACTGTTTCTGCCTGGCTTCTTCTAATGTGATTGATTCTAATGGATATGTTTTCATTATTATGCCTCCAAAATTTCAGTAAAATTCTTTGATGTAATTGTAGTAATCGTATCCTCAGATATTCCAGCTTGTTCAAGCATAGGGATGAATATATCTAGTAAGTATGCATATCCCACTCCACCATTCTTTTTTAAATGGCTCTGTCTTGTAATATCCATAGACATTAACAATTGGTGCATATATCCTTCTTGAATTAGTGTTTTCATAAACTGAACACGTGTTTCATCAGGTAGATACTTTGTCTTACCAATCGTATCAAATGCAACGTTAAATCCCTTCTGCAAAGCATAGCGAATTGCATCTAAATCATTTGATAGTGCAACGTGAGAAATAATAACCTTCTTTGGATTAACTCCATTTTCTAAGAAGAAATCTACTTGTTCCTTAATAAGCGTTCCTAAAGTAGTATGTGTAATAATGACTGTATTTGTTCTCTTTTGTGCAATTATAGCTGCCTCAAATACTTTATGTTCATCCTTTGTCCATTCATTCTTACTTGTGCCTATTTCACCAATTACCTTTGCACCTTTTGCAATATCTTCTAACATAATCTGTGCTAGTTCTTCCACACTTGCAGTACTTACGTAATCAGGCATAAACGGAGTCTTATAGAAACCTGTAGAATTGATGATTTCAATCCCGACTTCATCGAATATTTTTTTATTATTATTCCAATCTACGCCGATACCATGATTCGAACAATCAACCCAACGTTTTACGCCTTTTTTATGGATATCTTTTAGTTCATCTATACAATCTAAATACCCATTTAATAGGCAATCCGGATCATTTTTACCTGTTGATAAATCAATCCGAGGATGCTCATGTGAATATGTAATATTCTGATATTTCATGTTTATTCACCATAACCTTTCCGAAACCATGTTTCTGGGTTTCTAAAATAACGTTCAATCAGTTCATCTTGAGGAATTACCAATTTTTCCATCTTCTCAATCATTACTGCAATTTTCGAAGGAGTTGACTCACATACTCCAAGATAACTAATACCAAGTTCATCAGTCGGAATACTTATTGCTGTTGCACCAACCATATTCGCTACACGCAATAACCCTTTCTTAGCTTTCCTTTGAATTTGTTTTGTCCTTTCATCAAAGTGTCCAAAGACACTATCTCCAAATCCTTCCATATCCACTGGACCTTCTTTAGAAATAAGAAAATCTATTGTAGGTAATACTTGACTCAAAAAGTGTATGTTCTCTTTTCTTTCACCGTAAATATCTGGAAAATTAATTCTTTCTACTTCAAATGGATAGTTATCGTTATCTGTAGATGAAATCACAATTTTATGATTTGAACTATCTTTTTCTAATGGTACTGTTACCTTAACTATTTCTTTTAATTCCTCGAAATCCTTTGCAATATAACCAAGCGAAGGTCTAAATCTGATGCCATCGGTAGAAACCTTTGAATATTGATTCATATTTTCTTTATCGATAAGATAGGAAATAAATCCGAATAGATTTAAACACATAGCAGGTGCCAATACTGACCCACCACCATCGGATCCAATTCCTATATCATTCATACCCAAAAATACATTAATTGCTGTACCAGAAGAAGAACCACTCATATAATTTCCAGTAATTGGATTTATGAGTTTTAAATCAATTGCTCTTCCACCTTGTGCCATTGCATCAATTGTATGAAGTTGATAATTTTTTGTATCTACCAAATTTTGAATAAAAGAAGGATGAATGTGAAAATCATTCTTTACACCAAGCAATAATCCGCTCATCTCAGAAACTGGAAATGAACGTATAACAGAAGAAAACGGATTCAAATTAGCTAAACATTTCATTTCTTCAACTTTCATAATCATTCCTTTCTTTTCATAAAGTGAAAAGTGCGGTACGCGGCAAATCAACCCGTACCGCACTATGCATACTAATTTATGCAACTGGTGCTAATGCAATCAATTGAAGTACTAATAAGATATTTAATAAGATACCGAATACAATGCACGCTACAGGTCCAACTGCTAATTCCACAATTGGCTTCTTAGAAATACGGTTTAATAGCAAGCAACCTACAACGAATAATGCACCAAATCCTGTAATACCTACAAATTTAGCTGCCATTGCTTCTGCTGCTACTACACCACCGACTGTTAATGCAACCTCAAGAACCTTATTCATGGATGTACGGATGTGTTCACCCATATCCTTCATTCCTGGGAACTTATCCATACCCTTTGCAAATACATTGATTAATGCAAGTTCAACTACCATAACAACTGCACCAGCAACAACCGCCACAAATGGATTGCCATGTAACAATAATCCTACAACAAATACAAATGTAGAACCTGCAGGCCCATATACACCAGTAACGATAGCTGTTGTAAATACTAGAGGAATAAATCCAATTGCACGTGCTAATGCAACCATTGCTGCTTCAGCCCATGACCCTTCAGAAACAAGTCCTAAAGAAATTGGATCACCTGCAACGATACCTAAAGAAGTAGCCATAGCAACTAAACCACCCATGATAGCTAACAACCACCAGTTAGAACGAATTCTCTTCACCTTATCACCGAATGTTGTTACTAGAGAACTATTTGCATCACCTGTACCTTTAACACTTGTAGCAAATGCAAGTAAACATAACATACCTGCAAGCATTGCCATACCAAATCCGTTTAATGCAACCTTTGCATCACCAAGAGCAAACTTGCCAAACTTAACAGTTAATAAGTAAACAACTAATGTAATCAATCCAGCAATTGCACCCTTTTTGAAGCCATGTTGATAGCCAACCGCAACTGATGGGAAAATAGCAAATGCTGCAGTAACAAATGAAGAAACTGATCCAAGGTTTGCTAAAAAATTAAATGGTAAAGAACCAAATAAGTTAACGATAGATTCTAGACCTAATAGAATAGCAACGCCATATGCAGCACCAACCACACCAGCAATTACAGTACCAACAAGAGAGTCAGGACAGAATGTACCAATAATATCTGTTGTTAGTAAAATGCAGTGAATTAAGATAATGGATGCTGCAATTGATGTTGGAATAGCAAATCCAACTACTAATCCAAAACTAATTGCAAAACTCATTGTCGCTAATTCTTTTCTTGAAATTTGTCCATCATAGAACTGTGGAACGATTGGGCGGAATCCATCATTGAATACCGCAATACCCTTGTTCGCTAAAATAGATGCTAATGCACCAATAGCGGCTAAAACTAAATACCTCATTATAATTATCCCCCTTCGTGTAATTAGGTATATCTTAGCTATTCTTCGTTTGAATAGCTTTCAACCAAACTGGTAATACTTGTTCCATATGTTGGGATGTAAATCCAAAGGCAACCTTGCCTTCATTAACTGCTTGTACAATTTCTTCATCTGGCAAAATCTTTCCAGGCATAGAAATAGTTTTACAAGCATTCGCTCCAAGTAGAGCCATAGCCATAGCTAATGCACCTCCACCGCCAGTATTACATGCTCCTATGTAGTAATCAAACTGCCCAGCTTTCATTGCCATAACAGCATCTAGATCATTTTTAACTGCAAGTTCTACATTCCCTTCACCAAAATATTTTTGGATATAGTCATGAATCTCCTGCTTGTTAATCTGTCCTCCAACAACAATTTTCATAAAACAAAATCTCCTTCTAACACTCTTCTTGAAGTAAATTACATAAATGCATTAACAAAAACTTTTCTTCGCTCTCGGGAATCTTTACAGGTACATCACGAGTTATATTTGAATATACTTGTTTTGCTTCATCAAATGTATTAAATGCCTGTACTTCCTTCCAAATTGAATCATCAAGTTGATCTACTGCTCCACTTACCATAATTCGTTGTACAGCCATCGCTAGATGTGTAGTAAACATTTCCATTTTTGATTTATCAAAGTCATACTCTCGTAATATATCTATGACCTTATTTACATATTGTGCAACATCATCGTTGATGATTGCTGCTGATCTTAATATCTCAATTCTTTCTTTTAACATCTTATCTCCATTATACAGAATATTGTATATTGATATTTCAATAATACCTGTAATCGCTTTCAGAGTCAATACAAATTATTCAAGAAATATATTGCATATATATTCACGCATGTTTGTATCAATACCATATTCTTCCAAGAAGAATTCTTCATAGTTTGGATATCTCTCTAAAATACCATCTAGCATCTCTCTACCCATTTGCTCATCAACGCCTGCTTCCATCATAATAATTCGTTTAAGAGATGGATTTTGTTGGATTCTTTCTCTATTTTGTTCTAATGCCAATTCAATGCGTGTGTGATATGCCTGATTTGATAGAAGATAGTCTTCCATGATATCTTCTTTTGATACACCTAACAGTAAATATAACAAAACTGCGATTGCACCTGTTCTATCTTTCCCTGTTGCACAATGAAATAACAATGGAAATTCGATACCTTGTTTGATCATTTCAAGAATAAACATAAATCCTTCATTCTGAAACATCATATTTCTATATAGTTCTGCCATATGCGAATGTAGTGTTTCTTCATCACTATCATCCGCAATCACCATTTTATGAATGCCATATGGAGAAAAATCCACTCCTTCACCATTTTTATCACGCATTCCACTAACACGATAATTAACTATTCCATCGATGATTGGATCAGGATCTTCATACGCTTCATAAGAAGTACGTAAGTCTAGTACAGTCTTAATACCTAAATCTTTTAAATATTTTAATTCATCCTGATTCATCCATCCTAAATAACAACTGCGATAAATCAAGTGTGATTTAATTCTTTTCCCGTCTATAGTCTTATAGCCACTTAAATCACGAAAATTTTTATCTTCTCTTATTTTATTATCAACTGGTCGCATAGTATCCTTTTCTAATATCGAGGTGTCATTTTGCCATCATTAACTATTTTTTGCATTTTTAAAATTGCTTCAATATCAATCATATGCTTTAGTAAGTCTGTCATTTCTGGCGTTGCTCTATTGGTAATAATAACCGCATTAGTATCTACATTATCCTCGACAGACAGCTTTGTATAATTCATATTTGTCATCTTATCTATGATTTCATCTTCATTCCATACTGCCGCATCAATTTCTCCATTTTGTACTAAGCGTAATAAATTATTTGATTCAACAGGAATGAATTCAACTTTTTTCATTCCGCATGCACGCTTTGTCATATCGCTCTGATCAATCGAATCTCTATCTATTCCTACGCGCATTCCATCTTGAATCTCTTTGAAATGGGAATCATGGAATACAATCACATGTGCTGAACAATATGTCCCCTCACCAAATTCACATACAATATCAATCTGCCCTTTATGTGTATCTAGGAATTCTTTTGCGGCATATTTTGAAACAACTGCAAAATTATAGCGATTCTCTAATACCATCGCGATTCTATTTTTCGCACCTCTCATATACGAAAGTGTCAATGGAATTCCATGTTTATTTTCCATTGTAGTAATAATACCAGTTGCTAAACCCTCATACTTTCTAGAGTATGGTAAAGGCATCGCACCTACTAACAAATTAATTCCAGCAAGTTCAAGTAGGACCTTGTCGTTTTTTTCAATAACATACGAACCTAAATGTCCCTTACTCACAATATGAATCGCATTATTATTCTGTAGTGTCTTAAGTGCAGATTGTGCGGTACCTCTAGAAATATTTAATCTCTCACTTAACTCAGTAACAGTTGGTGTTCGATCTCCTACCCTATATCTTAGAAGCGCTTTTGCTAGACTCAATACCGCAAGTCCATTTTTACTCATTAGTTGATTATTATAGTTCATAGTTTAACTCCCATAAACATTATAGAATGAATATTCATTCTTTTGAACATTCAATTAAAGTTAAATTTTATAAAATTAGATTTATCATAAGCAATATCCTAGTGATACAATAGGTATGAAGATTACGCCAAGATTCAAACATATTTCATAGTTAATAGAAAGCGAGGATAAAAAATATGTTTGTAAATGAACAATTTTATAATGATGTAAGTCGAATTCGAAAACCAAGTTTTAAAAAATATTTTCTTTTATATGTATTGATACAGATTATATCTAGAATTCTAAAAGATTATCCTGCACTAAAAATAGTTTTTTCCGGTTCCTTTGACCAGACACTTCTTCAACAAGCTTCACATTCAAATTTCCTTCTCTCTTTTATCATTTCGATTATCGTACAATTATCTACATTCCTATTCTTGATGCAAATTTATCGTATTGTTCAAGGGTATCAAATACATTTGACAGATGTGCCTGAACTCTTAAAAGAGAAAGGGCTTAGTATTTTATGTGTATCAACAGTTGTGATAATCTTAGATAATTTTTTTACTTATGTATTTCCCAATGATATCTTGCAAGTTATTGCAACATTAGCACTATACTACTTAACAATATTCGTTGCTTTTACGATTTATACTTATCCAGCACACGCATGCATAGAAGCATTCAAAGAAAGTATGAAAGAATCCATCAATTCATTCAAAGATATAATAAAGATAGATATTCACTACATGTGGGTATGCTTGGCAGCCTTAATCTTCACAATTACACTTGTATTCCCAATTTTAAGAACAATCTTTGCAAAATCCCTTTATGCACCATTAATCTTAATTGGTAGTAATAGTACAATCAATATAAACGCTGAATCAATGATACAATTATCTATCGCAATGTTTATTGCAGTTACACTAGTTTTAATTCTTACATTATACAGATTGTTCTGTGCATATTATGCACATGCATTGTATTACTTCAAAAAATATGTAGAGATAAAACCAGAAATACCTGCACAGGGAATTGAATCAACATATATAGAAAATAAAAATGAAGAGATAAAGAACGATTATTAAGATTGATCGTAACAATATCAATCTCACAAAGTTTTACGTTTTATGTTTTTAATACGTTATATGCAAAATATAATATTCATATCTTTTTCTAATGATATATTTTGTTGTGCATTTCATTGCAAATATACCCTATTTCTTAAAAAGTAATTGGTACAGATAATTTATTTACATTTTTTCGGTTGAAAAGGTTGTAAAAAAGCCAATATTAAGAGAAAATTATATGCGGAAATTGAAAGGAGTTAATACCATGATTCAATCAACAGAAATTAAACCAGGTCAGTGTTTCGTTTGGGAAGGTGATTTATACCAAGCAATTACAGTTGACCGTAATAAGACAGCTATGGCTAAGATGAAGGTTGCTGTTAAAGTTAAAAACCCAAGAACAGGTGTTGTAAAGGAACTTAGCTTAATTGGTTCTGACCGTGTAGAAGAAGCTTTCATCGATAAGAGAGAAATGCAGTACCTCTATAACGATGGTGCAAACTTAATCTTCATGGATACAGAAACATATGAACAAATCGAAATTCCAGCAAGCCGCCTTGAATGGGAAAAGAACTTCCTTAAGGAATCTTCAATGGTAAACATTCAGGTTTACAACGGAGAAATCTTAGGTGTTCAATTGCCAGATAAGGTAAACCTACAGGTTACAGAATGCGAAGTTGCAGTTAAGGGTAACACAGCAACATCTGCTACAAAGAACGCTACTGTAGAAACTGGTTTAAATGTTCGTGTACCATTATTCATCAACGAAGGAGAAGTAATTGAAATCTCTACAGCTGATGGTAAGTACTCTGGACGTGCTTAATCATTTAAAATAGCTATGACATTTATATGTGTCATAGCTTTTTATTTACTTAGATTGTATACCCGTGTTTGATCTTACGAATTACTTTTTCAAATTGTTCAACATTCCAAGTAACAGGTGTCGGATAACTAGGATTTCCTTCCTTCTCTGCTCCAATCGCAAGATAATGAATATCCTCCTCTTGAATTTCTGGAATCGAAGTTGGAATAGTAAATATTTGATTTAGATCTTTTAGTTTCTGAATAAACTGCGTTGACTTATCCTGGTCATTAGCACCAGTGATACCTACTACATCTGCAATCTTCGCAAGCTTACTGACCACTACACTACCATACTCTTCTAATACAATCGGTAAGATAGTAGCGTTTATCATTCCATGTTGCAAGTGATACATCCCACCTATTCCATGTGCTATCGCATGAACATAACCAACATAGTTATTGGAAATCGCTACCCCAGCATTATAAGAAGCTTCCAATAGTTCTAATCGATATTGCATATTCAAACCATCTTCAAAGCTAGGTACTAAGTACTGGAATATTGTCTTAATTGCACGTAATGCATATTCATTCGTTTTACGATTATTAAAACAATTTATATACGCTTCGATAGCGTGTGTCAAAGCATCCATTCCTGTATAAGCTGTCATTTTACTAGGTAACGAAACCAACAGTGAACTATCTAAGACTGCATATTTTGGAATGAGAAATAAATGACTTAGCGCATACTTACGTTTTTGGATTGGATCAGTAATAACAGCACCCGCAGTCACCTCAGATCCAGTTCCAGCGGTTGTTGGTACAGCAATCAATAGTGGTAACTGTTTGCTTACCCTTCCTGTATGTAATACTGTAGTAACATCTAGCTTTTTCATTTGTACGCACGCAAGTGCTGCCTTTGAACAATCAATGACAGAACCCCCACCAATTGCGATGAGTGCTTGACATCCATCCTTGATATACATCTCTTTAAGCTTTTCTACGTCAGAAATCTCTGGATCTGGCTTTACATCATGAAAGATACTATAAGGAATATGACTTTCTTCTAGTCTTTCGAAGAATGGTTGTAATGTCCCTCTTTTGATAAATCCAGCTGTTGTAACAACCATATACCGACTAATATGTTTTTCTCTTAAAACATCCACTAAATCTAATAATGCATGTTCACCTTTTATCATCTTAGGCTGTAAGTTTAACTGTATTTTTTGAATTGGACTAAAGAGTGCCTGTCTAGTTCTTAATAGAAAGTGTTTCATATGTACCTCACTTTGCTTTAGTATACCATCATGAATCTATAAACAAGAAAAACATATCCTCTAAATGAAGAGGATATGTTTTAAGTTTAATTATTCAGAAGTTTCTTCGTCTTGAACTCTCTTCTTGAACAAGAGTCTGTTATAACGCTTTTCAGCATCCTTACGAGCCTTCTCGAATAACTTAT
>ERZ773254.671-NODE-671-length-18005-cov-2.924401_pt1 | contig 18005 bp, 9 predicted proteins | sample MGYA00580516_ERZ773254 | MGnify/ENA primary metagenome ERZ773254 (study PRJEB29015, sample SAMEA2738158) | human oral metagenome | biome: human oral; feature: human-associated habitat; material: saliva | place: China | collected 2192 ...
ACCGCGTGGCCTACGACATCACTCCAAAGCCACCTGCGACCATTGAGTGGGAGTAAACTGGAGCGGATTTTGCGCAATCGAAATTCCATCCGTAGAGTGTCGCAGTGTGCCGCCACGGACGAAAAAGCGTAAAGCCACCTGTGTTGCGCTTCGAAGAGTATGACCTGTCGATCAACATCGACCAAGAAAGGATGTCGCTGCGAGCGATTCTTCATAAGGGCGATGCCCTCGATCAGCTCTGCTACGACAGTACCTCCCATGAGGAAGAGTGCATTTATTGGCATAGGCTCAGCGAAGTCGAGGACTGCTGTGGCGAGAAGATGATTTGCGTTGATCGCCCTTGCGGTCCCGGTGATACAGTGCATTTTGAGCTTGAAGACCACGAGTTTGCATTGCAGCTAATTAAAAAGTAAAAGAAAGCGAGGCTGGCCGCTGATTGCGGTCAGCCTCGCTGGTTATGCGCAAGATTCTAGATCTCGATCTTACCGCCGACGAAAACGTCATCGGTCTTCGGGAACGTCGGCAAGTCATTCTCCACCTCGGGCTTCACCTTGTATAGCTCGAAGGAAAGGTCGGATCCCTCAAGTCCTGCGGCCTCAAAGATGATCTTCAAGGCTTCGATCTTTGTGGAGGTAGAGTTTCCTGCATTGAAGTAGATACCTTCGCCGACCTTGAACGGATACCCGTCCTGCTTCCAGGAGAAGTAGCGCCCAGGGAAGTCAGATCCTTCCGGCACGAACTTATGGAACACTACAGGGTCCATCTCGTAGACCATGGACAAGACGCCGCAGATCATCTCAACCCAGTTCTTCGTTGTGAAACGGGAGCCCATGAAGGTGTATGCGGCGATTTTGCGGCCCGAGAAGTCGAAGTCGTCGTCAAGCTCGTGCTCGTCGTAGACGTCGTTGCTCCACTCGAAGTCTGAGGAGATCATCGGCCACAATAAGCTCGTCGCGCTCCTCAAGCTGCTTCTCTCCCCACACGTCCTGCAGGCTCACGTACTTGTTGATTCTAAAGCCAGAGTCCTTGAAGCCGTCCTCCATGTCTCTCTTCTCGACGAATCTCCTGTTGCTGTACTTGGAATTGTACGCCGTCAGGGTCAGGTTGGCCATGCTGTTCAACCAGCGTTCATGGATTGCCTCATGGTCCTCACCGAGGTCAGCCACCCAGCTGCTCGAAAGCGTCTGAGGCATGATATGCTCGACGCTGAACACCTCGTCGCGCAGGTTCTCGACAACGTTCACGTACTCCAGACTGTCGCCGTTTTCGAGTCGGTCGTACAAGTAGTACCTGTAGCCGCCGATACGGTAGAAGTCGCGCTCCGCGTAGGCGGCGATGAACTCCTTGTCGTCCGGGAAGTGGCCGCTGCCCTCCTTGGACAGCAGAACCTTCTTTAGAACTTCCGGATAGCAGCCGTCTTCCTTGACGCCGCGCATGACCTCTCCGTGAAGTGTCTCGAAGACCTTGTTCAATGCATTCGTGGGAACCTTGCAGACCCAGCGTCGGAATAGGTAGCTCTCCACGGCGAGAAGCGACGCTACGACCTCGTTGTCATTCACGTCGCCTTGCCTTCTGCATTCGAAAAGATTGAGCGAGTACGGACGCATAACGGATGCGTCGAACAGGTTGAGACGTCTGAGAACGGCGTCGATCTTGTGGTTGCCCGAGCTCGCCTTCGTGATGATGCGGTAATGGTCCGAGTATTTGAGCAACTCTGCAAGCAGCTCAACGGTGTCGAATCCCTGGCTCTTCACGTAGTCCTTGAAGGTGGTGTAGACCTTCTTGATCGCAGGCGTCTTCCTGCGGATGGCTGCAAGCCAGTCCCTAGCGAAGGAGCTCACCTCGTAGCCGGTGTTCTTCTCGATTTCGTTCCAGTACTTCTCGTAGCAAATCTCCTGGGTCACAGGGTCGAGGCCCATCAGGATGAAGTTCCTAATCTTGTCGCCTTCGCTCAAATCAAGGCCTGTCGAGTTGAGGCTCTCGAAGATCCTTTGCGCGTCGTCTTCCTTGTCGAGCTTGATGTCGATGATCATCAGCTTCTCGATGGCGCCCTTCAGTTGGTCGGCATCCAACTGAGACGCCTTGATGCGATTGCAGAAGAAGAGGTAGTTCTGGGTGACGTTTGAATCCTGGACGAACTTGTCCAGATCGCCGGCGTATATGGCCTCGAAGGCTACCTGATCGTCCTTGATCAGCTTGAGCTTCAGTTTCCTCTCAGACTTGTGCCACTTGTCGATCAGATACTCCTCGTTGACCATGTCGGCAAGGCTCTCGTCCTCGGAAGTAATACCGCCGTCACGAAGCTGCTTAACCAACGCAAGGAGAAGAAGGTAGGAAGTGGTGATGCGCTGCTGGCCGTCAATGACGACGCGGACGTCTCCGTCGGCCTTCGAGACGATGCTGCCGAAGAAGTGCGATTCCCCGCCCTCATGAACCAGCTCCTCGAGGTCGTCGAACAACTGCTTGCACTGCTCAAGCTTCCAGTCGTAATTGCGCTGGTACACAGGTATGACGAATCTCGTTTTGGTCCCCTCGAGGAGATTCAGTAGATATCTTTCTTCGCCCTTCATTGAGCCTCCTAGATAATTCTTGCTAGACGTGGGAGAGAGTCAAAACTCCAGCTGCCGCCAATAATGCGGTAGGCATTTTGGCGTTTCGGGTTATTACTGTCGTTGCACCAAATCCAATACACGAACCGTATTGAATAACAGCCGCTCTGATAAACATTCAGGTTTCATACGCGCACTCTTTCTATCGTCGATGATTATGTATTATCTCATGCAATGAAGGCGCAATAAGGTTGAAAAAGCAGGAGAGCATGCCGGAAAAGCCGCTCGCCGCAAAGACAGGTAATCTTCTCATCAATGCATGCATAGCTTATTGAACGCATTGTAGTAAGCCCGCCTATACTGGCGTCCGTCCGATGCTGATTCGGGGGAAGAGGCCGATTTCTAAGCCTCCCGCTATTACTCCCGTTGGGATTTCGGGGAATAATCAAGTCCGAAAAAGCCCGTTTCCCAGTAAGGGTGAAATTATTCCTTCCCGTCCAAATCAACGGCTGATTCGGGAATGATTCGAACGAGGTAGCACGAGACGGACGAGGCGGCACGAGGTGGAATCAGCTAACGCCAAATGGAAAACTGCAACAGTTGAGTGGGAGTAGGGAGATAGGGCTTTGAACTGCTGCTTTCAGTCTGTGGTGTACCGTCTGATGACGCTATGTACGGAAAAATGTAAAGCCACCAACGATCGCGAGCACAAAGGCACGTCCGACGACCCGAAACAGTTCCCCTTCGTCGGTTACGGTCGTGTTGCATATGACTTAATCGACATGATTCATGAGTGCATCGACGACAACGAGAATCCTGATGTCCGCGATTACAGGGGCGTACTAGACAGCTAAGGTTTGCCTGATGAGGAATCCGTTCTTGTGGCTGATATCTCACAATACGACGCAAGATGCACGCTTGCGATGATTTTCACCATAATCCGTGGCGACAGATTCTGTGAAGGTTTACTGCTCAGCTACCTGGACAACGGAATGATGCTCAAGTGGATGAAGAGACTCAAGGAAATCGACGATGAATAAACGCTGGGACATTTTGTCCCAGCGTTTGGCTTGTCAATCGCCCGAAACAGAAAAGGAAATATCTTTGATGTGGGATAATTAAAACGAAAGCGACATTAAGGGGCATCTATGAGCAATTACGAAATAATCCCCATCTCAAGTACGGGGCTAGCAAAAGCAAATTCAATCAACACCGAAGAGTTGTCAGTTATCGAATCGTTTAAGGTTCTGGAGTTCGAGTTTGACGAAAGCGTCGACAAGGCCAGTCGTCTCGATTACGGAGTCGCTGCAGGTAGCGGTCTAATCACGGGTCTGCTTAGCATCTTCCTAGGCAAACCTCTCTCGGTTGAAGAAGCAGCAAAAATCGGAGGAAAGGAAGCTGACAAAATCGTCGTCAATGCGGCCAGATCTTTTGGCTGCAAGCTTCTAGATGATAAAGTCATCTTCGATAAAGACGGACGCTGCAACATCGAAGTGTTATCGAAGGCCATCAAATTCCTTGAGGAGAAGTTCCCTATTCCTCAAGACAAGCTAACACCTGATTTTGGTGGTGGATTGCAGCACCACCTCAGAGACTTCTCTCATCACCCTACCGTTCTCGGTCTCTTCTTTTCCATCCTCGGTCAATTTACGGGTACTGGATACGGCACTGACACCGACGGAAATTTTATTAAAGTCCTCTTTCCAGACAATACTCTTGTAGGCAAGAACGTCCCGGAAAAGATTGCAATCGGAACCTTCAATTGGCTTTTCCACCTGATTAGCGACATCGATGGATCAAACGCTAATGCAGGCAAGGGCACCGGCATTCCAGGGCCGATTCTCTCAGTTCTAAAAGAACTGTCTTTGTCGCCGCTCTTCAAGAATGTCAAGATAAACAATAAGGACAGCGAGATATCTTTCTCAAAGTGGGTATCCAAGCTGTTTAACGGAACCTACTTCAAGGATTCCGAAGGCAAGCCGATTCGATTTGACTTCAGAACAGAGATGGGCCTTGCAACTCAGATAATCGAAGAGTCACTTTTCGTTTTGGCTAACGAGGTAATCGTCCGAGTTTTTTATACGGTTTCAAGACTTGCAACCGAAATAAAAACGAAAAACATCTCCTCTATCCGCGAGTTGGATCAGCTTGACCCCAAGGCATTTATCCCGATTAAGAACCGCGCTCTGACAAGAATGTGCACCGTCTCAAGCGGCACGTTTGTAGCCGTAAACTCCGCAGGAAGCGCCATAAAGGCAGGCATCGCTTCTAAGGGTAATGCCGGAATGTTCGCCAGGGCTTTCTTCCTCAATGTCAACTACCCTGGCATTGGTAGGTTCGCTATCGCCTGCTTCTTCGACGCAAAGTACATCAAGGAAGACGTTGCGACGGCTTACAAACGTGCCATGAAAGAGCATGAGGAGCAGAAGCGCAAACGCGAAGATGAGCTGCAGAGACTTTCAGCGAAATATAGGTTCCTCACCCTGAGCCCAGAACAAACTAGGCTGCTTTATTCGTTCGAGTCAATGATGGTTGGATTCGACATCCTGAATACAAAGAAGGCAGAAACGCAGCTCGAAAAGAAAAGATGGAAAGAGCAGTGGGAGGAAAGCGTCTGTGAAGCACTGGGAGTTCGAGGTGACGAATTCTTCATCCGAAGTGGACGACAGGCTTTCGACCTGATGGATGAGATTTCAAATGAAATCGAGGATCATTCCTGGATCGACCTTGTCGTACTCGAGTTGTCCAGATTCAACCCTTACTACCAGTTAGGTGCCGAAGAGGATAAGTCCTACAAGAAACTAAAACTCAATACAAACTATCTCTCCGATGTCTTTTGCAAAGGGCAAAGCTACATCGAGGTGAAGGATGTTAAGGCAATCCAAAAGGCCTACACGAACGCCGTCGGCACCGTTACGGGTAATCGAAAGAAGGTTGCCGCAGCCGCAGTTGTTACCCTTGCAGCAACAGCCGCCACAGCAGGAGGTGCCTTGTTCCTTGCTCCGGAAATCGCCGTACTTATAGCGGGCGATGCTGTGGCCGGACTCTCCGGTGCAGCCCTAACAAGCGCTAGCTTGGCATTTGTCGGAGGCGGCTCGTTGGCAGTCGGCGGAATGGGCATGGCTGGAGGAACCGCAATCCTGACAGGCGGCGGAGCACTAATCGGTCTTGCGGGATCGGGCGTTACCACCGCAGCTTCAGTGGCTGCGCAGTCATCTGAAGCGTTCGTGCAGAGCGAATGCTCAAAGCTCCTGGCATTTTGTAACGAAGTTGCGATAAAGAAATACGGCAGATACGACATTGTCAAACTCGTCCATAAAGGCATCGCAAATTACGTGATCGAGCTTCAGGCGGAGATTGAACTTCTCTCAAAGGTAGAAAAGAAACCTGATAGGAAGCTTCGTTCACAGATGAAGAAGAGCCTGAAATGTATGGAGCGCTGCGAAAAGGCATTGATGAAGGCGCTGGGCCAAGTAAAGGGAATACGGAAAGTGGCGAAGAGATAATGACCGAAGAGGAAAACCGCGAACCGGAAGAAATGGACCAGCCGGAAGAGCAAGATAGTGACTCCAACTCTTCTGATGCAGAAATGGATAAAGACCTTGAACTCGATGGCCACGAATCAATATCCGAAGCATACCTAGCGTTGGCTCCTGGTATCCAAGCAGCATTGAAGACGATGTCGGAGATGGCACTTCGTGCCTCTCAGATACAAATCAATATCCCGAAATCCACGCTCGCCGCATTTACAAGCCTCTCGGAAAACGCAACAAAAGCGTACTTGAAGACACTTGAGGCTTCCCAAGTCTTAGCCGATACATTTAAGCCAATATACGAGTCTCTGTCCGGAATTATTAAAAGCATCAATTGGGAAGGACTCTCAAAAGCTTTAGAGGTGCTTGATTTCGAGGGACTTCAAGAGGGAGCTAAAATCTGGGGTGAGTATGGATGGTCGATTAGTGATTTGTCTCCATCCGAAATCAGAAACGCTCCCGAGTTGCTTACGGATGCGGATAAATACTACTTGCAATACATGACGAAAGAGAGAGTTCAAAACCTCTTCGACAATGTTCTAACGGAAATACCACGAAAGAAAGATTTCGAGGAATGTCGCGTCCTCTATGAGCAGAAGCACTACAAGCCTTGCGCGATGATGCTTTGCTCGCTGATAGAAGGGCAGCTGATTAGACATGTTCCAAAAACATCATGGAAAAGAAATGGCGACAAGGCGCTAAAAAGACTTAAAGATGTGTCCGATATAGACAGTGATCTGATAGATGCCATCTGGATACTAAACACTCTAAGTGCCTACAATTACTTTTTCCGTAGTGGGGAGAATTTCAATCGAGTGGTAGAAGGTGAACTTAATAGAAACTTTTTGATGCACGGAATGATGTATAGACCTGTGTTAAAAAAGACCTGCATCAAACTATTTTTGCTCCTCGAGTCAATTGTAGCAATGATGCCCGACTTTGCTTCTCGTCAGCAGCAGTAGAGTAAAAGCGTCTCCTCAGGTTTTCTAAAGCCACGCACAATTATTCTTTCCATAAGTGATAAGGCGATAACAATACGACCTACAATTTTATACCGTACATGCTAGCCACTCATAGAAACTCCTTTGGAATTGTCGCAAGCGACTTGCAAGTTTTCGGCATTAAGGGAAGGTTTCCAACCTCTCTGCCCGCTTCATTTTTAAGCGCCCAATGTCAAAAGCATCAGCTGAAACGCATTAATTTATTGGCCATTCCAATGGAAGTATATCGGCGGCGAGATGCTTTGGTCGTAGAATGTTTGTATTGCATTTTGATATCTACCGAAAGGGTGGATCATGGAATACAGCGAGCTCGTCACCCAGGATGCATCAGAGGCGGAGATGCAGCGATTTCTTTCAGATGGAGAGCAGATTGCCTTTACGGTTTGCATTTCGAAAAACCTAAAAAGCTGCTTCTGATGTCGCTAGCATGGGATGCATGAGTTTTTCAGTGTTTGTTCGCAATTGTATGATCTAAGAACTCTCAAAAAGAAGCTGATAGCGATGGAAAACTTGCGAAACAAGGCGAAGCAGCTTGTAGAAACGCCGCTTGATGACACGAACATAAGCGTCCGACTCACCCGGTCCCTGTCAAGAGCCGGCTACAAGACGCTTGAAGAGGCTTTCGGCGAAGACGAGTCAACAATCAAAGACGTTGTCGGCAAGGCCTTCGGTGAGTTCACAAAACTTGCCGATGCCTACTTTGATGATCCTATACGCTTTGTGTCGCTCATGTCCCAGGAACGCCAAAAGCCCGTAGAACGCCCTATCCCATCCGCACTGGAGAAAACAAACAAGGTAGCGCCTAAACGGGTTGACGGAAAATCGCGGGATCGTAGATACAACTACGTCCATGAGTCTTCTTTAAGCACTCCTCATGGCGAATTTCTGAAGTTGAACCAGCAAAAAGCAAAGGCTGTGTTTGACGACTTATGCGACCGCTACGATACAGTACTGGTCTACCAAGCGTTCCCGGCATTCTCAGTCGAGCTCGAGGATATTAGAGAATCATTCCTGAAGCTCTTCTCGGATTACAAAGCCCATCCCGGAAAGGTCCTCGACATTTCCAAGCAGTTCCTCCCCGATCTCTTCCTTATCTTTGTGGCAGATCTCGCCAGAGACTCTTTTGCTGACGACAACCTGTGGGGCAACTTCTCAAAAACTTTGCCCTTGAGCCAAAACATCCTAAACGACTTAAAGAAACGATTTGTCTACTTGCTCGCAAAACGAGGCATGCCCCTGTACGCCCAAGGAGAAGCTGCTGCCTACTACTTCTACACAGCACTGCTGCACGGCGGTCTTTCTAGAGAGTCTTGGGAAGACCTGTGGAAGTGTTCCCTCATGCCCCTGGCAAAGGAATTGGGGAGCGGCTCCGTCGGGTTCGGTGGCGAAATCGACGGAAACGCAATCCTAAAAGAGTTGAAGCGTGATGTCGGTAAGTACGCCCCGAAAAAAGAATCCGTAATCAGAATTTTACAGAAGGCTCCCGACTTCACAATAGCCCCTCTTTTTGAAGCCGCGCTCAAGGCGGCAGCGCAGATTGAGACAAACAGGCTCTCCAGGAGCGAATACGTCCTCGTGGAAAGCTTCGACCTCCCAGAGGCCGCAATCGTCGCGCTACACGAAGTGACAGAGAAGAAATCTAGTAGCAGCTCAAGTGCAGCTCGCGGTGCCAGCAGGGGACAAGCAAATACTCCGAAACAGTATGTCAGCCTACCTTCCGCCGACCTCTGCCTCGATCTCGAGCAAGGTGTCGTCTCGGTTAAGTGGGCGAAAAAGCAATACCCAGCCACCTTCCTTGGAGACAAAATCGACTTCTACATCGGCGGCGTCAAGCTCCACGAGCAGCGCTTCGAGATGAAGCTGAACAAGTGCATCCTCGACGACGTGGAAATCGCAGTTCAGCCCCAGGCAAGATACGACCTCGAACTGCGACTCATGAAGCGAACCGAGAGGGATGGGTGTTCCTTCGAGCAGAAGAGCTCGCTTGAGCAGTCCTTCCAGCGAAGCAAGCCTGGATGCTTTGAGTTCATCCGCGGTATCGATGGAACTTACCACTTCCGAAGCCGAAACGACAGAATCACGAGGCGCAGGCGCATCGCCTACGTGTTGAAAGACGGCTTCTACATCATCCCGGGAACGGGAATGACCCCGGTTGAAAAGTATGAGTCCGGCGAAGACTGGAGCGGAACGTCCGTATTCGTTTACGATGTCGATCCGGGAGCTTCTGGCTCAATCTTCAAGAAGATGTGCGCAAAGGACGACGAAGAGGTCGCCGTCTGGAAGGAGTCCTACCGCGCCCACATCAACAAGCACCGAATCATCGGCGAGACGCTCGGAGGCCTCGACCTGTTCGGCTACGTGTGCTGCAGAGACGGAGGCAACGCTGGCCTGCCTAAGATCACCATCGAGGCCGCCGACGGCGAAGCTGCATTCAGGGACCTCGACATCAAATGCACCTGTAACGGAGAACCTTTCTACGTACCACGCGAAGTGGTTTGGGAAGATGACTTCGGCGCCTCGAGGACTAGAAAGATTGCTTTGCCTCTCGAGCGCGCTTCAAGGATTGACTGGCATTCGGAGGAAGTTGAGATTGTCGCCCGACAGATCTCGGCTGGCAGTAAGGTCGTATTCAGGTACCGCTTCGCGATTATTCCGATACAACAGTTCAGACTCGATGAGGCGCATGTCGAAAATGACATGGTGGTCGCAAGCTACTCCTTCAACTCAAAGCTCAACATCAGGGTTACTGATCCTGATGGAACAGTGACGGAAGTTCGCGCTCAAGGGAACTACTCCAAGAGGACGCTGCTCAAAGATGAGTTCCTTCCCCTCACGATTGAGTCCGAGGACGGATCGCGCCGCGTAGACGCAAAACTCGCGCTCGCCGCTTTAGACGTGAGCATCCCCGAGGGAATCGTCGCAATCTCGCGGAAACGCCCGGTCTGCCTTGCTGACGCCATCTCGCTAGGAACTAGCAAGGGGGAAATCACCATTCGGGCTATCGGATGGAGATACAACAGGGTCATCTATGCTCATGCCGGCCTCAATGCGCTATGTATCAAGGAGTTGAAGCAGCCAGCAGTGGTTTCCTTCAACCTGTTCGCTGCCCCAAAGATGTTCGTACCCAACAGCGCTGAACCAAGGGACATCAACATGATGCTCTCAGTAGGCTACGAAGACATGGAGGCTCCCGGCGTCGTCGCGTTGGCCTGGACCGACGTGCAGTTGCTCAGGTGCAGGAAGGGCATAGGTGTTAAAGACTACCAGCTGATTTCCAGGGACGGGTCCCTCTACCTCAGATTCGACAAGCCGATTCTTTGTAATGCTAGCGTTCTGTTCAAGCGCACTGGGCGCCGTGCGAAGGACTTGGTTGAGGTTCCGCTCGCCAAGGACTCATCCGAGCTGGCGATTCCGGATGAAGTCGCGTATTTGATTCGCACCCAAAAAGAAGTCACGGCAGTCTTCGCTCCTAAGCCGAGAATGGGAAAACCGCGCTATGAGTATTCATTTGAAGTTCCACTGAAAGGTTAGCCATGCCAGAGAAGAAGCAGTTCAACCCCATTAAAACTGCGAGGAACATAGAGGATCTGTATCGCGAGTACATAGCGACAACGATCCACTTCGCAGACCCTAATCTTCAGTCCCAGCTGGAGACAATCCTCGGAAAAAGGAGATTTCTCGCCAAAGGCCCGTTTCTCGAGGCCGCCCCTCCGTACAGGCTTGCATCTAGCGTGAGACAGCTCGTCGACGAAGGCGTACTTTGTGAGAGCATGCTAAAGCTCGGCGGCTTTGACGCGGACAGGCCTCTCTACGTGCATCAGGAGCGCGCGATCAGGAAGGCCGTCAGCGGTCGAAACTACGCAGTGGTCACCGGCACCGGTTCGGGCAAGACCGAGTCCTTCCTGCTTCCTATCGTGAACGACATTTTAGCGGAGTTCAAGGAAAAGGGACCATCCAGCGGCGTCAGGGCCATGATTCTCTATCCCATGAATGCCTTGGCAAATGACCAGCTCAAGCGACTGAGGCAGCTTCTTGCTGGTACGGACATCACCTTCGGTCGCTACACCGGAGACACGGAAACCTCTCCGAAAAAGGCAATCATAAAGTGGGAGAGCGAGAACCCTGGCCAGGAAAAGCTCCGCAACGAAATCATCTCGCGTGAGGCAATTCGCGAAAACCCGCCCAACATCCTCCTGACCAACTACTCGATGCTCGAGTACTTGCTCCTGCGTCCCGATGATGCCCCTCTGTTCGGAAGCGTTTTCGGTGCCAACTGGCGCCATATCGCAATCGACGAGGCCCATATCTATACCGGCGCGCTTGGTACCGAGATCGCGTACCTTATCAGAAGGCTCAAAGCCCGAATTGCGTCCGAGGTTGGATCTATGCCGAAGCTCCATTGCTACGCCACATCTGCGACCATTGGCTCCGACGAGGATGTGCCGAACGTGGCGAAATTCGCCCAAGAACTGTTCGGCGAGCCGTTCTCGTCGGACCCGTCCGACCTTGATGTCGTTACCAGCGAGAAGGACTCTCCTGTGTCCGCGCTCGACGACTCCCCGTGGGGAGCCCTGCCCCTTCAAGTCTGGAAGCAGCTCCGCGAATGCATAGGATACAATCCTGACGAAACGAGAAGCCTTCTTACCGACGTGTTGAAGTCGGCCATCCCGTCCGAGAAACTGCAGATCCTGGCCGACTCCGAGTCACCTCTGCTAGGCCTAGGCAAAATACTCCTTGGCGAGGCCTCCACCATGGCGCTCGTAAGAACTATGTCCGAGGCCCTTCTCGACCTTACGGATATCGACGAGATGAAAAGCATAGGGATTAAGGGGATGAACGGGTCTGACGACGACATCGAGGTCCTGTCCTCGATGGTGGAGGTTCTCTCCTGGGCGCAAAGGTCGGAAGACGTCCCCATTCTGACAAGCCGTTACCACTCATTCCTGAGGGCGCCCGAGGGCATATTCCTGAACCTGAGGGACAGGAAGCTCATCGAACATAAAACGACGGTCGAAAGGTCGCCCGAGGGCTATGAGGTTCCAGTCTACGAGACCTCGGTATGCCGTCATTGTGGCCAGGCTTACGTCCTGGGACAGGAGACATCCATAAGCGATGCCAACCCAAACCCATGGCTCAATCCGAAGCATCAGGGGACGAATGCTGACGATGAGTTTATTCCCCGTGACTACTATCGATTGATTCCACAAGGCGAAGAGGCGGACCCGGACGAGACCGTCCAGTGGCTCTGCCCTACCTGCGGCTCCATTGGCATGGAAAAAGACGATATCGGGCACAGGTTCGAACACGAAGCATGCGAACGAATCCCCATCGCTTACAACAGCGCCAGCGAAGATGACGCGAGATGCAATCATTGCGGCTACACGAGCCGTGTCGCGATCCAGCCAATGAGAGTGTCGCCCGAAGCGGCTGGAAGCGTCGTGTGCTACGACCTCGTCAGAGACATCCCGTCCTTCAAGGCTGGATCCGAGCCCAAGCAGAAAGGAAGGTTTGCTAAAGCCGAAAAGAAGCATGGCGGAAACGTCATCTGCTTCTCCGACAAGCGCCAAGACGCTGCGTTCTTCGCGCCTGCCATGAAGCGTACTTACGAAAACATTACCATCCGTCAGCTTATCCGCGAGGCCGTCGAAGCCAAGTCTCCGTCTGGCGAGGGCTGCTCTCCTTCCCAGGTGTGCAGCTGGATCGCCGAAACGGGCTTCGAGAGATACTCCGGCTTCATGAACGACGGCGTAAAGGAAGATCAGGCCTTGGCCTGGGTAATTGATGAGCTGACGGCTGAGGATTCCAGGAACAGCCTGGAAGGTCTTGGCGTCGTGAGAGTCGAACCAACCTTCTTTGTCGACGGTCTCGAGGAGGAAGACATTGCAGGAGAACTCGAGAAGGATGTCTCCGATCTTTCCGGCGAGTTCCCATGGCTCACCGTTTTCGACTACAAGCTCTTCCTGGTCATGAGTCTGGAAACGCTTCGCGAGAGGGGTGCCATCGAGGTGCCCGGTGGAGTCGCCGAGCATCGCACCAACCAGCTCGTCCGCGCGAACGACGTCGTTTACGGCGGTGAAGGCGCCGGCAAAAACGACATCAAGTTCGTGGGAAGTGCCTCTGCCACCGTCGACAACAAGAGGGCGGCTTTCATCAGGAAGTATGCGCGCAGGGTCTATGGCGTCGAAGTCTCTAGAGAGCAGGCTCGAACGATACTGAAGAAACTCTTCGATTTCCTGACCGACTACCTCTTCTCATACTTCGATGCAAAGGGATACATGGTCGGAAACAAAGATCTGAACAAGGACATTTGGAAGATGTATCCGCACAAGGATAGCGACGTGGTTTTCCGATGCGATACCTGCGGCTGCGAGTCGCATTTCGACACGAACGGTGTGTGCACGACGAACAAGTGCGAAGGGCGCCTGGAGAGGATGACTTTCGCCGAGGCTAAGGAAAAGGACCGTTTCTACAAGGAGGTCTACTGCGAGGAAGCTCTTCCAATTGAGATTGAAGAGCACACGGCACAGCTCTCATCAGAGAGGGCGAGGTTTGTCCAGAGCAGGTTCATCGAGGGCGACGTGAACGTTCTCTCCTGCACCACCACTTTTGAACTCGGCGTCGATGTCGGCGACTTGAGGGCCATCTTTATGAGGAACGTTCCGCCGTCCACCGCGAACTACACCCAGAGGGCCGGTCGAGTGGGACGTCGCGCGGGAATGCCAGGCTACGCCCTCACCTTCTGCAGGCTCCGTCCGCACGACATCGCTCATTTCAACGATCCGAGGAGAATCATCGCCGGAGACACCAGGGTTCCGTACTGCTACATGGAGAACACGGAGATCGCCATCAGGCACATCTTCGCAGTGGCCATGTCCGAGTTCTTCCGCCACATGAGAGATGATGAGGGTCAGGACTACTCTCTCGTTTACGATGACTTTATGTCCCTCAAGGACGACGAGCCTCGCGGCCTCAAGCAGCTCTCAAGTTTCCTGGAGGACCACCCGGAGGCCATCTCCCGCCAGTTGGAAGTTATCTTCCCTTCTGGTGGAAGCGCTTCCGAAAGCCTGGGCGTCAACGATTGGAGTTGGATCGGGGAGCTCGTCTCCGCCGAATCTGGCCGACTAACCAGGACCCACGGCATCAAAAGGTCGGACTTCTTGCGCATTGAGGATGCTCTTGGAAGATCAACCGACAGCTTCGAGCGCAGCAAGCTCGAAAAGTCCAAGGGAGCTCTCGAGAAGGAGAAGACCATCTCCATCCTCGCGGAGAACGGTATCCTCCCTAAATACGGTTTCCCGACCGACTTGGTAGAGCTTCACCTCGGAGAGCTCGATCTCGGGAAGAAGGAGGATAAGCTCCAGCTTCAAAGGGGTCTCAGACAAGCGATCAGCGAGTACGCCCCCGGTTCGGAGATTGTCGCAGGCGGTGAGCTTTGGCGTTCTACCGGAATCCGCAAGAAGAAGGGGCACGAGCTGATCACGCGCTCCTTCGGAAAATGCGAATGCGGCGCTTTCGTATGGCCAATAGACAACCTTAGCTACGAGGGCGAGTGCCCCGTATGCCACAAGACTGTCCAATTGCGCAAGAGAATGCTCATCCCTTCGCTTGGCTTCGAGGGGAAGAAGATGAAGAAAGGCATCGGACTCAGGAAGCCTCGATCCACGGGCTACTCAAAGGTCTACTTTAGCCAGCACTCCATCAACGAGGTCTCACCCTCAAGTTACTCTTTTCCTGGCGGAACCGTCGAGGCTAGGTTCTCAGGCAACGGACAGCTCTGTGCGGTGAACAGCAATGGCAAAGCCGGATTCCAAATCTGCCAGTACTGCGGCGCAGCAGCAGGTTTCAAGGAAGACGTCGTACACGCGACGTATTGCAAGAAGGACAATCCCCTCCCTTCGTATAACCATATAGACGCCCTCGGAACTGCTTTTGTTAGCGATGTGATTGAACTGGTGCTCGACATCGATGTCACTCCTGCTGCCGACGAATATGGCTGGGAGTCAGTCATGTGGGCCATCTTCACAGCCGCTGCCAAGCTGCTAGACATTCCTCAGACGGAGCTCGGCGGAACCCTATACGAGAACGACCACGGAACGATGTCGCTGCTCATCTACGATGACGTCCCGGGAGGAGCGGGCCATGCAAGGCAGTTGAGTGAGATGGTCGAAAAGCTTATCCAAGCAGCTTACGATGTCGTGGACGGACATTGTGATTGCGGAGAGGAGACCTGCTGCTACGGATGTATCGCGAACTACTACAACCAATCGAAGCAGGCTTACCTGTCTCGCGGCGCTGCGAAGCAAATCCTCGGCACACTGCTTTCGAGTCAAGGGGGTCAAGCAGAGGCAAGCACCAAAGATGAACGTCCCTCGGACGCAGAGAAAAAATCCCTAGATGCCATTGAGAGCCGAGGGATTGAAGTGTGCCCGGAGTTTACTAACGTCGACTACTCCTCTACCGGAATGCAACGCATCTGCGAAGATGCCCAAGCGGGATCCGAGGACGGGCAGCGATTGCTGTACGACCTTGCCGAGATTGGCGACGACGAGTTCGAGGAGCTTCCAGAGCCCAATGTAGTTTTCGGCTTCTTGGACGACGAGTTCGTCGCACTGCTTGCTTGGGAGAGCCGTCGAGTCGCGGTAATTGAGCAGTCGGAGTACAACCACATCCTCGAAGTGATTGGCAAAAAGTCCGCAGAGATATCTGGATGGACTCTCGTGCTGGCCGAGCAAATGACATCAAACGAACTGATTGAAATACTTAAGGAAGGATAGACATGACCGCAAGGATATATCCAACCGACGGTCCAAGGGATTTTGAGGACAGCAGCCATGAGGACGAGATTTACTACGCGCTAAGGGACAGGCTGTCCGAAGACTACATCGTCATCCATTCGTTTAAATACAGGAAGAAGTCCAACCGCGGCTCACTAGACAGGGAGAGCGATTTCGTCGTCTATCACAGGGAACTGGGAATTCTGTGCATCGAGGCCAAGGCCGGCAGTAATATCGTATATCGCGATTCCGAGTGGTTCTACAATGGTGGAAGAACCAAGTTCAACCACGACCCATACGACCAAGCCGCCGACGCGATGTACCGAATGAGGGAACGAATCAACTCCGAGAAGGACGGCGGCCTCGGCATCAAAAAGTGCTCCATCCTCTCTGCCGTCTGGTTCCCCGATATGAACAGGTCTCAGCTGAGTTCCCTCAATCTTCCTCCGCATGCGCTCGCAGACTTCACGCTCACGTACGAGGACACCCTCGATCCCGATAAGAAAATCAGAGAAATCTTCGGCGCCTGCTCTAATGGGAAATGGAACTCTTACCGACATGACTATCGTCCCGCAAGCTTCACCAGCCTCTCCGAAGCTGAGGAAAAGTCCATACTGGACAAAGTCTTGCTCCCAAGCTTCAACATCGTGGAGATGCCTTCTGTTAGGTTCGACAGGACAGAGAGAAAGTTCTTGCAGCTACTGGATTCCCAGGCGCGCATCCTTGATTTCCTTGTCGACCAAAAAAGTGCCGTCATTAATGGAGCGGCCGGCACCGGCAAGACCTTGTTAGCGATTGAGCGAGCCAATCTGCTTGCCTCTGAAGGAGAAAAGTCACTCTTTTTGTGCTTCAACAAGCTTCTCAAGGAGGATGTAGCCAAGAGAATCCGACAGAAGGGCCTTTCGGACTACGTGAACGTCATGACGGTATCGGGTCTTGCCCAGGCAATAACAGGCTCTTACAAAGACTACAGGGGTTTGTCCAAATGGCTTGACACATGCCCGGACGAGTCAAAGATTCAAAGCAAGCATATCATCATCGATGAAGGACAGGACTTCGGCATGAGGGCGATTGCGGATGCCGGCGTACTTGAGTCTCTGTACTTGCTGAACTCCATGCACAAAGACGGCTCCTTCTACGTGTTCTATGACGAAAGGCAGCTTATTCAGGGAGTAGACCTCCCCGATCTGATTCGCGAAGCTGACTGCAAGATGACCCTGTACGTCAACTGCAGGAACACCAGAAGCATCTCCGATTGCTCCATCAATGGACTTAACAGAAAGACCAAACACAGACTCAGGGACGAAGCCGTCTCGGGAGAGCCTCCGAGATTCATATTCGAAACTAACCCAAAAAAAGTCGAGGACCAGATAGACAAGATGATCCAATCCGCAAAGCAGGATGGCATCAAGGTCGAAGACATGGTCGTCCTGACGTGTTCGACCATTCACAATTCCAAGCACAAAGCAAAGATCAGAGTCGACCGCAGTGATGATCAAATGAAAGTTTGGGGATCCTCTAAGGTTCCTGTCTATACCTGCAGGGAGTTCAAGGGTCTGGAGGCTGATGTAGTGTTCCTGATTGACGTCGACAAGGCCGTTTGGGAGCAAGACAGCGAATATCAGGCTCCTCCAGGATTGCTTTTCTACACTGGCGCGTCGAGAGCGAAGTTTCAACTGGCCATTGCGGTTGAAATGACCGAAGGGGAAGCCGCGGACGTGGCCGACATCTTGGACGGCGTAGACAATCGCCACAGAAGAAGACCATACCTTAAGCTGGAGAACATTTTGAAAAAGAGCTTAGGTCGATAGCCTGTAGGGGAGGGTTTATAGAGACTGCTCCACCCCGCTCCGCCCAGGATTTATAACGCGGCTTGGAAGCGCAATCACACCTCCAAGTTACGTTGCAAAAATTCGTTGCCCGTCACGCCTTCTAATTGGGATAAAAAATGATACTCAATCCAGCTGAGTTTCGTTTGAGCTTCGATATTTGTCCCACCGGTGTCCCAGTAACGTATCGCCATGTACCGATAGCTTTTCAATCCGCGAACATCTATGCACCAGGTGAAAAATTGTATTTATAGAGTTGGAATAAGATCCAGCAGAGATTCTTTTTAGTTCCAGTTTTAATCAACTCCTCGCTCACGAT
>ERZ773254.676-NODE-676-length-17889-cov-7.557418_pt1 | contig 17889 bp, 16 predicted proteins | sample MGYA00580516_ERZ773254 | MGnify/ENA primary metagenome ERZ773254 (study PRJEB29015, sample SAMEA2738158) | human oral metagenome | biome: human oral; feature: human-associated habitat; material: saliva | place: China | collected 2192 ...
TTCATTGGGATAATTTGTATTTTAAGTTCAATGATAATGATGCTTGTACTTATGAATTGATGAAAGAGTTCGAAGAGCTTCCATACAAGAGCAAGGTGATTTTCTCTTCGAAGAATTATAGTAACCTACCTTCGTTGGTCCACTTTAAATCAGCTGAGAAGCAAGGCCACGTGGGTATCGATTTAAAAACTTACCACCGCTATTTTAATGCTGTTACTTGGTTAAATAAGGGTGGGGAGGATTTAACTAAATGAAAAAGATAAGACTAATTATTCCATATTTCGGAAAACTTCCAAAGTTTTTCCCTTATTTTTTGTTGACTGCCAAACGTAATCAAAAGATTGATTTCTTAATTTATACGGATCAAAAGGTTGACCAGTTTGAAATTTTAAATGCTAAAAATATAGAATTTGTAACTCTTTCTTTTGATGAGTTAAGAGAAAAAGTCCAGTCTAAGTTTGATTTTAAAATTTCTCTCAAAACCCCTTACAAATTATGTGACTATAGGGTTGCTTACGGGCTTATTTTTGAAAAAGAATTAAAAGAGTATGATTACTGGGGATTTTGTGATACAGATGTCTTACTTGGTGATATTTATCAATTTCTGGAAAAGCATAGCTTTTTTGAGAATGATTATGCTCGATATGGTCTTTTTGGTCACCTCCAAATATTTAAAAATTCACAAGAAGTTAATCATGTATTCATGTCTGGTAGAGGTTTAAACTATCGATTAGATTATCATAATGTCTTCACTAATGAGCAAACTTTTATTTTTGATGAGGCAGATGGTATCCAAAAGATTTTTGAAAAAAGTAATTTCAAACAACTGCAAGATAAATTCTTTCATGATATCGATATTAGTCATTTCTCATTTCGAGAATATGGTGAAAATGAACCTAAACGCTATTATTTTTGGTCAGAAAAGAATGGACTTGAAAGTATTGAAATTAAAGACAATAAGCTAGTCGTTAAACATCCATTATATGCACATTTCCAAAAAAGGACGATTGAATGTCCAGAGTTTGAGGTTGTCGATTCATTTTATGTTATACCTAACCGACTAGTCGTTGGAGATAAAATTTCTATACAAGAGATTGAAAAAGTAACAAATAATAGATTTTATTGGGAATATGTTAAGTCAACATTTTTAAAGAAGTTTAAGAGAGAAAAATGGACATTAGGTTTTATTCGACATAAGTTAAGGATGAAGAGTAAATGAATAATATAGATTTGAGCATTATTGTTCCAGTATATAATGTTGAAAATTATTTAAGAAGGTGTCTAGATTCAATACTTTTGCAACCATCATCAATCACATATGAAATTCTGCTAATTGATGATGGTTCAAGTGATAAAAGTGGTGCGATTTGTGACGAGTACCAAAGTAATTTTCCAAATGTTTTTGTTAGTCACATCGAAAATAACGGAGTGGCAGAAGCTAGGAATTTAGGTATTTCTTTATCGAAGGGAAATTATTTATATTTTATGGATCCGGATGATTTTTTGTCAGATAATTTCTTTGATAAGATTTCTTCTAATTTAAAACAAAAATGGGATGTTCTTTGTTTTGGCTACAATGAAATTAAAGAAAATAGGAATACTGTATTGTCTTGTCGCCCTCATTTTTATACACATTGTGGTCTTCTTGGAAAGAATGAATTTAGAAATGAATTTATAGAATTATTCAAAACTGATATGATGTATAATGTTTGGTCAAGAATCTATAACAAGACATTTATTTTAAAGCATGATATTAGGTTTCCTAATAAACAAATAGGAGAAGATACTTTATTCAATTTTCAAGTTTATCGACATTTAAATACTGTTCTATTTATTGATTCGACACTCTATAATTATATTGCTGGTAGAAGTGGTTCAGCATTAACCAGTTTTCATCCTAGGAGAATTGAAATTCAATTAGATGAACTTCAAGAATTGCAAAAATTACTAAAAGAATTCCAAATTGAAGATGAAACACTAATTCAAGAAATTAAGACTAAAATAGTTGTCAGTGCAGCTTTTCAAATTTCAAATTTAAAGTTGAGAAGACAAAAAAAAATAGAATTGTTACAATCTTTAGTTGATAATGAGGCATTTGAAAGTATTTTTTTGAATAATGGAGAGCAAATTATTGGATCTTATAAGGAGTTGTTGAGACAAAGAAACTTTTCTTTATTTCTTCGGAGATTGAGCATTGATCTTCTCACCAGAAAAAAATTTCAGATCGTTATATTTATTGAAAAAATGAAAATGAATCCATTTTTACGTAAAATTGCTTTTAAATAAATTTAGTTATTCCTATTACAGTAAAAGGGTGTTATGTTAAAAATTAAATTTGAGAACCTTTTGGTGATTTTTGTATTAACTATAGTTACGGGATATGATACTATTATGACTACAATGTTAAATAGGACACTACCTAATATTCCTGTGATTTTATTAATATGTGTAGTTTTATTATTGATTTTTAGATTTTTATTTATAAAAAAATTTAGTGCATTTTATATTATATCGAGTATTTTATTGATATTGACAAGTATTATAGTATTTTTACGTACAGGTGGTACCAATTTCCTTCTGTATTCATTATTGATTATACTATTATATCAAGCGGATGTTGATGTAGTTTTGAAAACATATGTGGGTGTATCAGGTATAATCGTTTTGTTAATCTTTCTACTTTCAATTTTAGGAGTAGTTCCTAATTTACAATTTGCTCAAATTCGCTCATCTAGTTTAGTAGTTAGAAATTCATTTGGTTTCATCTATCCAACTGATTTTGCTTCTCACTGTTTTTACCTATTTATTGCTTGGGGTTATTTGCTTAGAGAAAAATACATATTTATAAGAACGATTGTAGGACTATCTTTAGCATTCTTTATACTAAAATTTTGTGATGCACGACTAAATGCATTATCAGTTCTTGCTGCAACTTTGATTTTCATAATCATGTATTACACTAAAGAAAGAGAATTCAAAGTATACAGTATAATGCCATATTTTGCTCTTGTTTTTTCTGCTTTCATGTTTTATGTTTCCTACTTTTTCACATGGTCTTCTTCGTTCTATGTGAATTTAAATAATCTGTTTAGTATGAGATTGTTTTTAGGTAAAAATGCACTGGATACATATGGTTTGCATTTGTTTGGTACAACTGGGGTAAAGTTCATTGGCTACGGTGGGACCACAGAGTCTGTTTATAGTTATAATTATGTTGATTCATCTTATATACAAATGTTATTTTATTATGGATTAATTCCTGTTGTATTACTAGTATTGATTTATGTGTTTGCTTCAAAAAAAGTTTATAAACAAAAAAAGTTTTTATTTCTAGCCTTGTTATCTCTTATTACAATTAACTGTATGATTGAAGCTTTCTGGATAAGACCAGGATACAATATTTTTATGTTTACTATTTTTGCTAATTTGTATGATGTTCAAAATAAGGAAATAAGAGAATTGTAAAACTATGAAAGTTCTAAAAAATTATGCTTATAATCTTTCTTATCAGCTATTACTCATAATACTGCCTATCATCACAACTCCATACGTTACGAGAGTATTTTCTTCAGATGATTTAGGAACCTATAGCTTTTTCAATTCCATTGTTGCCTATTTTGTTTTGTTAGCTGCTTTAGGAGTAGCCAACTATGGGACAAAGGAGATTTCTGGTAATCGAACAATAATTCGTAAGAATTTTTGGGGAATTTATACTTTACAGCTAGGGGCAGCTATTTGTTCTTTTGTACTGTATGTTTTGTTATGCCTGACTTTACCTGCTATGAAAAATCCTGTGGCCTATATTCTAGGTTTTAGTTTGCTTTCTAAAGCTCTAGATATTTCTTGGTTATTTCAAGGTTTAGAGGATTTTCGAAAGATTACAGTAAGAAATATTACTGTGAAATTAGCTGGTGTTATTTCTATCTTTCTATTCATAAGATCAGCAAACGACCTATATTTATATGTTTTTTTTCTGACGACTTTTGAATTGTTGGGACAATTAAGTATGTGGATACCAGCAAGAGAGTTTATTGGGAAACCATACTTTGATTTAATGTATGCTAAAAGGCATTTGAAGCCAGTCATCTTATTGTTCTTACCTCAGATTGCTATATCGCTTTATGTAACATTAGATAGCACTATGCTTGGAGCTCTTGCTTCAACAAGAGATGTAGGTATTTATGACCAAGCTTTGAAACTTATTAATATTTTATTAACTCTAGTAACTTCATTGGGTAGTGTTATGTTACCACGAGTTTCAAATCTTTTATCCTCAGGAGATCATAAAGCAGTTAACAAGATGCATGAGATGTCATTTCTGATTTATAATTTGGTAATTTTCCCTATTATGGCAGGGATGTTAATCGTAAATGATGATTTTGTAAATTTTTTCCTGGGGCAAGATTTTCAAGAGGCACGTTATGCGATAGCAATTATGATTTTTAGAATGTTCTTTATTGGTTGGACCAATATTATGGGTATTCAAATCTTAATACCTCATAATAAGAATAAAGAGTTTATGCTGTCAACAACAATTCCTGCTATTGTTAGTGTGGGATTAAATTTTCTCTTGCTTCCAAAATTGGGCTATATAGGTGCTGCAATTGTGTCTGTCTTGACAGAGGCACTGGTCTGGGCAATACAGTTATTCTTTACTCGTTCTTATCTAAGAGATGTTCCGATTATAAAATCTATGATCAAAATTATGATTTCATCAGGATTGATGTATGGAATTCTATTTTTGCTAAAAGACTTATTTAGTTTACCGTCTATGTTAAATGTAGGACTTTCTACTATTTTGGGGACAATAATTTATATCAGTTTGATTTTGATTTTTAAGGTTATAAATTTACGAGATATACAACAACAATTATTCAGAAATAAAGGAGTGTAATATGTACGATTATCTAATCGTTGGTGCTGGTTTGTCTGGAGCAATTTTTGCTTATGAAGCAACCAAGCGTGGAAAAAAAGTAAAAGTTATTGATAAACGTGATCACATTGGAGGGAATATCTACTGTGAGAACGTAGAAGGTGTTAATGTTCATAAATATGGTGCACATATCTTCCATACTTCTAACAAGAAAGTCTGGGATTATGTTAATCAATTTGCTGAATTTAACAACTATATCAACTCTCCTGTAGCTAATTACAAGGGTAGTCTTTATAATCTACCTTTCAATATGAATACCTTTTATGCTATGTGGGGGACAAAAACTCCTCAAGAAGTCAAAGATAAGATTGCTGAACAAACAGCTCATATGAAGGACGTTGAACCTAAAAACTTGGAAGAACAGGCTATCAAATTGATCGGTCCAGATATTTATGAAAAATTGATTAAAGGATATACTGAAAAGCAATGGGGACGTTCTGCGACAGACCTCCCACCGTTTATCATCAAACGTCTACCAGTTCGTCTAACATTTGATAATAATTATTTTAACGACCGTTATCAAGGGATTCCAATCGGTGGATATAATGTCATCATCGAAAATATGCTGAAGGATGTTGAAGTAGAACTTGGAGTTGACTTTTTTGCCAATCGTCAGGAATTGGAAGCTTCTGCTGAAAAAGTTGTCTTTACAGGGATGATTGACCAATACTTTGATTATAAACATGGTGAGTTAGAATACCGTAGTCTTCGTTTTGAGCATGAAGTTCTAGATGAGGAAAATTATCAAGGAAATGCAGTTGTGAATTATACAGAACGTGAAATTCCTTATACTCGCATTATTGAGCATAAACACTTTGAGTATGGTACTCAGGACAAAACGGTTATTACTCGTGAATATCCAGCTGATTGGAAACGTGGTGATGAACCTTATTATCCAATCAATGATGAGAGAAACAATGCTATGTTTGCTAAATATCAAGAAGAAGCAGCACAGAACGATAAGGTAATTTTCTGTGGACGTTTGGCTGATTATAAATATTACGACATGCATGTGGTCATTGAACGTGCCTTGAATGTTGTAGAAGAAGAGTTTTCACAATGACACAAGAAAAGATTGATATCGTTGTTCTCTGGGTAGATGGAAGTGATCCTAACTTTATTAAGGAAAAACAAAGAATAAGCAGTCAAAAAGAATTATTAAATGAAGATACTGATGGTGAACAGCGTTATCGTGAATATGGAATTTTTCAGTATTGGTTTCGTATGATTGAGAGACATGCGCCGTGGGTCAATAATATTTATTTAATTACGAATGGTCAAAAACCTAGTTGGCTGAATCTTAGTCATCCAAAGTTGAGATTGATATCACATAAGGAATTTATTCCAGCATCCTATCTTCCAACTTTTAATTCAGCGGCTATTGAGTTAAATCTTCATAGAATTGAAGGATTGTCTGAGAATTTTATTTATTTTAACGATGACATGTATTTGATAAAAGATGTAAAACCTTCAGATTTCTTCAAAAATAATCAACCGAAGCTTTTAGCAGTTTACGATGCTTTAGTTCCATGGTCCTCGTATACAAACACTTATCATAATAACGTTGAATTGATTTATCGTCATTTCCCCAAAAAGCAAGCCTTAAAGTCTTCTCCTTGGAAATTTTTTAATTATAGATATGGTACTTTAATAATGAAGAATATCTTATTACTTCCCTGGGGGCCTACAGGATATGTAAATCAGCATCTTCCAGTTCCAATGAAAAAGAGCACTTTAGCTCATCTTTGGGAGATTGAGGAGGAGGTATTGGATAGAACATCACGGAATCAATTTAGAAATTATGGGATGGATGTGAATCAGTATATTTGTCAGCACTGGCAGATTGAAAGTAATGAGTTTTATCCGATTTCAAAGAATATGGGCGAATCAGTTGAGTTAAATCAAATCGATCAAATTATTAAAATTTTTGGAAATAAAAAGCGAAAACTACTGTGTGTGAATGATAATATTAATATTGATGAAAGAAATATTATACTTTTCAAAAAATTATTAGAAGAACGCTATCCAGAAAAGTCATCTTTTGAAAAATGAAAGGTAAAATATGAAATACTACTTAAAAGAAGAATTTTTAAACGATGTTAACCAAAAAAATGCTGGCAATAAGGCACGTAATGATGTTGAAACTGTGTTAAATGAGTTGGGATATATCCCTTTAAGAGTATTGGTTGATGATTGGTATAAAATGAATGTACTCAAGGCACAGATACATAAATATCAAGCACTATCAAAAGCATTCAAACTTTTAAAAAGAGGCGATGAGATTGTTATCCAATTTCCATTATTACACCATTCCTTACTATTTAGTAATTTATTAAAATCCATTAGAAAAAAAGGTATTAAAACCTATTTTCTGATTCATGATTTAGAAACTTTACGTTTTGTAAATGATGAAACATTACCTTTTAGAATGAAATTACGTATGAAAGTTACGGAGGGATCTTCTTTACATTATGTAAATGGTATTATTGCTCATAATAAAGTAATGAAAGGAGTATTAGTCAATAAAGGAGTTATTGGAGAAAAAATTACTAATTTAGAAATCTTTGATTATTTAATTCCAGATTTTATAGAAAAAACTAGTTTAAGAAAAGAACAACCAATAATTGTTGCAGGAAATTTATCACAAGATAAAGCAGCATATCTATACTCATTACCTATAGAACCACAATTTAATTTATATGGTGTTGGATTTGATGAGTCTAGGAAGTTATCTAATGAAACCTACTTTGGTTCATTTCTTCCAGATGAACTTCCATCAGTATTGGAAGGAAGTTTTGGTTTAGTTTGGGATGGTGACAGTTCTGAGACTTGTAGTGGATTTTTTGGAGAGTATCTACGCTATAACAATTCTCATAAAGCGTCACTTTATTTGGCTTCTGGTTTCCCTATCATTGTTTGGAAGGAATCTGCTTTGTCTCATTTTGTCTTAAAGAATAATTGTGGTATCACAGTTGATTCTTTGTTTGACATACAAGAAACAATCAATAATATTTCGGAAGAAGAATATCAAGAGTTAGTAGAAAATGCACAAAAGGTAGGAAATAATATAAGATCAGGATATTATTTGGAAATAGCTTTAGAGAAACTAACTAAATACTTAGTTTAAATTCACTAAGTAATGTATCATTTGTCTCTGATTACTAATTAGAAAAATTCTAATTTAATATAGAAAGGTAGTTCGATTATGAAAGGTATTATCCTTGCAGGAGGTTCAGGAACTCGCTTGTATCCTTTGACTCGTGCTATATCCAAACAACTGATGCCGGTTTATGATAAACCCATGATTTATTATCCTCTATCGACACTCATGTTAGCTGGTATCAAAGATATTTTAATTATCTCGACTCCTCATGATTTACCTCGTTTTAAAGAGCTGCTTCAAGATGGTTCGGAGTTGGGAATTAATCTTTCTTATGCGGAACAACCTAGTCCAGATGGTTTGGCCCAGGCCTTCATTATCGGTGAAAAATTTATTGGAAATGACAGTGTCGCCCTAATTTTAGGAGATAATATTTACTATGGTCCTGGTCTATCTAAAATGCTTCAGAAGGCTGCTAATAAGGAGAAAGGTGCAACTGTTTTTGGATATCAAGTTAAGGATCCTGAAAGATTTGGTGTTGTGGAATTTGATGAAGAGATGAATGCTGTTTCTATTGAGGAAAAACCAGAACATCCTCGTTCCAATTATGCAGTGACCGGCCTTTATTTCTATGATAATGATGTTGTAGAAATTTCAAAAAATATTAAACCAAGCCCTCGTGGTGAATTGGAAATTACAGACGTAAACAAAGCATATCTAGAACGTGGAGACTTATCAGTTGAGCTAATGGGGCGTGGTTTTGCGTGGTTAGATACTGGAACTCATGAAAGTTTATTAGAGGCGTCACAGTACATTGAGACAGTGCAACGGATGCAAAATGTTCAAGTGGCAAACTTAGAAGAGATTGCTTATCGTATGGGTTATATCAGCCGTGAGGATGTATTAAAGTTGGCGCAACCTCTTAAGAAAAATGAATACGGACAATATTTGCTCCGTTTGATTGGAGAAGCATAGATGACAGATAATTTTTTCGGTAAGACGCTTGCGGTTCGTAAGGTCGAAGCTATTCCAGGTATGCTGGAGTTCGATATTCCCGTTCATGGAGATAATCGTGGTTGGTTCAAAGAAAATTTCCAAAAGGAAAAAATGCTCCCCCTTGGTTTCCCAGAGTATTTCTTTACAGAAGGAAAATTACAAAACAATGTATCCTTCTCACGTAAAAATGTTCTCCGTGGTCTACACGCAGAACCTTGGGATAAGTACATTTCTGTAGCAGATGGTGGGAAGGTTCTGGGTTCTTGGGTTGATCTACGCGAGGGCGAAACTTTCGGAAATACCTATCAAACAGTAATTGATGCAAGTAAGGGTATCTTTGTTCCCCGTGGTGTGGCTAATGGATTTCAGGTTCTATCAGATACAGTCTCTTATAGCTATCTGGTCAACGATTATTGGGCATTAGATTTGAAACCTAAATATGCCTTTGTCAATTATGCAGATCCAGAATTAGGAATTGAGTGGGCCAATCTTGCTGAAGCAGAGGTTTCAGAAGCAGATAAAAATCATCCACTACTTAAGGATGTAAAACCTTTGAAAAAAGAAGATTTGTAAAAAAGGAAAGACTATGACTGAATACAAAAAAATTATCGTGACAGGTGGAGCAGGTTTTATCGGTTCTAACTTTGTTCATTATGTTTACAAGAACTTTCCAGATGTTCACGTGACAGTATTAGACAAGTTGACTTATGCTGGAAATCGCGCTAATATTGAAAAAATTTTAGGTGATCGTGTTGAGTTGGTTGTTGGAGATATTGCTGATGCGGAGTTGGTAGACAAGTTGGCTGTTCAAGCAGATGCTATCGTTCATTATGCAGCGGAAAGTCACAATGACAATTCACTGAATGATCCATCACCGTTTATACATACTAACTTCATCGGAACCTATACTCTTTTGGAAGCAGCTCGCAAATATAATATTCGCTTCCACCATGTGTCTACAGATGAAGTTTATGGGGATCTCCCTCTCCGTGAGGATTTGCCAGGATATGGTGAAGGTCCAGGTGAGAAATTTACTGCTGATACCAAATACAATCCTAGCTCTCCATACTCATCAACCAAGGCCGCTTCAGACTTGATTGTAAAAGCCTGGGTACGATCATTTGGTGTCAAGGCAACGATTTCTAACTGTTCAAATAACTACGGTCCTTATCAACACATTGAAAAATTCATCCCACGTCAGATTACCAACATCCTAAGTGGAATTAAGCCAAAACTTTATGGTGAAGGTAAGAATGTTCGTGACTGGATTCATACCAATGATCATTCTTCGGGAGTTTGGACAATCTTGACAAAAGGTCAAATCGGTGAAACTTACTTAATCGGGGCTGATGGTGAGAAGAACAACAAGGAAGTTTTGGAACTTATCCTTAAGGAAATGGGCCAAGATGCAGATGCCTATGATCATGTAACTGACCGTGCAGGACATGACCTCCGCTATGCAATTGACGCTAGTAAGCTCCGTGATGAATTAGGCTGGAAACCAGAATTCACTAATTTTGAATCTGGTCTCAAGGAAACAATCAAGTGGTATACAGATAACCAAGAATGGTGGAAAGCAGAGAAAGAAGCTGTTGAAGCCAATTATGCTAAAACTCAGGAGATTATCAAATTATAAAAAGCAGGAAATAGTTGCTTTTTATTGCTATAGTGGGAAGAGTTACAGATTAGGAAGGTGTAGAGATGATTTTAATTACAGGAGCAAAAGGCCAATTAGGAACTGAACTTCGTTATTTATTAGATGAGCGTAATGAAGAATACGTAGCAGTAGATGTGGCTGAGATGGATATTACAAATGAAGAAATGGTTGAGAAAGTTTTCGAAGAAGTTAAACCGACTTTAGTATACCACTGTGCTGCCTACACCGCTGTTGATGCAGCAGAGGATGAAGGGAAAGAATTAGACTTTGCTATCAATGTTACGGGGACAGAAAATGTCGCAAAAGCATCTGAAAAGCATGGTGCAACCCTAGTTTATATTTCCACCGACTATGTCTTTGACGGTAAGAAACCAGTTGGAGAAGAGTGGGAAGTTGATGATCGACCAGATCCACAGACAGAATATGGACGTACAAAGCGCATGGGAGAAGAGTTAGTTGAGAAGTATGTGTCTAATTTCTATATTATCCGTACTGCCTGGGTATTTGGAAATTACGGTAAAAACTTTGTTTTTACGATGCAAAACCTTGCGAAAACTCATAAGACATTAACGGTTGTAAATGACCAGCATGGTCGCCCAACTTGGACTCGTACCTTGGCTGAATTTATGACTTATCTAGCTGAAAATTGCAAGGAATTTGGTTACTATCATTTATCGAATGACGCAACAGAAGACACAACTTGGTATGATTTTGCAGTTGAAATTTTGAAAGATACAGATGTGGAAATCAAGCCAGTAGATTCAAGTCAATTTCCAGCAAAAGCTAAACGTCCGTTAAACTCAACAATGAGTCTGGCTAAAGCTAAAGCTACTGGATTTGTTATTCCAACTTGGCAAGATGCCTTGAAAGAACTTTATAAACAAGAAGTAAAAAGTGATATTAACTAATTTGAATCCTGGTCGTTAATGAACTCCCCACGAAAATAATAGATATAATATTCTCATGACAACAGCTTTGCAGTGTGTAAGAAATGAGTTAGATTAAAGAATTAAAACTGTTTCTCAGATGCTATTTTCAAATATGATTAATAATTCCTTGACTACCTAATGTAGTTGAGGTATTTTTGATATTATTCATATTTTTGCAAATCTATTGTTTAAAAAATAATTTTCTAAAATTCAGAAAATTCTATTGACAGGACTTTAAATATAGTCTATAATGGATAGAAAAACAAAGGAGAATACTATGAAAACAAGAAAAGTATTGGCTCTTGCGGGAGTAACTTTATTAGCAGCAGGTGTCTTAGCGGCTTGTTCTGGTGGTTCTGCTACTAAAGGTGAGCAGACTTTTGCATTTACCTACGAGACAGACCCAGATAATCTCAACTATTTGACAACCAGCAAGGCAGCTACTTCAAACATTACTAGTAACGTCATTGATGGATTGCTTGAAAATGACCGTTATGGGAATCTTGTTCCCTCTATGGCAGAGGACTGGTCAGTTTCTAAAGATGGTTTGACCTACACTTATAAGATTCGTCAGGATGCCAAGTGGTACACATCTGAAGGGGAAGAATATGCTCCTGTCAAGGCTCAAGACTTTGTAACAGGTCTTAAATATGCAACAGATAAGAAATCACAAGCTCTTTACTTGGTACAGGATTCAATCAAGGGGCTGGATGCTTATGCTAAGGGAGAAAATAAAGATTTTTCTCAAGTTGGAATTAAAGCCCTTGACGATCAAACAGTCCAATACACTTTGAACAAACCTGAAAGTTTTTGGAATTCTAAAACAACTATGGGTGTCTTAGCGCCAGTCAATGAAGAGTTTTTGAACTCAAAAGGGGATGATTTTGCCAAAGCAACAGATCCAAGCAGTATCTTGTATAATGGTCCTTATTTGTTAAAATCTCTTGTGGCTAAATCTTCCGTTGAATTTGCAAAAAACCCTAACTACTGGGATAAAGATAATGTTCATGTTGATAAGATAAAATTGTCATTCTGGGATGGTCAAGATACCAGCAAACCTGCGGAAAACTTTAAAGATGGTAGTCTTACAGCAGCCAGACTTTATCCTACAAATGCAAGTTTTGCAGAACTTGAAAAAACGATGAAGGACAATATTGTCTATACCCAACAAGACTCTACGACTTATCTAGTTGGTACAAATATTGATCGTCAGTCCTATAAATATACTTCTAAGACTAGCGACGAACAAAAGACATCTACTAAAAAGGCTCTCTTAAACAAGGATTTCCGTCAGGCTATTGCCTTTGGTTTTGATCGTACGGCCTATGCTTCACAAGTGAACGGTGCCAGTGGTGCAAGCAAAATTTTGCGTAATCTCTTTGTGCCACCAACATTTGTTCAAGCAGATGGGAAAAACTTTGGCGATATGGTCAAAGAAAAATTAGTAACCTATGGGGATGAATGGAAGGATGTTAATCTGGCCGATGCCCAAGATGGTCTCTACAATCCAGAAAAAGCCAAGGCCGAATTTGCCAAGGCTAAGTCAGCTTTACAGGCAGAAGGCGTGACCTTCCCAATTCATTTGGATATGCCAGTTGACCAGACAGCAACTACAAAAGTTCAACGTGTTCAATCTTTCAAACAATCGGTTGAAGAAACCTTGGGTACAGATAATGTCGTAATTGATATTCAACAACTACAAAAAGATGAAGTCTTGAATATTACCTACTTTGCTGAAACAGCAGCTGGGGAAGATTGGGATATTTCAGATAATGTTGGTTGGTCTCCAGACTTTGCGGATCCATCTACTTACCTCGATATTATCAAACCATCAGTTGGTGAAAACACTAAAACCTACCTTGGCTTTGATTCTGGTACAGATAATGCTGCAGCTAAGAAGGTTGGTCTGAACGACTATGAGAAATTGGTAACTGAAGCTGGAAATGAGACAATAGATGTAGCAAAACGTTATGATAAGTATGCTACAGCCCAAGCTTGGTTGACAGATAGTGCCTTGATTATTCCAACAACATCACTCACTGGTCGCCCAATCTTGTCTAAGATGGTACCATTTACGATGCCGTTTGCCTTCTCTGGTAACAAGGGGACAAGCGATCCGCTCCTATACAAATACTTGGAACTTCAAGACAAGGCAGTCACTGTGGATGAATACCAAAAAGCTCAAGATAAATGGATGAAAGAAAAAGAAGAATCCAATAAAAAAGCGCAAGAAGAACTTGCAAAACATGTGAAATAAGATAAAAAGAAGTTAGTTATTCGCTAACTTCTTTTGGTTTATCGAAAATGAGTTGAAACCTCTCTTCACTTTCAAAGATTATGAAACTAATTTTTTTGTAGAAAAAATCCTGAGTTTTTATTCTCAGGATTTTCTTTCATCTCACTGTTGTGGTTGTTGAACTTGTGGATTTTGTGGCGTTGGTTGTACTGGTTGTGTCGGTTGAACAGCCTGACTAGCTTGTCCTTGATTAGGATCAGTTGCTGGAGCATTATTGGGTTGTTGACCAACCGTCGTACTTGCCTGTGTAGTTGAACTTTCAGCTGTTGTGCTTGGAGTTTCTACTGTTTGTGTTTGTTGTGTAGCTGGATTATTCCAAGTGTTCTTAGCACTATTTTGGAAGACGAATTCTCCATTTCGGAATAGGCCGTCTGGCATCGTCCAATCTCCAGGTTGGTCATCTTCTGATAGATACGATATCATTGAGCGATAAACCTTAGCAGCAACTAGGAAACCATCTCCAACAATTGGAGTTAAACGATTTGAGTAACCAGTCCATACAGCCATAGAATACTTACGAGTATAACCTACAAACATTTCATCTGGAGCTACGTAGCCAGTGTTCTTGATATACTTTTCAATTTCGTCGTCAGTATAGTTAGAAGTACCTGTCTTACCTGCTTGTGGAAGCCATGGTAGGTAAGCACCCCGTCCGGTTCCGTAAGCTAAAACAGTTTTCATCATTTCGGTCATCATATAGGCAGTAGTTTCTTTCATAGCTCGTGTACCAGCATCAGAAAATTCTTTTTCACTACCATCACTAAAGACGATTTTATTGATATACATTGGTTTGTGGTAAATACCACCATTAGCAAAGGCGGCATAAGCAGCAGCCATTTTTTCACTACTTGCACCGTACTGTTTGTTGGATTCAGTTGTGTTACTTGAAATGGCGTTTGCATAATGCATACTTGGATAGTCGATACCAAGACCATTAAGGAAGGTTTTAGATCTATCTAGACCGACCTTATTCAAAGTCTCAACGGCTGTGACATTTCGTGATTGTTGAAGAGCATACTGGATTGTAATATTTCCAAAGTAGCCATGATCCCAGTTGTAGACTGGAGTATCAGTGCCAGGATAGTTATAAGGAACATCATGTACAATAGAAGCAGTAGAGTCATAGACTCCATATTCTAAAGCGGGAGCATAGTCAGTGATTGGTTTCATAGTAGAACCCCAGTCACGATTGGTTTCAACGGCTTGGTTGATTCCAAAAGATACATTACTTGATTGGTGACGGGCCCCTAACTGAGCAATGACTTTACCATTCGTTACATCCACGATAGTGGAAGCTACTTGAAGTTCATCATCTGGATAAGCAACGTACTCATCTGTATTGTAAACATCCCAAAGTCTCTGTTGAACATTTTTGTCGACATTAGTATATACTTCCATACCTGTGGTAAGAAGGTTGTAGCCTGTTTCTTGTTCGACTTGGTCGATTACTTCTTTGAGGTAGTTGTCCATATAGGCTGGGTAACTATTGGCTGACTTCAAGCTTTGAAGACCGTCAGTGATAGGCGTATTAATAGCTTTTTCGTAATCTTCTGCACTGATATATTTCTGCCCCTTCATTTCTGAAAGTACCAAGTTACGACGCTCTAGAGCAGCTTCTGGGTGGGAATACGGATCATATTGGTTAGGTGCCTGAGGCATTCCGGCTAGGAGTGCTAACTGTGGTAAGCTTAAATCCTTCAAGTCTTTTCCATAGTAATTTTCGGCTGCGGTTTGCATTCCATAGTTACCGTTAGACATGTAGACTTTGTTGATGTAGTAGGTCAGGATTTCTTGCTTGGTTGCTTTTTGCTCTAGTTGAACGGCTAGCCAGGCTTCTTGGGCTTTACGTGACAAGGTTTGATCAGCAGTTGAAGTAGAGAAATAAGTTAATTTAATCAATTGCTGAGTCAAGGTTGAAGCCCCTTGGAGCCCTCCTTTCCCTTGGAGGTTTCTCAATGCCGCACCCATGATACGAATGGTATCAACACCTCTATGATCAAAGAAACGGTGGTCTTCGATAGACACGATGGCCTTGACCAAATCAGTAGGAATTTCATTGGCTTGGGCATTTACGCGACGTTCAGATCCAAGGTCAGCAATCAGTTCGTTTTTGTTGTCATAAATCTTGCTAGAGGTTGTCGCAACTAATTTACTTTCAGATAAGGCTGGAGCCTTGCTAACAAAGTAGAGGAAGACACCTCCACCTAATAGAAATAATGCGATAAATAAGGTAAGAAATGTAATTCCAATATACTTTAAGAATCGCAGAATGGTTTGTTTATTCATCTTGTTTTACCACCTAGTAAATGTTCTTTGATAATATCGAGATAGGGAATTTGAGGGAAAGCTCCTTGCTTTATTAAATATCCGTATTCTTGAATATATCCAAGTGGCATTGATTTTTGGCCCTTATCTTGATGATAAAAGCGAATCAAATCAAGTGCCGGCAACAAATAAGTTTCTTGTCGAGAAGAAAAATGAAGCAGTACGAAGCAAATGCCCTGCTGTTCTAGAACTTGTTCCATATGTTGAATCTGGTGAAGATGGAAGTTCTTCATTGGAATAGCATTCTTTTGTCGTGTTTCCTTGGCTTCAAAGTCAATGTAATGTCCTCTATACACGCCAGAGTAATCTGTTGTGGAAGCTTGTCTAAAATAGGCTTCTACAATTTTGGCTCGACTACGTTGAGGATAGTCTACTCGGACAATTTGAACAGGCGTGGGTTTTTTATGGATAACTGCCATACCATGCGTCAGATAGTAGTCGTTTGTAGCGTTAATCATCTTTTCAAAAGTCATTCCTCGATTTGCGAAATTATTTGGTTGAGAAATGGATGTTTTGTTTTTTTTTGATGAAATTTTATGAGGATAGTTGACCATATTTCTCCTTATTGGTACAATAACATCACTCTATTATACCATAAAAATAGAAAGAAAGGTGTAAAAATGACTACAGCTTTAATTACGGGATATTCTAATTTTGACTTGGGTGTCTTTAACGAAAAAGATATCAGGTTAAAAATTATAAAGAAAGCCATTCGCCGTGATTTAGAAAGTTTGGCTGAAGAAGGGATTAATTGGCTGGTCTTTACAGGGAACTTGGGATTTGAATCATGGGTGCTGGATGTCGCAAATGAAATGAAAGAAGAATATGATTTCAACCTAGCGACCATTTTTGATTTTGAAACACACGGGGAAAATTGGAATGAAGCGAATCAGCTTAAACTTAGCCAATTTAAGCAGGTCGATTTTGTCAAATATGCCTATCCTAAATATGAACATATGGGGCAACTACGAGACTACCAACGATTTTTACTGGAAAATACTGATTTAGCTTATTTTTTCTATGATCCAGAAAATGAGACCAAATTAAAATTTATGGATACCTTGATGAAAAATCAGGAAGGGTATCGCATAAAAAGGCTAACGTTTGAAGACCTAAATGAGCTAGCAGAAAATTTTTCTGAAAAGTAAGCCTTTGACCTTGATTTTTGTTTGCCTTTTTTTATATAATAATACTATTAGAAACCGAGAATGGAGAGAGAGATGGCAAGTATTATTTTTTCAGCAAAAGATATTTTTGAGCAAGAGTTTGGACGTGAAGTCCGTGGATATAGTAAGGTTGAAGTTGATGAATTTTTGGACGATGTCATCAAGGACTACGAAACTTATGCTGCCTTAGTCAAGTCTCTCCGTCAAGAAATTGCAGAGTTGAAGGAAGAATTGTCTCGCAAACCTGAATCTGCACCGGTTCAAGCAGAACCACTTGAAATGACAGCAACAACTTCTATGACGAATTTTGATATTTTAAAACGTCTAAATCGTCTTGAGAAAGAAGTATTTGGTAAACAAATTTTGGATAACTCTGATTTATAAGAGCTTATTTGAAAAGTGCAATTTTTGGATAATCGCGTGAGGAGAATTTCTTTTCATGAGGAAAGTCCATGCTAGCACAGGCTGTGATGCCTGTAGTGTTTGT
>ERZ773254.678-NODE-678-length-17856-cov-21.381720_pt1 | contig 17856 bp, 14 predicted proteins | sample MGYA00580516_ERZ773254 | MGnify/ENA primary metagenome ERZ773254 (study PRJEB29015, sample SAMEA2738158) | human oral metagenome | biome: human oral; feature: human-associated habitat; material: saliva | place: China | collected 2192 ...
AGACCGAAAGCGGATTGCTCCAACTTCCAGCCTGTTACACATATAAATCCCTAAAGGCGTTTTGAAGTTATGAAAGGACTATTTTTCCAATGTTAAGACCTTTATTATTTTCCTTTTACCCCTGCATTATGTGGGAGGGGATGTAAGACAGGTGTACTCGTGTATAGATATTTTTCTTAGGTATGGATTGGGGATAAAGCCATGGTGTTCTGATGGCAGGATGGGCTTAACGGTAGAGGGGGCATATTTTAGAAAGGTCTATTTCCTGATACCTCTGTTTTATTACAATATCTATATTTTTGAGGATTGGGAGAGTGTGTTTTCAAAAATTGCTATATATGGCTTTAGAAATAGTTGCACCTTGTAAGACTGCAAAACTCTTATTTGGCTCTGGCTTATGTCTGTTCGCTTGTGGCGCATATAACAATATTTATATCCGTGAATGATTGGATTCTATGTGTGGGTTACAAACTTGTGCATATTGCCTGTTGCTTTATTCAGCATAGTGTCGATTTTTATTTCTGAGGAGTGATAATTCTCTACAGCGGGTTGCTATTATATTTGAAAAACTGTCATTCGGAGATAAACTTTGGACTGATAAGATAATAGCCTCTTTCCTCATTCGTTCGCCTCTCTACTGCCTCAAAGTATTTACAAATCTCTTTTGCAGTAATAGCTTTACTCTTCGGTACTCCCAATAGTTCGTGTATTCGCTTCAACTCTTGTTTAATGAAACGAGATGTGTACCAACGTTTGGGCTTAAAAGAATTGTTGACCATCCTGATAACATCCGAAGATTTAGCTGTCTTCTCATGAAGGGCTATTATTATCTTCTCTCTAATGAGCTTGGGGTTGTAATCCAGTTCCTCAATTGCCTGTTTCCCTAACACTTCCCATGCCTCTACTATTAATGAATCAGCGTGACGAAGTTCGTATAGGAATTGCATTGCCATTTCCGTCTCGTCTTCTTTCAACACTTCTAATTGTTCTATAATTAGTTTCCGCTTCTCTTTAATGGGAATTGTGGTGTTTTTGATTTTCAACCGTTCAAAATCACCATATCTATAAGTTATGTTTGAGGTGGTCACTTCAAAATATCCACACTCATCATATCCTTGGCATAGGCGAGTTGAATCATGGTACATCACCCTTACCAATTCTTCGTGGATATAGTTGTCTATCTTGAAAGCATCCTCTTTACCGTAATCGTCAAGAAATCTGTTGTAAGGAAGAACTCTCATTGCATCGCTGAAAGCTGCTCTACGATTTATGTCTGTTTCGCTGTTCTTGAAAGTCTCAAACTTCTCATATATTTCTTTGTCACACTGATATCGTGTGATGATGCCTCTTTTGTCTCTTACTGGGATTCTCTCATCGAAGTTACTTATATGGTAGATAGCGTTTGTTCCATTACGAAGTCGTCCTGTAATTTGCACTGCATCCATATATGGGTCTATCATCGTGTAATCTGCTATGAAGCAATCGGTAATCATCACAACGTTTGGCTTACAATTCAACTCTATATCCAGAGCATTGTAAAAACGACTTGTCATCCAGTTGTATTTTGCCATGTGTTTTTGCTCCCAGTTCTCGTGTGCATTACTAAACTTCTGTGATTTCAGTTTATCCACACTGTCGGTAGAACAGAACACCGCTGATTGCTCCTTTAATCCGAGTTGTTCCATCATAGCAAGGATGATGTCCGTGGAGTTTACGAAAAAGAAAACAGGTTGCTCGTCTATTTGTAGCAACAATTGCCGTGTTCTCTCCAGTACATTGTTTGTGACACAGACTGTTATCGGTTTCTTGTAGTTGAAGTTGGGGCGGATGGTGAGAACATCAAAATCCTCAAACCGTGGGTCTGCAAACTCTGATGGAGGTGTAGCTGAAACCATAGCCTTGTCTTGACACTCAAAGAAGAAATCCATTGGCAGTGATATATTCTTACGATAGCCACAGTCTTTGACTATCTTCTGGCATTCATCGAACAATAAGAAATAGCCATCAGTCCGAATATCTATCCCCATCTGCTCAAATGCCAATCTCACCTTATAGAAACTTTCAGGAGTAGTTAGTATCTTTATCTTTTTGTTCCTGTCTTGGGATTTTTTGATATAGTTAACAACATCTTGGGTATAAACTCCCTCGTACACGCCAAACAGGTTGTCATCTTTATGTTTGCTATCATGACACTTCCCATATATAACAGGTCTGTTCGGTTCAATGATAATAGAGTTTCTAGCGGCTCGAAGTTCTCCATAAGTAGCTCCTATGCCTGTAAGTGTTTTGCAAAGGATTGTGTTGGTTGGAATCAGTGGCAGAACTTCTGTAAGATGTTGTACCTTACCATAACTCATTGAGATTTCAATTTTCTTATCCATAATCTTTTTTGTTTATTATGAAGGAGGGAGATATGATTCCCTCCTCCGAGTGATTGATTTAAATTGCTATTCCGTATTCTCTGATTAGTTCTAGATTCTCTTCTGTTCTTGGGATTCGAAAAAATATTATCCCTTTTCGGAAAGCTTTTTGAGCTGTAATATAGTTAGACCTTTCTCTAAAAAGAGGTGTGAACTGGACGCCCCAGTGTTCTTCTAGCATCAGCTTCAACACTAAGAGGGCATAATTGGATCCCTCTGCCAAAGGCTGGGTTTCCATAGGCGAAGCGTCAAAATCAGCAGCCTCACTTGTTATCAGGTAGTTTATCAAGCCTGAAAAACTTACTTCTTTCAATTCATATCGAAATCCTTTCACTTGCTTGCTTTCAATCCAAGTACAAGGCTTATTGTCCTTTCCTGTGTAGAACTTGACAGATAATTTCTGTCCTGCTTTCATCATCGCTTGGAGTTGGTTGTAAGCTCCAATGTTGTCATACTGGTTTTGTGTCTCCAGCAAAGTCGGCAACGTAAATGTTCCCTTTCTCATGTTTTCTTTGTTTTTGTTTTCTGTACTTGCAGATGTCTCTGTGTTGATTACTTCTGTGTTGACTTTTTTATTTTCCATTTTGTAATATCACTTAACCTTTACAGCGATAGGTTCAAAATCACCCATATATCTGCAACATTGGCACCAACACGTGTCAAAGGAATAAGAGAAATTTATTGTCATATTCTTTACCTTTATAAATAAAGGAAAAGTAATGGCAGAAAAACAAATATGTGCTTGATTAAAGAGCTGACATGAAAAAAGGAAATGACATTTATTTTCGTCATTTCCTTTGAAAAGAATAGTTAAGAGTATTATGCTATCCTATAGCAACAAAGTTACTTCTGTATTCTCTTTCCTTTATATGCTTTTGAACAGGATTTACTTTACTGCTTAGCAAGCTCTTGATAGTTGCTTGTAGGTTGTTAGTTTGGGAGTTTTTATCTTGCTTGTCAAGAATCCCAAAAGTTGTCAGGTACTTCTGTAAGAAATCACATTGTGATGTTGTTACTTTGTCTTTATCTTGAATTAAGAACTTGCGTATATAAAGATAAGAACCCAACATGAAATAATTGAGATGAGGATCAGCACTCTTTCGCCCACGTTCATCAGAGTATAACTCTTTTAATTCTTTTTCGGCCTCTTTCACAGTAATGTCACCTAAATCTTTTTGCAATATTTCAAATAATTTTTGAGAAAGCCACCATTCATAATTACTCAAATTGACGGGGCTATTATTGGCAACAGATATTTTGATATTATCCCATGTCCTTTTACGTACTTTGCATAGTTCAATAAATAGCTTTAATTGGTCTGGGCGAATCTTACGTGAATAAACAAAATAGTCATTCATAATATCCTCGTGTGTTTCGGAGAAAAGATGATGCTTGTCCCTATAATAGATTGCGGCCATTAGACATAGTGCTTCATAATAAATAGTACTATCATCTAATTCAGGAATGAAAATAGATGAGAAAATGGAATAAAATTCTTTCACTTGCTTTGCAAATTCTGTTGTTATGGGAATGGCAACGCAATCGTTAGTTTCTAAAGCAAATTTCTGAATATCAACTTTGCCATCTTCGGTAGTTGCTTTAGCAAGTATATCAGCTTCGTGCTTAAAGGGATAATGTTGCTGGAGTATCAAAGAAAACTCTTCACTAAGTTCACTATAATCGAAACCATAACACTCTTGCAAACCAGAGTACACTCGTTTTAAATCTATGATGGTAAAATCTAATGTCATTTGTCTCTTCTTTTTTGCAAAGGTAATGAAAAAACTCCACCTGCATTCCTGCTGATGGAGTTTTCTTAGGGTGACATTTTCTTGATAGGGACTATAAGAATATTTCTTTTGAAGTTTTGTCATATTGTGTTCCGAACACATATTTTACGACTTTCGCATTTGCCTTATTCTCATTTGAAAAGTCACGTTCAATGTAAATGTCTGTTATACGCATAGATTCGTCAATATGATTAAGGGCATTGTGTACCACGTACTTGCTGATTCCGACCTTATTCAAGGCGATAGTAGCCCAAGAATGACGTGCAGCATAATATTCCAAATCGTCAATTCCAAGTATATCCCCAATCTCTTTCAATCCCTTGTTGATGGCTTTGTTAAAGGCTTTCTCATTAGCATAGCTCTGATAGAAGTTGAATATTCGTTTACCTCCCCTATCTCTGTACTTATTAAATAGAGGATAAAGAATCTTGGGAACAGCAACCAGCATCTTAGCCTTATCCATTCTCCTCCCTTTTGTCTTGGTACGATAGTAGGTAAGCATTTTACCATCATATTCTGTTGCATTGAAAAGGTCAACAGAGTTTATCCCCATCATGCAGAATGAGAGGAGGAAGCAGTCCTTAGCAAGATTGAAGCGGTTGGTGTGATGTATGCCTTTATAAACTGTCTGATAAGGAAACTGTGCTATTTTCCTGATTTGCTCAGCTGTGATGGCTCGCTTCCTTGTAGCTTCCTGCCTGGGAATATGGAAGTAAGCAAATGGGGTATTCTTGATACGGATTAGCCCTTGGTCGGGTTTGTTATATTGTTTTACAGCCTCATTAAACAATTTACGAATGCTCATTAAATAAAGAGAGGTGCTGCGAGTAGAGGGAACACGCTTGCCTTTCTTTTTCAATAGCTCCGCTCGCTCCTTGCTCTCATGGATTAAGAATGCCATAAACTCTTGCAAAAAATCATTTGTAATTTGATGTATGTACAGCTTTTCACTCTTAGTAAATCGGATGAGACTGTTAAGTGCAGAAGTGTAATTTACTGCTCCTTTCAAGGTGGAATTATCAATCCATTCCTTAGAGAACTGGAAAAAATCTACTGGCTTATCGCTTTCTTCCCTATTGGTCAGTCGAGCTACAATCTCATTTACGTCAAGATTCTCTGCCTCTAAGTGCATTTCGGTAAACATCGTACGGTAATGCAGGATAAGTCTGTCTGTTTCCTGCTTAATAAGTGAATCCTCCCTGATAGTAAACTTGTCGGTTAAATCGGCTTTTGTAACAAACAGACTTGTGGATAGTCGCTTTACTTGCTTACTCTTAGTAAATCGGATTTTTACATTGTAAGTACCATCTTGCCTTAACTTGTCTCTCTGGACTTCTGCTTTAATTGTTAGCATAATCTCTCATTTGGGGTCAACTACAGGTCAACCAATGAATAAATTGGCCGATATTTTGCTCAAAATAGAATTAGGTGTGCAACAAAATTAAGGAGAAGGAAGTGGAATTAATCTCAAATGAACCGTTTGCATCATCGTAATTTATGCGTATAACTACTTGATTATAAACGAAAAGAGCCTTACGATGATGCGTAAAGCTCTTTATTCTATTTGTGGACCAGATAGGGCTTGAACCTATGACCTCCAGATTATGAGTCTGTTGCTCTAACCAACTGAGCTACAAGTCCGATAAACTAAGTTTGTGCGTGCAAAGGTAGTGGGTTTTGTGGAAAAAACCAAATAAAAGCGGAAAAAAACGAAGGAGAATGGGAAATTATCTTGTTTTTCTTATCATATAAATCCATGTGGTTAGGCTCGTTGTCTTGTTTTCCTTATCGTATAAATCCATGCAGTTAGGCTCGTTGTCTTATTTTTCTTATCGTGTAAATCCATGCAGTTGGGTTTGCTTAGTGTGTGACTTGAATACATAAAGTGGCAGTTTTCATCGTGTGAATTGATTGATTTCTTGTGGTCAAGTCTATTGCTTTAGTTGCTTGTTTCTGGTAGATTATTTGGTGATATTGATTGTACAACAATGGAAAAAGACTATCTTTGCATAAGATATAGCTGCACTCGACAAACTGAAAGACTCTTTCTTTGTGCTCGTTTGCAATATCTTTGCATAAGATATAGCTGCACTCGACAAACTGAAAGCCTCTTTCTTTGTGCTCGTTTGCAATATCTTTGCATAAGATAAGCTGTAGTTTGAGTATATGAACACAATATATTTAGGGAAAGAAAATAATGCTGTGGCGCCTTGTGTGGCTACGATTGGCTTCTTTGATGGGGTACATCGTGGGCACAAATACCTCATTCAACAGGTGAATAGCATTGCTAAGGCGTGCGGATTGGCATCGACTGTGATTACGTTTGACCGCCATCCGCGTCAGGTTTTGCAAAGCGATTATGTGCCACAACTGCTGAATCCGCTTGACAGAAAACTGCTTTTGCTCTCTAAAACGGGCATAGACAATGCGGTGGTTCTGCCATTCGATGCTTCGGTGGCACAACTTTCGGCCTATGATTTCATGAAAGAAGTGTTGCGAAATCGTTTGAATGTCAAGAAGCTTGTTATCGGATATGACAATCGTTTCGGGCATAACCGCACAGAAACTTTTGAAGATTATGTGCGTTATGGCCATGAATTAGGAATCGAAGTCATTCATCACACCGCCTTTGAGCTGCATGGTGTGAACATCAGTTCATCGGTGATACGCGGCTTTTTGCAAGAGGGTGAGGTCGAAATGGCCACACTTTGTCTCGGCTATCCTTACACCTTGATAGGCAAAGTGGTTCATGGTTTTGCGCAAGGTCGGCTCATGGGCTTCCCAACGGCTAACATGGATGTGGCTGAAAGTGGTCAGTTGATTCCGGCAACAGGAGTATATGCTGTGAATGTTAAACTCAAAAACCAACTCCATCTGCTTCATGGCATGATGAACATTGGCCGTCGACCCACGTTCAACGGCACGGCGTTGTCTCTTGAAGTCAATATTTTCAACTTCCGAGGCGACCTCTATGGCGAGCTGATTGAGGTGAGTTTCATTCGTCATATCCGTAAAGAGCGCAAGTTTAACAGTGCTGCTGAGTTGGTCGAACAGCTGCAACAAGATCGCACAATGATAGAAGAACAATTTAATAAAGACAGAGATTTATGAAGAAAATAGGGAAAGAAATTGCCTGGATAGGCTTATATATCGTCGTGTTTATATTGATACAGTTGGTCATTCAGTTTGCTTTTGCTGGTGGATATCTTGTATATTATAAGATGCCATTGGCCAATTTGCGTAACCTTCTCATGAGCAACGTTACGTTAACGATAGCTTCTACCATTGTCTCAAGCCTTATAACAATATTTGTTTTCTTGAAAAAAGGTTGGGCGTCGCACTCTCGTGACTACCTTGCTTCACGTCCCTGGGCCACTCTTTTGTGGGTAGTTGTCGCAGCGATAGGCATTATCATCCCCTCAATGGGACTTGGAGAATTGTTTAAAGTCGATATGCCCAGTGAGTTACAAATGATGTTTGTGCGCATGATGCATAATCCTTTTGGTTATGTTGCCATAGGCGTCATCGTACCCATTGCTGAAGAAATCGTGTTCCGTGGAGCCATTTTGCGCAACCTTCTCCGTCTTTTCGATGGCAAACCTTGGGCAGCTATCCTTATTTCGGCAATCATTTTCGGCCTCGTTCATGGTAATTCTGCCCAGTTCTTAAATGCTTCTTTGCTCGGAATCTTATTGGGTTGGATGTTCTATCGCACGGGGAGTATCATCCCTGGCTTTGTACTTCATTGGGTCAACAACACCGTTGTATATGTTGTTGCCAATCTCATGCCGGGCTTTGAAGATGCAAGTCTAAGCCAGCTTTCCAATGGACGACCGATAGTTATCGCCCTTTACATCGTCTTCTCTCTATGTATTCTTATGCCCGCTTTGGTGCAGTTAAACATGAGAATGGGGGAGAATAGGGGGAAATAAAGCCTCACCCGCAATCTCAAGAAAAAGAAATAAGGGGGAAATAAAGCCTCTCCCCCAACCCCTCTCCGAAGAGAGAGGGGAGTAAAGTGACTTGGAAATGGAGTCTTTATGCGGTACAATTGTAGGACATATCACTCCCCTCTCTCTTCGGAGAGGGGCTGGGGGTGAGGCTTCTCCTTACTTCTTCATCACTCTCATGCTATTCATCACGGCCAATAATGCCACACCACTATCGGCAAACACAGCCTCCCAAAGGTTTGCCATGCCAAGAATGCCGAGCAACATCACTGCTACTTTCACGCCAATGGCAAAGATAATGTTCTGCAAAACGATGCGATGCGTGCGCTTACCAATGGCGATTGCCGTCGCAACCTTCGTCGGATCATCGGTTTGAATAACGACATCTGCCGTCTCAATGGCCATGTCGGCACCCATCTTTCCCATAGCAACACCAACGTCACTCAGGGCTAACACTGGGGCATCATTAATGCCGTCACCGACAAAGGCCACGCTTTTCCCTTCTTGTTTCAAGGCTTCAAGGTGAGCCACCTTACCCTCGGGGAGCAGGTCTCCATAGCCTTTCACAAAACCTTTGCCATCTTCAAAGTGCGCAATGAGTTTGTCGATGAGGGCTTGTTTGTCGCCGCTAAGCACCTGCATCGCCTTGATTCCTTGTGCTTTTAGCCGTTTAGGAAGGGCAAAAACACCTTCTTTTGGGGTGTCACTCAATAGAATATATCCTTTGAAAACATGGTTTTCGGCCACTGCAACAATGGTTTCGGTCGTGTGTTCCAAGGCTTTGTCATAGCTCACTCCCTCTTTTTCCATGAATTTCAACGTGCCCATCACCCATGATTTATACTTCATTCCATAGCCCGGAACATTCTCAATAGCTAACTTGTCAATGGTTTCGAGGGGCTGATGTTGCAGAGATGACACGATAGCCCGTGCGATAGGGTGACTACTTACGGCTTCAACGGCTGCCACAAGTGATAGGTCTCCTTCGCTAAGCCCTATGGTTTTCTCCACCCGAAACACTCCCGTTGTCAGCGTACCAGTCTTATCAAACACCGCCATATCAAGCTTTGTAACGGCATCAAGGCTATTACTTCCCTTGAAAAGTATGCCTTGTCGGCTCGCAGCGCCAATGCCAGCGAAGTATCCTAAGGGTACACTGATGACCAAAGCACAGGGACAACTGATGACAAGGAAGACCAAAGCGCGTTGCATCCACGTTGTAAACTGATAGTCAAATGAGGTGAACAGCGACACAATCCAAGGCAAAACAACCGTCATTGCAGCCAAAGCAATCACTGTTGGCGTATAAACATGGGCGAAACGATGAATGAATGTCTCGGTAGCCGACTTGCGTTCGGCAGCTTCCTCAACCATTTTCAGTATGCGGCTGATGGCACTTTCGCCTGCCTTTCGCACAACATTGAGTCGCACAACACTATCCGTTGCAATCATTCCTGCCATGACTTCCTGATTCGTTTCTATCAATCGTGGCACTGATTCGCCTGTAAGGGCGGCGGTGTTAAACGTTGCCGGAGCCTCCAACAAACGTCCATCGAGGGGCACACGCTCGCCCGGTTGCACCTCAATAACAGCCCCAATCTCTACTGATTCGGGCTTTTCTTTTCGGCCATCTGCCAAGCGTGCAAAGTCAGGTCGAAAGGAAAGAAGACTCTTTATGTTGTCGCGTGCACGGTCAACAGCCTTGTCTTGCAACCCTTCGCCTATGCAATAGAGCAACATAACGGCTACGGCTTCGGGATATTCTCCTAAGAAGAATGCCCCAATCGAAGCCACAGACATCAACATAAACTCACTAAAGAAGTCGTGTTCTCGCCTAATCGACTCCCAAGCTTCACGCATTACGGGCAGGCCTACAGGCACAAAGGCCACGACATAGATACAAAAGATGATGCGAGGATTAACAAACCATGCCATGTTTAGCTTGTCAAGTGCCAAGCCAATGACTAAGAATATCGCTGAGGCAATAATTAATCCCCAGTTCATTCCTTCTTCTTCTTCTTCGTGTTGATGTGCTTCGTGTGCCATATTTAATTTGTTTTGATTTCTGTGTGCAAAGATAAAGCAAAGGTTTTGCAACCAAGTTGCAAAGTGGAGTGGGGTGTATAATTTTTTTGTTCAGGCGAGAATATGGCGTTTGTCTATTCACATCGCATCGGGTTTTAGGGCTAACGATTTTCGAAAGAAATGGCATGTGCGGAACGAAGTCCATGGTTTGGTTAAATGGTTCATTATGAATGAGTTATCGTTTAACCTTCGTTCTCCCTGCACTTTGCGTCATTTCACGTGGTAATTTGCATCAAATGGTCACATGTTTTGCCGTATTTTACACGATAAAATTACGCAAATTGTTTTACGCTTCGTTATCAACATCATTGCCATTCCTCATTACTCCTCAAACTACTCCCTCCATTTTCACGGCTAACTACTCCCCTCCCTCTTCGGGGAGGGGCTGGGGGTGAGGCTTCGTTTGCTTTACACCATTTCACCTTTAATTATCAATCACGCCACCCTCATACTTGTTTCACTACGCAACTCGGTACGAGTTGTTCTTTTGATAGCCCGGGGTTGGCGAGGAACGAGCCTACCCCGGGTGAACGTTCGCAAGGAGATTCAACGCCATAGGTGTTGCGCTTTTTCTATGAAAGCATGGTTATAAGGAAACATCTTATGGCAGATTAATCAAAAAAAACGCAACACCTATGGCGTTGTTCCCCACAAACCATACATAAACCCAGGGTAGCCTGCACTATCGTTTGGCAACCCTGGGCTATCAAAAACGCAACACCTACGGCGTTGAAACGTGTATTTTGTAATACAATTGATGCCAACATGCGAATAAATAAATAGCAAAATGCACCATTATTTCAATGAACACATCTACTATGATGAATGCGCTCACCACGCAACGGCATGGGTGTTATACAGATATTCCAATAAACACATCGACCATTTTGAATGTTATAACCACACAATGCCGTAGGTTTTATGCCAATATTTCAATGAACATATCACCCATTTTGAATGTTATAACCACGCAACTCGGTACGAGTTGTTCCTTTGATAGCCCGGGGTTGGCGAGGAACGAGCCTACCCCGGGTAAACGTTCGCAAGGAGATTCAACGCCGTAGGTGTTGAGCTTTTTCTATGAAATCACGCTTACAATGAAACCTTTCACGGCGGATTAATCAAAGAAAGCGCAACACCTACGGCGTTGTTTCCCACACACCATACGCTACCCCAGGGTAGCCTGCACTATCGTTTGGCAGCCCTGGACTATCAAAAGCGCAACACCTACGACGTTGAAACGTGCATTTTGTAATACAATTGATGTCTACATACGGATAAATAAATAGTAAAAGGTGTTAATATTTCAATGGATATATCCTCCATAATGAATGCGCTCACCATGCAACGCCGTAGATTTTATGCCAATATCCAAATGAATGTATCCGCTATTGCGAATGTCACAACGACGCAACGCTGTAAGCGTTGTACTTTTGATAGCCCAGGGTTGACGAGCGAAAGCGAAGTCTACCCTGGGTCATTTGCCGTTAGTGGTAACAACGCTGTAGGCGTTGTACTTTTTATTTATTAGCTTTTTATCGCGACATTCCACGCAGAAAACGTACAACACCTACGGCGTTGACCTCCACACTACATACATAACCCAGGGTAGGCTGACGCCAACCCTGGGCTATCAAAGGTACAACGCCTTCAGCGTTGAACTTAAATGATATTATAATCTGCATCATTTTACGCACTAATTTGCGTCAAATGGTCGCATGTTTTGTCGTATTTTACACGATGAAATGACGCAGATCGTTTTACGCTTTATTATCAACAACATTACCACCCCAAATTAATCCCAAAATAACTCCTTCCATTTCAAAGAGTAACTACTCCCCTCCCTCTTCGGAGAGGGGCTGGGGGAGAGGCTTTGTTTCCCTTACACCATTTTACCTTTAATTATCAATTATATTACACTCACAATTGTTTCATCTCGCAACTGCGTTGGTATTGCGCTATTATCCCAATGGATGAATTTCGCAAAATAAATGCCCTCATGGTGCAACTCGGTACGAGTTGTGCTTTTGATAGCCCGGGGTTGGCGAGGAACGAGCCTACCCCGGGTAAACATTCGCAAGGAGATTCAACGCCGTAGGTGTTGCGCTTTTTCTATAAAGGCACGCCTACTATGAAACCTTTTATGGCGGATAACGCCGAAAAAGCGCAACACCTACGGCGTTGAAACATTCATATCATCGCGTGATGGACGGCAATATATGCATGAATAAATATTGGATTGCGCCGAAAAAACGCAACACCTACGGCGTTGAAACGTGCATGTCATGGTGTGTTTGACGGCAATATATGCATGAATAAATGGTGCACTACAATCTTAAAACCATAAAATTGTCTTATGCAAACACTGCATATACATTTGTGTTATGGTCATTTGATTTTCTATTTCCTAAGTATTCTCCCCCTATCTCTTGCCTATTCGCCTTATTTGCACTATCTTTGCAGAAGATAGGCTGCACTCGGTAATCTACAAACAAGTTTGCATTACGCTCGTTTGCACTATCTTTGCATCAAATAAATTGTTAAGCATGACAGAAGATTTCGACATAAGAGAAGAGCGTATTTCGACGGAAGAGAAGGACTTTGAAAACGCACTTCGCCCGCTAAGATTTGTTGATTTCAACGGCCAAAAGAAGGTGGTTGAGAACTTAGAGATATTTGTTGAGGCCGCGAAATATCGTGGAGAGCCACTTGATCACACGTTACTTTACGGTCCACCGGGACTGGGAAAGACGACGCTAAGCAATATTATTGCAAACGAACTTGGCGTGGGTTTCAAGATAACCAGTGGCCCTGTGCTTGACAAACCCGGTGACTTGGCGGGCATATTGACGTCACTTGAGCCCAACGATGTACTCTTTATAGACGAGATTCACCGTCTTTCGCCCGTAGTAGAAGAGTATCTTTACTCGGCAATGGAAGACTATCGCATCGATATTATGATTGATAAGGGCCCGTCAGCACGTTCGATTCAGCTCGATCTTAACCCCTTTACACTCGTTGGAGCAACGACACGTAGCGGTATGCTTACAGCCCCTTTACGTGCTCGTTTCGGTATTAACATGCACTTAGAATACTATGATCCCGAGACATTAAAACGCATTATACGTCGTTCTGCCATGCTGTTGAAGGTGCCAATTGACGATGAAGCCGCTATCGAAATCAGCAGAAGAAGTCGTGGAACGCCTCGTATTGCCAATGCGTTACTGCGTCGTGTGCGTGACTTTGCACAGGTAAAGGGAAACGGAACAATAACAAACGAGATAGCACATATAGGACTTCAGTCGCTCAACATTGACCAATATGGACTTGATGAGATTGATAATAAGATATTACTCACTATAATTGACAAGTTCAAAGGAGGCCCTGTGGGTGTTAGTACGATAGCAACGGCGATAGGAGAAGACGCTGGTACGGTGGAAGATGTCTATGAACCATTCTTGATTATGGAAGGTTTCATCAAACGAACGCCCCGTGGTCGCATGGCAACTCCATTGGCTTATGAACATTTAGGGCGTAATCCTTATATGGGAAATGTAATGGAACCTGGACTGTTTGAATAGAGAGGGTCTTACAAAAAGCCTCTTTCTAAAAAGAAGAGGAGCGTCTGTCGCGCTGTAATATATGTGATTTGGAGGTCAGATTCAAAGCTTTATATCATCTTTTTTAATAGTTATGCCTATGAAAAGAATGTTCTTTTGTTGGATAATTCTAATGGGATTATTGACGAGTTGCAGTCATTGCGTGTTGCGTTCAGGTGGATTTGGTGATGCCGATTCTATTCATGTAGAATATACAGGGATGGCAGGAACAACACGATTTGTTATCAACCATAGTGACACGCTCACGATATTGAAAGGTGTTTTCTTTCGTGATACCCTTGGAAATGATAGCCCTGTTCTCTTTGAACCAGTCAAAAAACTTGCTCCTAACGATGTATTGGTGATTAAAAGTCTGGCGCGTCAGCTCTTTGTTGAACGCTCAAAGCCTGATACTTTGTGGGTAAAGCCCTATGAATATGGTGCTACAGACTGGCCAATTCTTTCCGTTCATGTGTTTAAAAAGGGGAAAGAAGGCGCCTATTATTATGATACTGGCGAGGAAAAGAATGGCATAGTGTATTCCACTTCCACTAAGATTAAGTACTCACCGGCCTTTCTTGAGTTTACACATCGGCTGAATCAGTGTTTCGAACAGGCGCAAAAAATGAGATAAAAAAGAAGAAACAGGCAAGTGATTTCACCTGCCTGTTTCTGTTATTTCTTATAAATGGAGGGTTAAAGAGCCTCCAGCCATGACCCAACAGCCTGGTTGTTTCACGTTACCTACATCCACATAGCTTCGGTTTAGAAGGTTGTTTCCTTCGAGATAGAGGCTATATTTCGGCATATTCCACGCCAATCGAGCGTCCAATAAGCCATAAGAGCCATAACGATGTAGTGCTCCTGACGGATCCTTATACGTGCCCATGCGATGCTGAAAGCGGTAGTTTACGTTAAGATCTAACGCTTTCCAAAGGTTCAATTGCAGGCTACTTGTCACCTTATTCTTTAGATATTCCAACGCATAAAGGCTGTGAATACCGGCTGCTTCTATTTGATGTTGCTGAATGAAACAATAGCCAACACTAAATGATTTCAATAACTTCTGACTTGGAAGTAACTGGCGGAAGTCTGCATTTAGTGTCGTTTCAAAGCCTAAAGCGTTAATCGTTCCGAAGTTAACAGACTTCCAAAGTATTGCTCCTGCAGCGTCTTTTTCGCCATCATCAATCCAATCGATGAGGTTAGTATGGTGATTATAGAAGCTACTTACAGTGCCTGAAAGTCCCTTTTTGTTATATTTCACTCCGACTTCTACGGCAGAAAGTTCTTCAGCTTTAAGGTTTGGATCGGCTTTATGGCCTCCAACCGAGTAGAAAAGTTCGGTTACTGATGGCATGCGTAGCGACGTATTATAACTCGCATAGACTTTCCATGCATCGCCAAATCTATAACTTGCGTTGATGCTTGGATAGACTTTTACGTTCATTTCGGCCCAACTGTTCTTCACACCCACTACTCCTGCCGACATCGTTAGACGCCCAATGAGAAGGTTATGCTCTGCAACGAACTGGATGTTTGTGCGATTAAGCCCCATCTTATACATCACATTGTCGGTTCCTTTCACGTGTTTGGGCTTGGAAAGTGGGTTGCCAAGGTTCGTACTTACTAAGTCTTCATTTCGCAATTCAGCACCAAACGCCGTGCGACCTAACGTCCAATCAAAGTATGCATTGACGTTAACGCCGTAGACATCTGTACGATGATAGTTGAAAGGATAACGTTCCGCATGGTCGCGAAAGAGTTCAAAGCGGTCGTAGTTATGATTCCAATAGATAGCCGGACGCCATTTAACAGCACCCTTTCTTGTTTCAGCTTGCACTGCCGTATAGGTCTTAAAGGTATGTTCAAACTGGTCATCATACTTGGAACTATAGTTAGTACTCGAGCCAAAGTCTTTGTTGCTAAGGCCTGCATGCCAACTAATGGAGAGGTCATCATCGTCATAAAAGCCCTGATAAAAAGCCTTCTGACTTCGGAAATCAGTATTTAACGCGCCGGCTTTATTGCGATTATAGCCATCGGTTCGCATGAAACTACCCGATAATTGATTGTTCCATTTGCCCCTCGCTACATTGATTCTTCCTCCCGAAGTGACTGAGCCGAAGCTGCCACTTGCCGCATGTAGGGTGACACTTGAAGTTCGATTGGCCTTTGTAACGATGTTTATGGCACCAAGAAGTGACGATGTTCCATAAACACTTGCAGCCGGTCCTTCGAGTATTTCAATGCGTTCTATCTCACTGATATCCACGGGAAAATCAAATGCATTGTGTCCCGTTTGCGGATCACCAATGTTGATTCCATTGAGAAGCACCGTCATCTGCTCATAGTTTCCGCCTCGAATGCTCACGTCAGTCTGCGCTCCCAATGGGCCACGCTGCCGCACATCGACGCCTGAAACCAATTTCAATAGGTCGTTAACACTATGTACTGGCGCCGCGTTTACATCCTTTCGACTCAGTACAGTTACCATTCTCGACTGCTGACTTTGCGTCAGAGGCGCCCTTGATCCGGTGACTTTCACCTCGTCAAGCAACGTGGGTTGTCCGCTCTTATAAAGCGAAGTGTCGGCCTTTTGCACGTCAGTGCTAATGCCTTTTGCTTGCGCATTAGAGAGTGTTGCCACGCTAAGTATACCGATAATTACCTCTTTACCAAGGCATGAAAAGAGTGCAAAGCCCTTGTTGGTAAAGTGATTAAAACGGATACAACGGCGCTCGTTGAAAACTGTTTTGTTCACGTTTAAATTATTTATTAACGTTTATGCAACTGCAAAAACGATGGCAAAATTAGTAAAAATAAATGAAATAAGGAGTAGAAATGATAGAAATTTGTAAATAATAAATAAGGAAAAAGATTGTCAAGTGCAGCTAACGGAACAGCGGAATGGGGCTGTTCGCGTTGATACACATTAGATTATGTTTCGTGCTTTACTGCCTTTTGGCGTGTGTTTTCGCTGTTTTATGGTTCCAAACATAGTTTAATCTCAGCAAAATTATCAATGATATAGTCGGCAAATGCAGCCTCAAGGTCTTCTCTTTTGCCATTTCCATAGGTCACACCGCAGGTCTTTGCCCCCGCATTTTGTCCCATCTGAATATCAAAAATGGTGTCGCCGACCACTAAAGCCTCGGCAGGTTGCAACCCAAAATGATGCAAAGTATTGAGCACTGGCTCGGCATTTGGCTTTGCATTTTCAACGTCGTCAGCCCCCAAAATCAAACGAATATAGGGCTCTAAATGCAGTTCTTGAACGAAAGCTACCAACGATTGATGGCCTCGACTGCTTGCAATCGTCACGATAAGTCCCTCATTGTGCAATTGTTTTATCGTCTCAACAACCCCCGGAAAGGCTGGAACGGCGCCGGGAATATTGTTTTCCATGAACAATTTATGATAGAGATGAGCACATGCTTCGGCCTGTTCTTCAGTCATGTTTTGCAAGGCTTTGAAACATTCTTTCAATGGAAGTCCGATGGTTTTCGCACATTCTTCGGTCGTGCGTTCTGGCAAACCGAGTTGCTTGAGCGTTGTTTTCATCGTGCGTGTGATGAGTGCTTGCGAGTCGCCGAGCGTTCCATCGAAGTCCAAAATCACAATCTTTGTCTTCATCTTCGTTGCAGTTTTGCTCGCGAAGGTACACATAAAATCGCAAAAAACAGCTGCTTTTCGGATATAAAATGCCGCACCCCATCTTTTCGTAGGTTATAAACCATAAGCCAATGATAATCAAAATGTTATCTCGTTCCATAAAAATGGTTTTGTAGTTTGCACCAAATCAGCCTATAATTTGCATCAAAACACACGATGATTTGAGGCATTTTATGCGATGAAATGCCTCAAATCGTTTTACGCTTTATTATCAACAACATCACCGCCTCTAATTAATCCTAAAATAACTCCCTCTATTTCCACGGCTAACTACTCTCCTCCCTCTTCGGAGAACCATAGGTCGCTGTTCGTGAAGCCTGCGAAACGAGGAAAGCAA
>ERZ773254.681-NODE-681-length-17704-cov-41.088900_pt1 | contig 17704 bp, 10 predicted proteins | sample MGYA00580516_ERZ773254 | MGnify/ENA primary metagenome ERZ773254 (study PRJEB29015, sample SAMEA2738158) | human oral metagenome | biome: human oral; feature: human-associated habitat; material: saliva | place: China | collected 2192 ...
GCGTATGCCGAGGTCAGGGGTGACTGCCCGGCGGATGCATTGGTCTGGGGCGCCATAGTGCGCGCTTGCGCCAGAGCCTGAAGCCCCTGCTGACGGCGCTCGGCACGCGCCTGGCTCTCACGGGTTGCGGTGGAATCGGCCCCGCTAGAACGGGAAGCGTTCGAGCTACCGTCGGCTGCATTAGAAGAAGCATGAGAGGAGGCGCTCGCGGAGTTATCGCTCTTCGCGGTAGTGGACGTTGAAGTAGCGCCCGTTTCATCGCGGCGAGTGGCGGAGGATTCCGCGGTATCCTGCGATTTCCCGGCACTCACCTTAAACCGAACCGAGGCCACAGCGGTGTCGTTGTTCTGCTCATCGACGTACACCAGGTACGCGGTATAGACCGAATCGGTCTTGAGAAGCGACCCCGGAACGCCAACAGCCACCTCGAGTTCTCCTCCGGTGATGTGTGCAGCGTCCACGTGCGTGTACGAGACGGCATCGCCTCGGGGATTACCCTGCATATCGGTCTCAAGGACCATCAGGTCGTACCCGTTCTCTCGGGCGGGCAGGTTCTTTCCGACAACGGTCACGGGCTTCGTCTCTGCGTCAGAACGCAGCTCGGCGTAGCGAACGTTCAGCGTTGGAGCGTTCAGGTTCGCGTTGTCTCGGGAGGCGGTCAGGCCTCCGGGTACCTCGCTCACGATCTGAGTACCGCGCTCCAGGCCGCCTGCTGCTTTCGGGGTGAGCGAAATCGAGGGCTGCGGATGACGGGCCTCTTCACGCGCTTTAGCCAGGATATTCTGCGTTTCGTCGTCAAGACGGATTCCCGACGAGTCACTGTCGACGTCCCCATCACCGGCAGGAACGATATGGGGAATAAGCGAACCGGCAGCAATTTTGAACTCCCCGTATCCCTCATCGAAGCTGTCCATGTCGAGGACGGAGATGGTGTAGTAGCCTTCCTTCGGCGTACTCGGTAGCGTGAGCGTCAGAAGGGTAGAGCCATCCTGGGCTTTCACTGCGCTCAGCTGCTGGGGAGTATAGGTGACTACCTCTCCGGATGCTTTACCGGAGACGGTGTAGTACTGAACGGCCACGAGATAGCGGCTCGAATCATTGATGTACTTCTCTTCGTAGAGAGGTTGCAGATTGAGGGTCACCCGGTTCTGTTCCACAGAATGAATTAGAACCTCAAGCGTATCGAGTTCAAGGTTGAAATCTTGCGAGGGACAATTCTGAGGATTCTCCGAATTGAGAATAGTAATAATACACTGCTGATCGACAGAAAAACCGGTTCCCTCCACCGCGGAAGCATTGGGTAACACAAACACACCCGTAGTTGCTAAAACGGAAAGCGTCAGGGCGCGGAAAGTTCGAGGTCGTTGAGTGATCATGATAGTGCCATTTCAATCGAAGCGGACGCACAACCTGCTGATAAGGAGTAGCTCACCACAAGCCCCTCTAACGCAATAATTATGCGTGCCGGTACATCGGTTACATCCCAGCCTAACACGAGTATTAAGATTTTAAATTCATTGCATTTGCGTGCTTATTGTTAGGCAGTATATGCACCTCAGAGTAAAACACTGTATGACCACCCCTAAAAACATCGTTATCGAAAAATACGAATGTTTAGAGGGAAGGTCGAATATCCCGCAAACAATTATTTCAATCGCCATAAAAGCCCAGGTGCACGACATATAGTGTCCAACCCAAGCCCTGAACACAGGCCATTCACGGTGTTATAACGTATAAACATTCGCGCCGGGGGCCCACAAATCCACCTCTTATAAACCATCAAAATCATTTACACGCCATACAAGATTTGATAAAAACCCATTGCATAATGCGACACACATCTCACATAATGCAAAGACGCCCCGCGGTCAGTGATGCTGCGCATCACCGCCACGGGGCGCCCTTCGAGGTAAATTCTCTGCTCCCCCGCGCCTATGCGTTCGCGTCCATCGTCTCAGTTGCCGCCGCTTCAGCAGAGGCCTCCGCCCGACGACGATACCGGTTCACTACCACGGCGCTACCCACGAAGACAACCGAACCGGCCAGCGCAATTCCCAGCGGCACGGTACCCTCCGGCAGGGGTACATCTTCCGAAGCGCTTGCCTCCAGTTTCTGAGAATCGGAACCACCGCGAGCTTTCGTGCTTCGCGTATAGAACCCGTCGGAGCTCAGGCGAGAACCTTCCCGTGCAGCAGGGGCAACGCTCTCAGCGCTTCCCGCTGACACCTGATACCCCATCAGATTCACGATGGTGCGTCCGCCAATAAAGGCTGCGTATCCCGACATAACCGGGGTGACATTCGATGCGGTAACGGGGTTACTCGTGACCGCATGAGCCTGCGGGGTTGCCCGCGCAGCCGAGGCATGGGCATGAGCGACATGATTCAGAGCGACATCTGTCGAAGGAATATGGGGGACCGTTTCCCCAGCGATTCCTCGAGCCGACGAAGATTCAACCGCAGAGGGTGAAGCATCACTCGGTGAGGAGATATCTGCCGGCAGCTGCTCACTCGAAGAATGAACCACAGTGCGCCTAGGCTGATTGTTGGCGTCTGCAGTTGAATCCGCCGAACTTGCACGCTGAATAATGCTCACGCTGAAGGCAGAGGTTGCCACGAGCCTCAGCTCATCGGGAGACTCTCCCCCCACCGCCACCACCCGGTACCGCTTACCGCCAATGAGTGAAGTTCCGGGGACCTTCAAATCAGCCGAGAACGCGCCGTCCCTGACCTGATCGGGGCTCACGTGGGTCGTGGCCAGGGGTGCGCCGACGGCTCCCCCGTCGGCAGGCATCTCGAAGACCATGACGTCATAGCCCAGGGAGCTCTCCCCCACGTTCTTGACGCGCGTGCGAATCGTCTGAAGATCGCTTGAGCCTCGCAGCTCCGCGGTGGAAATCTCAAGAATGGCCTCACGGGTTTCCGCGGGAATCTGATTCGAGGAGCGGTTATGCACCAGGATACGGTCGCCCTCGGGCTTGGGCGTATCAGAAACGTCGGTGGTAGATTCGGAACTACGGGGCTCCCCCACATTACCGGGGTTCTCAGATGTAGCAGCGGAGGGGGTCGGCGAGGCACTCTCCGAGGTAACCGGAGCCGGGGCCGGAGCGGCCGTGGGCTGCGGACGGTCCTCTCGCTCATCCTTCGAAGGCTCGGGATTCGGCACAGGATGGGGAGTAGGGCTCACCGCATCGATGGGTGCACGCTGCACACCCGGGGTATCGGGGAAAAAAAGATTCTGACGTGAGGCGAGAAGACCTTCAACGCTCTCGCCGTATTCGGGACGCAGCTCAACGAAAGAGGAGTTGCCGGTCTGAAGGTCGGTAACCTCCACCATATAGGCCTGTTCGATATTCAGGCGCTGGTGAATACTCACATCGAGGTAGCCGTCATCATTCTTCGACACGGTCAGCTGCGAGGCGGGGACCACCATCGAGGCAACTTCCAGACCCTCCACGGTAACTGCCACAAGGCGCACCTGCACGTGATCGAGAGACTTCACCCCGCCCAGACCAATCAGGATGTAATCCTCACTCTGGCCTAGCAAATCCATGATGAAAACATCAACGTTCGTAGCGTGGGGTTCAGGAGTCTTCGCAGAGGGAGTCGCACCATGCGGCTGTGCATGGGCGGATGATACGAAGGAAGCGGGGGCCAAGGTTGCAGGGGCCAGCGCACCTCCCAGCCCGAGGGCTGCAGATGCTACGAGGGCCGCGCCGCGAGCAGTTCGCTGCGTGGTAAACATGGTCACCTTTTTCGTGAGTGAGTAAGTGAGCGATAGGTTGTGCAATCCCCCACGCTCAGAAGTTCGGAAGTGAGAGCGGGGAGGCGGCCTCTCTTTTCGGTGACCATGTGCGTTTTAGAACGCGTTTTGCTCCGCGAGGGCGGGGCATAGAGAGTGGCAGTACCGCCGGTCAATGCACTCTAAATTATAGGTATAACCTTAGAAAAAGTTAAAGACGAGGGGACGCCTCTTTTGTTACAAAGAAGCATCCCCTCGTCTTATCTCACGTTATGGCTTGTGAGAGGGTATTTATCAGCTTTTTAGGACCGGGAAGTGAGTTGCACATCACGGCGGCCACGGCGGGTCAGGAAGGCTCCCGCAACCAGAGAGAGCGACCCTACCGCGCTGATCGTCAGCATCCCGGAGGTACCCGTTGCAGCCAGCTGCTCACGCTCACCCTTGGAGGCCGAAGCCGTAGCCTTCTGAGGCTTTTGTCCGGCACGGTCGGTAGCGCCGCCGGTAGCACCCTCGGTAACCGGAGCAGATTTGGGCGAAGCCGACTCATAGGATACAGGAGCCTCGGATGCGACAGCCACAGGAGCGGACTCCTTCGACTCTTCGGCCGGTGCCGGGGCGCTATCGGAGGGAGTAGCCGAGGGCTTCTCCTCCGCCGGCTTTTCAGCAGCAGAGTCACCGTAGCTCGGCTCCTCAGTTGCCGGCGCTTCGGTCTGCTCGGCTGGCAGAGACTCGGACGGACGCGAAGCATCCACGCCGTCACGCTCCACTGTGAAGCCGCCGGTCACGATCTGCACGGTTCCTCGGGAATCCTCGTAGACTGCGCTTACACGGTAGGTCGTACCCGGCTTCAGGGCGTTGCCCGGCACCTGAAGCTGCGCGGAGAAGGAACCATCCTCCACACGAGCGTCCCCGGAGGCAATGGCCTCACCGGGGGTTCGGCCGTTAGAATCCAGCGCGTGCACCTGCAGGGCCACGGGACCGGAACCCTCGAGACCTTCACCGGTGAAAGTGAGCGTCTTTTCCGAGTCATTCTCGGGGACTGCGGTCTCTTCCACGCGCAGGCGAGCACCCACGGCCACGGATGAATGATTCGTCGATTCGACTGACTCATGCTCCCCCGCGCGATCCGCCGAGGCGTCGCGCACCCGGTCGAATCGAGTGTTACGCGGCAGGTCGTAGTGGCGTCGAGGGTCGGTTTCCGGGAGCACGGGGTCCTGTTCCTCAGCGGGAACAATGGAAGCCTCAGAAGCTTCCGGCTCGGAGGTCGCGGGGCGAGGGGCCGCCGGGGTCTCTTCCGCCTGCGTTTCAACCTCTTCAACCTCTTCGTCGGCAGGCTCAGCGGCTGCAGTCTCAGCAACGCTCCAGCCATTGGTGAAGGGAATCTCGACGCTCTGAGCTGCTAGGCCTCGGGAAGCCGAAGGGGCGATTTCAACGTTCAGCACGTAGCGCAGATCGGGATGCACATCCTGCAGAACGGCTAGGCGCGCACCGGGTACCTCGATGCCGTCCAGAAGCGTGCCGTTGACAACATCGGCTCGTGCCGGGGAGGCAGCCAGTACGTGGCGATTGCCCTGCTCATCAACGGCGTAAATCGAGGTCATGATCTCGAAGGCCTGCGCATCGCCCAGGCCGGTGGCCTTGTAGACGATCAGGTTCTGCTCCTGCGGAATTTCCAACTGACCCGACAGGATCTGGGCGTTGAGCGGCTCATCCTGAGTATCCGCAGGCTGCACCTCCAGGGGCGTCCATGAATTGTAGGAGGTGTCTTCGACGGAATAGCCGAGATCGGGGTTGACGACGGCGGTTGCCACCACGTACTGCTGGTTGGGGTCGAGGATTCCCGCAGGCAGGGTGAGCTGGGTGCTAAAGCTACCCTCGTGCACATCGGAGACGGGGACGAGGGTCATGGTCACCGCACGGGCACGGCTCAGGGCAGCCAGGGGGTACTTGCGGTACTCACTGACGTACACGGCGATGCCATGCTTCTCAACGTCCTCGCCCAGAAAACCACTACCGCTAACGGTGATGCTCTGGGAACGCGCGGGGTTGATGGCAGCACCCTGTTCGACCTGCACCGAGGGGCGCACATCGCGGTCAGAACGCTGGGCGCGGTTCTGCTGAACGTTAGAGGAGGAAAGGCCGCCCGCATTGTGCACTGGAATCGCGGCCTGGGCCGCACCGGTGCCGGCGGTCAGAACGGAGGCCGCAATGGCGGCCGTTGCTCGGGTCTTTGAGTGAGCGGGATCGGGCATGAAACACACCTTTTCTGTGAGTGTGAACGATACCCTTTACGCGACAACGACGCCTCAATTCCCGGCGGGAAGATGTACGGTTGGTTCCTTCGCGAGGTTGGTAGCCTTGCGATAGGGGTCTCCTCGGCATGGGCGATGGGTTCCGAGAGGTAAAACTCTCAATCTCCATCTGAGGTGGAAGTCTGCGCGAGGGGAATCGCTCTATTTATCGGTAGTTCCACACTATCAATAGAAAATGCCTCTTGAGGCCCAATACGCTTTACGAGCCAACTATTTTTTTATGCAATGAACCACAAAACGGGTTTTTTGCCCAAATCTCCCCCACTAATCATCCTCAAAACATATCGACTAGGTAAAATACCTTAACTCTCCCTTCAAGGTGAGGGTTTAAAGCGAACGTAAATAGGTAGACTCTGCAGTGCTATATGTGCACATTTATGCACATATAGTTATTTTCTTTCGGGTGTAAGGTTTTTGAGGTCTCGCATCAATCAGTAGCGCCAACCCCCTATTCACCGGCGATGCGAATGACTCTCTTGCCACGCGTGTGACCGGCCTGCAAATCGCGGTAGGCTGCACGGACGCCCTCAATCGTGAACCCGTACACGCGATCCAAGCGAATTAACACCTTCCCATCGGCGACCAGCTCGGCTAGGGTCTCGAAGTCCCCGTGTTCCGAATGGCGGGGGCCCGTAAACTGTGCTCCCCTAATCATGACCTTGGGCGAGGGAACGAGGGTTCCAATATCCTTGCCCTTCAACCCCAGCGAAAAGGCTAGGGTCACGTAGTCGCCACCGTAGCAGTCCAGGAACTTTGTCACGCGACCCTCGGCCGCCTTGAGCACTCGTTCCCTCACGCCCTCGCCATAAGCAACCGGCATGGCCCCCAACGACCTAATAAACTCGGCATTCGCGGCCCCTGCAATGCCAATGACGCGTGCACCGCGAGCCACGGCATACTGCACGGCGACGGACCCAATTCCGCCCGAAGCCGCGGAGATGACCACCGTATCGCCCTCACCCACGCCAATATGGCGGAAGGCGCCTCCCACGGTCAGGGCCGCGACACCCATTGCGGCCGCGTGCTCAAAATCAATGGAGGCGGGCTACGGCAAATTCTTCGACGGGGTTATCCGGGCCCCTCGAAATTCGAGGCTTTCACTTCCGGGACGCTTGGAACCGATAAACCCCCACTCCGCGAGCGCGGGAACCCTGTCATGAACAAATCGACACCGGTCTGTCCGTCCATTGCGGCTGCAACGTTCCGTGGAGCGCCGCATCGTGCGCCCTCACTATTCTGAACACACAGAAACGTCCTCGCGGTCTCCCGAGATTATTTTAATCCCGAGGAAACCGCGAGGACGTTTCATACGGCGTTACGCGAAAGGATCAACCCTAGAGGCTGCGGCGACGCAGGAGCATCAGCGCAGCACCGGCGATCAGCGCTGCGGCGCCGACACCGGCAATACCTGCGACACCTTCAGCGCCGGTGTGAGCCAGCTGCGGCTTCGAAGAGCTATCCGAAGTGGTGCGGCCGGCGGTATCGCGAGCGCTCACGGTGTGGCCACTCTGGGAAGAAGCGGTCACCGGGGTGTTACCAACCTTGGCCTTGGGGGCCTGCGAGGAGGGAACGCGAGTCTCGGTCACGGTCACGGAACCGTCCTCGCTCATTTCCGCGGTGAAGACGCTGGTGGTGCCGTCGCCGTTATCGCGAACGGTGGTGTTATCGTCGTTGCTTGCCGCGGGCACCGTGGGGGCCGGGTGGTCCGCATCGCTCACGGAGGCGGTGGTGACAGCCACCTGATGTACCAGGCCGTTCGGGTCGCTGGTAGCCACGAGCGCGTACACGTAGCCGGGCAGCAGACGATCGGCACGCACGGAAAGCTTAGTGGTGAAGGTGCCCTCCATAATCTCGGATGCGGGCACATCCTGAACGGCCAGAGCCTCACCGGTGATGTTGCCGTCGGCATCCAGGCGGTAGATGGCCACCTGCACGCCGCGGGAAGCAGATTCGTGGGTGAATCCCGCGCCGTTGACAGTCACCACGTTGTACTCGTCGTTCGGGTCCAGGCTTGCGCTCTCGGTGGTGAGGGTTGCGTTCTGAGGTTCAGGGGCTGCCGGGGTTTCGGGAGCCGGAGTCTCGTCAGCCTTGGGAGTCTCTGCCTTGGGGGTTTCCGGGGCGGGAGTCTCGGGGGCGGGGGTCTCGGGGGCGGGAGTCTCATCAGCCTTGGGAGTCTCTGCCTTGGGGGTTTCGGGAGCCGGAGTCTCGGGGACCGGGGTTTCGTCTGCCTTGGGGGTTTCCGGGGCGGGGGTCTCATCAGCCTTGGGGGTCTGAGCACGCGGAGTGGTAGTCTCGGTTACCTTGAAGGAGGAAAGAGCCACCAACTTCTCGGCGGGCTGAGCCTGGGGGTTGCTGACAGCAACCAGAGCGTAGGATGCGCCGGCGGGAAGCTGGGCTGCGGGAACGCTGAGGGAAGCGTTGAATGAGCCGTCCTTGATCTGTCCAGCGTCAACGGTGATGGTTGCAATCGGTTCACCGGTAATCTGCTGGTCAGCGTCCAGAGCGTAGATGCTCACGTTAACGGAGGCACCCACCTTGGCCCCCTGGAAACCGGATGCACGAACCGTAATGGTATTGATGGTGGCGTCTGCGGGGAAGTCAGTTTCCTCAATCTCGATGGCAGGAGCGGCCTGCTCGGTCTTGGGATCTGCCTTCGGGGTTTCCTCGGTCTTCGGTGCCTCGGTAGCAGCGGGGGCCGGGGCCTCAGCCTTCGGGGTTTCCTCGGTCTTCGGTGCCTCGGTAGCAGCGGGAGTCGGTGCTTCAGCCTTGGGTGCTTCGGTCTTCGGTGCCTCGGTAGCAGCGGGGGCCGGGGCCTCAGCCTTGGGAGCCTCGGTAGCAGCGGGGGCCGGGGCCTCAGCCTTGGGAGCCTCGGTAGCAGCAGGGGCCGGGGCCTCAGCCTTCGGGGTTTCCTCGGTCTTCGGTGCCTCGGTAGCAGCGGCAGCAGGGGTCTCAGCCTTGGGTGCTTCGGTAGAAGCCGGGGCCGGTGCTTCAGCCTTGGGTGCTTCAGTCTTCGGTGCCTCGGTAGCAGCCGGGGCCGGGGCCTCAGCCTTGGGTGCTTCGGTAGCGGCCGGGGCCGGAGCAGTAACCTCTACGTTTACCTCGCCGTTGGGGTGCTGCGTAACGGCAACAGTCGTACCGCTCTGGTCTGCGGGAGCCTCAGCCGCAAAGGTTGCCGGAATAGCGGCAACGGAGCCTGCGGTAAAGGCTGCCGCTGCTGCAATCTTGTAGACGCGACGGGTAGTCTTCGACATTGTTCCTCGATCTCTGAATCATCGGTGGTGAACCCCGGGAATATGCGCCCCCCTCATCGAAGGCCATCGGGTGTTCAATATGGGTGTGATGCTAAAAGGCTAACATTCGCCCCTGTTCTTACCGGCACCCTATCGCATCCTCTATTCAAGTGTTATCAAATCGTTATAAAACACTCCCCTAGAAAGAGGTTGCATACATACCAATTTGCTTACTCAAGTTCTCCGTATCAGGATATGACGATTCTTAAACTTTCCTTTTACTGACGTTTAACAAACCTATGCGTTATTCAGTGAGGAAAAACCTTATAACTACCTGAGAAAACCCCGCTTCGGGGAGTGAGCTTTCACCCATCCTCCAAGCGGGGTTATGCGCGTATTATCCGCAGAACTTCTCAATGAGGGGTTGCAGAGAGGGTTGACGACCCGCTACCCCTCGGCGCGAATCACCTTGAATTGGCTGGCCTGAGCCACCGGGCGCAGGGTAACGCGGTCCAGGTTAACGTGGTGCGGAACGTTGAGCGCAAAGGTCACGGTCTGCGCAACGTCCTCGGCGGTAAGCGGATTCGGTACGCCCTCATACACGCGGTCGGCGGCCTCCTGCGAGCCCAGGCGGTTCAGGGAGAACTCTTCGGTGTGCACCATGCCGGGGCAAATCTCGATGACGCGCACGTTATGTTCCGCCTCCTCCAGGCGGAGCGCCTCGGTCAGGCCGCGAGCGCCAAACTTTGCGGCGTTATACCCGGCGCCGCCCTCGTACCCATGCTCGGCAGCGGTGGAGGTCAGATTCAGAATCGTGCCGTGACCATTCTGGCGCAGTGCCCCGCTGAAGGCGCGGACCGTATTCAGGATTCCCAGCACGTTCATGCGGTACATCTGCAGGTAATCTTCGGGCTTGCCCTCCGAGACGGGATCCAGGCCGATGGCTCCCCCGGCAATATTGACCAGGGCGTCGACGGTTCCCTGCTCACCCAGGATCTGCTCGGCGGCAAAAGCAACGGCGGTCTCGTTGGTTACGTCGCAGGTGACCGGATGCGCCCCGGTCTCCTGCTGCAGGGTGTAAAGACGGTCGGTGCGGCGAGCCAGAGCGTACACCGTCCACCCGGTGGCAACCAGCTGATGCACGGTAGCTCGACCAATTCCGCTGGATGCGCCGGTCACCACGGCTACTTTGCCGTCTCCGGCCCAGGAGCGAAAGGGAGATGGAGGAATGTAAGTGTTCTTAGTCATATCTTTATCCTAATAAAACGATGCCCGGTCGTGCTCTACAACGAAACACACCGGGCATACATTTTTGGTTTTTTCGGTTTTCACGGCTCAAAAGAACCTCGTCCCCCCGATTACTTGCGGCGACGGGGAAGACCCCAGCGGCTACGGCCACCATCGCGGTAGCCGAGGCGGTGCTCAAAGTACACGGGCGAGCTACTACCGGTCTTCACGGTGTCCGGGGGAACCGTACCCTCGCGTGCAGACATGAGATAGAGAATCGCGGCACCCGGCACGAAAGCGATAATGGGAAGAACGAAGCGCATGCGCGCCTCCCCATAGCCGCTTCGCAAGCTAAGGTGCCCGATGCATGCCGCTACCAGCACCACCTGAATCAGTAGAACGGCGGTCTCGAAAGCGCCCAAACCAAAGAAACTAAACGTACTCATCAATGCCTCCTCAGGATTGGTACTATTTCAGTCTACGCCCCCGAATGATGCCTGCATAGGGTCCGGTCACGTGTTGAAATGATCCGCGGAACACATTTATCTTAGGGTATTAATGACCTATTCCTATAGCATTTCCGAGCAGCGCTTCCGAGGCTTCTCCCCCGCCACCACCCCTATCTACCGCACCACCGTGAAATCTCAACGCCACCGCATCGCCAACCTCCGAACCCGCCGCCGAGAATTACAGCAGCGAGCCGCCGCGCACCGAGCATCCACAGGGACCCCCTACCCCGTCGAGGTACACCTACTCCTGGGGCAGACCTACCTGGACCCCGCTTCCTGGGATGCTCTCCTTCACTCCCGCGGACCCGCCGTTGCCCTGCGTCGCGCACATTTCGCCCCGCGATACGACCAGCTTCTGCGCCGCCTCGAAGAAGCCATCACCCGCTACGAACACCCCTGACAACCCCTCGAAGCACCCCGCAAACGGCCATCGAGGCCGTGACTCACCACATCCTCGGCGCACGGCCGGCACTGAAAGCTGAGAGAATGCCGTGAATATGAGAAAATAGCCCTTATGGCTGAAAACATTTTGGGCTCAGACTCGCCCGTACAGATTAACGTTCCCGACCGCCCCGCCCTCGAAGGCCTCGAAGAGAAGCTTTCGAAGCACTGGGCCGATGAGAAGACCTACGCATTCGACGAGAACACCACTCGCGAGCAGGTCTACTCCATTGACACCCCGCCGCCGACCGCATCCGGCTCCCTGCACGTGGGTCACATGTTCTCCTACACCCAGACCGACGTCATTGCACGCTACCAGCGCATGACCGGCAAGAATGTGTTCTACCCCCTCGGCTGGGACGACAACGGTCTGCCCACCGAACGCCGCGTTCAGAACTACTACGGCGTTCTCTGCGACCCCTCCGTGCCCGACAACGATTCCTTCCGTGACCTGATCACCTGGAAGGCAGACGGCACCCCCAAGCCTGACCGCAGCCAGGCAAAGTGGCCGCGCATCTCCCGCAACAACTTCATCGAGCTCTGCGAAGAACTCGCGGTTGAGGATGAGAAGGTCTTCGAGAACCTCTTCACCACCCTGGGTCTGTCCGTGGACTGGTCGCGTACCTACCGCACCATCGACGCACACTCCCGCAAGGTTTCCCAGCTCGCCTTCCTGAAGGACCTGGAAGCAGGCAACGCCTACATGGCAGAGGCCCCCACCATGTGGGACGTCACCTTCCGCACCGCGGTCGCCCAGGCCGAGCTGGAAGACAAGGAACGTCCCGGCGCGTACCACCGCATCAGCTTCCACCGCCCCAACGGCGAGAAGGTCTGGATTGAGACCACCCGCCCCGAGCTGCTGCCCTCCTGCGTGGCCCTCGTGGCACACCCCGACGACGAGCGCTACCAGTCGCTCTTCGGCACCACCGTCACCTCCCCGCTGTTCGGCGTTGAGGTCGAAATCAAGGCTCACCCGCTGGCACAGCCCGACAAGGGCGCCGGTATTGCCATGATTTGTACCTTCGGTGACACCACCGACGTCACCTGGTGGCGCGAGCTGCAGCTGGATACCCGCGCACTCATCGGCCGCGACGGCCGCTTCTCCCGCGAGGTTCCCGAGTGGATTACCTCCGCCGAGGGCCGCGAGCGCTACGAGCGCATGGCAGGCACCACCGTCTTCACCGCGCAGAAGACCGTCATGGAGATGCTGGTTGAGGCCGGCGAAATGGACGGCGACCCCAAGCCGATTACCCACCCGGTGAAGTTCTACGAAAAGGGCGACAAGCCCCTCGAGATTGTCGCATCGCGCCAATGGTACATCCGCAACGGTGGCCGCGACGCCGACCGCCGCGAGAAGCTCATCGAGCGCGGCCGCGAGATCAACTGGCACCCCTCCTTCATGCGTAGCCGCTACGAGAACTGGGTTGAGGGCTTGAACGGCGACTGGCTGATTTCTCGCCAGCGCTTCTTCGGTGTTCCCTTCCCCGTCTGGTACCCGCTGGACGCCGAGGGCGAGCCCGACTACGAGAACCCGATTCTGCCCACCGAGGATATGCTCCCGGTGGACCCCGCCTCGCAGACCGCTCCCGGTTACACCGAGGATCAGCGCGGCGTGGCCGGCGGCTTCGTGGCCGACCCGGATGTTCTGGACACCTGGGCCACCTCCTCCCTGACCCCGCAGATTGCAACCGGTTGGGGCGTGAACCCGGACCTGCACGCAAAGACCTTCCCCATGGATCTGCGCCCGCAGGGTCACGACATCATCCGCACCTGGCTGTTCTCCACCGCCGTGCGTTCCGAGACTCTGGCCTCCTCCGTACCGTGGTACAACACCGCGCTTTCCGGCTGGATTCTCGACCCGGACCGCAAGAAGATGTCCAAGTCCAAGGGCAATGTCGTGGTCCCGAACGAGGTTCTGGAGAAGTACGGTTCGGATGCTGTGCGCTACTGGGCGGCTTCCGCTCGCCTGGGTGCCGACACCGCCTACGACGAGGGTCAGATGAAGATTGGCCGCCGCCTGGCCATCAAGCTGCTCAACGCCTCCAAGTTCGTGCTGAACCTGGGCGCAACCGAGAAGTCCGTCATCACCTCGCAGGCTCAGGGTCGCGTGCTCATCAACGCCCTGGACCGCTCCCTGCTGGCTCGCCTGGCGTACCTGATTGAAGAGGCAACCGCCGCCTTCGAGAAGTACGAGTACGCTCGTGCCCTGCAGATTTGCGAGAGCTTCTTCTGGTCCTTCACCGACGACTTCGTCGAGCTGATTAAGGACCGTGCCTACGGTGCCCGCGGCGAGGCGGAGCAGGCTTCGGTTCTGGCCGCTCTGGCCACCACCCTGGACGCCCTGCTGCGCCTGTTCGCGCCCTTCCTGCCCTTCGTGACCGAAGAGATTTGGTCCTGGTGGCGTGCGGGTAGCGTGCACCGCGCCGAGTGGCCGCAGGCGCTGCCCATCCTGGAGGGCACCCTGCTGGCTGAGTACTCTGCTCAGAACCCGACCGCCGGCATTTCGGCCCAGTGGGTCCTGGCTGATGCCAACCCGGCTCAGATTGACTCGCTCAAGCAGATTCTGCCGGATGTTGCTGAGGCCCTGGGCGGCCTGCGCAAGGCTAAGAGCGATGCGAAGGTCAAGCAGCGCACCGAGGTGGAGTCCGCTACCATCGCGGCCCCGCAGGCTCAGCTGGACCGCATCGAGGCCGGCCTGGGCGACCTGAAGGCCGCCGGCAACGCCCGCGAGCTGTCCCTGGTGGCAGCTGAGGGTGAGCTCGAGGTTCGCGATGTGGTGCTCGTGGTGGAGGAAGCCGCCGAGTAGGCGATGCATCCGCGATTCGTCGTCGCTTATTGAGCAACGCTCAGCCTGCGCAGAGACGCGGATCCTCTAAGCGCCGATGGTGAATAATGCGAGGCGGGGCGGTACCGAATTTTCGGTACCACCCCGCTTCGCTTATCTACACCCCGTGCAACTCCGGTGGGCACCGATGTCAGCGGAGCCCCTATTGCTCTATTCCTTTCTTTCAGCCGAAAGGAAATTTGTTATTTTTTCATGCATAGAATCTCGTTCTCAACGACCACTCGCAATGCAGGCCTTCCGACTCCGTGTGCCTCAGCTATAGCACCCCCGAATCCCCCGCCGAATCCCCTGGACCTGGGGTTTTATCTCCTAGATAGCCCTTCTCCCCTCCCTATTATGTGGGGTTGAAACCCTCTCATTGCAGATTATTGCGTTTGTGTGCATATTTTTTGGGTCCCCCAACCGCTAATCAACCTTATTAGATTGACGGTCACTTTTTTGTATGATGGTTTGCGAGGGTTCCCCTCAATTCACTTCACTTCAGCGAGCGCACGCCACCGGTACGAGCCAATAAGCCGACCAGCCGCACCACTACCCACCGCCGGGGTGCGATGTCGCATCCCGACCCTACCCGCGCGCCATGGCCGGCGCGTACGACCGCTCATGATTCCCCATTCAGCATCAGAACACACCCCTGCGAGGCAGGCGGACCACTCCGCCCCCTCACCCGCGAGGCAGAGCTCTCCCAGCCCGGTAACGGCTGACGCTCCCTCAACCGACACCCCGAGCCAGGACCAGCTCCAGCACTACCTCTCCGTCCTCGGCGAATACATCCGCCAGGCACGCGAACACGCTCAGACGCTCCACGATTCTTACACCAACGAGGTCTATGAGCTCTGGCACGAACACATCACCTACTCCGCCGCCGCTGATGAGGCCAGTATCGCCTCCGGTGCTCTGAACGCAGCCGAGTTGGAAGAGCTAACCCGCAAGTGGGTGCGCCTCATGCGTGAGGGCCGAGACATGCTGCACCACGAGACAACCATTGCCGCAGACCGGGCAATTGTGCAGGATGGCTTCCCTCTCGACTGATTCTCTCTCTCCCCATGGGAAAGACCTCGGGCCATTCTCCTCCGTGGGCCTTCCGCAACCTGGGCTCCCGCGCAACGAGCTTTTGGTATAGTTTTCTGGCACCAGTTCAGCGCACAGAAAGGGCGCGCATGTCCCACCCGAAACGCATCCTACGTCCCACGCGTAGCGAAGTTGCGCCGCCGGTCACCTCCCCACCCGTCTACCGCGGTGATATTGACGCGCGCGGCACGGCGCAAGACCTCGTCCCGCGCAGCTTGTGGGTCGATTTCTGGGATACCCTCTTTTTCATTTTTGCCGGTGTGGCCTCCGTCGTGCTGACCATCATGATTCTGGCGAATACGGTGGGCCACTCTTTTTGGGGTTTCCCCATCGCTTTCATTTTTTGGGCGGTCACCGCGTACCTGACTCTGCCGCGTTTTCACGCCATCATGACCCGCATCTACGTGCCCGACTACTTTATTGGGCGCACCCGCACCCCGGACGGTCTGCTCGGTGACCCGGTCAATATCGGTCTGATTGGTACCGAGGAGCAGATTCACCAGGTCATGCAGGATGCCGGCTGGACCCGCGCTGACGACGTCACCCTCGTCTCCTCGTGGAAGATTATTATCTCCACCATCACCCGCCGTTCCTACGCGGAGGCGCCCGTCTCCCCGCTGAAAATTTTTGGTCGGACGCAGGCTTTCGCCTACCAGAAGGAAGTGGACGGCAACCCCGAGAAACGCCACCACGTGCGCTTCTGGAAAACCCCGGACGGCTGGCTTCTGCCGGGCGGTCACCAGGTGGATTGGTTGGCGGCGGGCACATACGATTCCGGTGTGGGTTTCAGCTTCTTCACCCTGCAGATCACGCACCGCATTGACGCTGAAACCGACTTTGAACGCGACTACATTGTGGAGTCCATTCAGTACGCTCACCCGGAAACTCACGTTGAGATTCTGCACGATTTTTCCTCCGGCTACCACGCCCGTAACGGCGGTGGCGACGCAATCCGCACGGACGGCGCGCTCCCGGTCATCGTGCTGAACAATGAGGGACTGGAGCCGCAGGAGCAGGAAGAAATTCACCTCTCCAGCGCGCACGACCTGGTGTACCGCATGCCGCTGAGCCTGATGGTCGGTTCGGGTATGCTCATCGCCGTGACCCTCGCAGACATTATCAACAGCGTCATTCTAGCGCTCAGCCGCCCGGCTCTGCGCGCCAAGCTGCTGGAGGAAGGCTCCGGCGACGATCTTGATTTGCTGAGCCTATTCGATCGAATGGATAGCACCTTACTTTTGACCATCACCAGCGCGGTGTTGGTGGGCTTCGTAGCCGTCTATTCTGCGGTCCACCTCTTCCTGCTGTGGAGCACGCTGCGCGGCTCGTCGAAGGCTCGCCGACTGGCTCTGCTGTTGACTGCGCTGAACTTCGCGGCGATTACCGGCGGCGTGCTGTGGGGGCACCAATCCCTGCCGCTGTCCACGATTTTCTTCCAGCTGGGCGTGGCGGTATTCGCGATGCTGGCGTTCACCTCGGACGCGGCGGTCCAGTACACGGCAACCCGCACCTTCCACATGCGCGATACGAAGATTATGCAGCGCGCAACGCACCCGAAGGTTCTGGAGCGCAGGGCTAAGCGCAAGGCGCGAAAGGCGGCCTCTGCACACCGCGGTCGTCGCGCATAGCCTACGTCCCGCAATCGGCACCGTTATACATAAACGTACCGCCCGGTCATGCACTGACCGGGCGGTACTTTTATGCTCTGTTGAGGCTCTACCGTCGAGGCGCTCCGCCGAGCTCGGGGTTTTCGAGTCTTGGGGCTTCAGTCCCCGGCGTTTCGGGCCTTGGAGTTTCGTGCCTCAGTTCCCGCTGTGTTTAGGCTTCGCCGTCCTCGCCGTGGAAAATCGGGCCCACAGTACGGGGGCGCTTCAGCTCGAAGAAGCCGGGGTAGGAAGCCAGCGCCAGGGCGCCGTCAAAGAGCTTACCAGCCTCTTCACCTGCAGGGCTCGGGGAGATCACCGGGCCGAAGAAGGCGGTACCGTTGATGGAAATCAGCGGAACACCGATGTCGGTGCCACCCACGGTCTCCAGCGCCAGGTCCAGGGAAGCGCGCATCTGCTCATCGTACTGATCGGTGAAGGCGACATCCGCCAGCTCTGCGGGCAGGTTGACCTCCTCCAGCGCCTTGACGATTGCGTCGCGGTAGGAATCGGCCTTGTTGCCGTTATGGTGAATCTGCTCGCCCAGGGCGTCGTAGAGGGGCTTGATAACCTCGTTACCGTGCAGCTCGCGCACGGCGGTGATGAGTCGGGTCGGGGCCCACGACTGGTCCATCATCGCCTGGTAATCGGCGGGCAGCTCGCGGCCCTGGTTGTGCATGGACAG
>ERZ773254.685-NODE-685-length-17648-cov-17.966237_pt1 | contig 17648 bp, 17 predicted proteins | sample MGYA00580516_ERZ773254 | MGnify/ENA primary metagenome ERZ773254 (study PRJEB29015, sample SAMEA2738158) | human oral metagenome | biome: human oral; feature: human-associated habitat; material: saliva | place: China | collected 2192 ...
GGCTGTGCGCGTACGGGGAGTTCTGGGGCTGCTGAGCGTCAGTCAGGACGGCCTCGTCCTGCGCGCCCGTCGTCGACGAGGCCGTGGCCCCCTCGACGGCAGCGTCGACCGCAGCAGCGGCGGTCGGCTCCGAGACGGCCTGCCCAGCGGCAGCCGTCAAGTCAGCCACGTCCTGGCCATCCGTACCCTGCAGGTTTTCACGCGAGTCGTTCGACATGCCCCTATTGTTTCAGGATCGTGTCGTTTGTGCCGTAATGGCGCGCGGGAGTGGGTCGGGTGATACGTTTGTGATGTCCTGCCAGCGAGTGAGGCGGCTGTGGCTGCCGTGTTCCCCGGATGGGGATGGCCCCATGCAGTGCATTAGGAGGACGTTTTCCCTGCGAAAGCGGGGATTGCTCTATGCTTGAGGCCTTCGTTTTCGTGCGGCGACAATATATTTCGCAATATGCATTGCATAAGAAAGTTTTCAGTGTTATCGTGTACCTATCAGCCCTTCGGGGTGATGGTGGCCCTCAACGGGCCACCGGGTTCAACAATTTCAGAGTAACCAGACTCACTCATCGTAGCGTGTTTTGGTTGCGTAGGAAGCGAAATTGACTCGAGGTAGAGATGATGGCCCGGAAGAAGGTAAGTGTTGAAACGCCTTCGGTTCTCGCAGTGGCGACTGCGCCGATTTTTCCCGCTGCGCGTTCTGATCTCGATGCGTCGGAGTTGTCTGATCTTGCTCGGTGTTTTTGGGCAAAGACAGGAGGCGGGGCAGGCGCGTGGCTCTCTGTCGTCCAGCACTTAATGGATGCCGCAGACATCGCGGAAAAATTGTTTGACGGGTATCTGAGCGAGCATCACCGTCGGCTTATGGCCTCCGTGTGGGACGGGGACCAATCGAAGGCGCGAGCCAGCTTCGTGTTCCTGGCAGGCGTGCACGACGCGGGCAAAGTGAGTCCCCAATTTGCTTGTCAGTCTGCTGAACTCGCGGAACTCATCCGAGACCAGGGAATCTCGGTCATGCGAAAGAAGGACTACGCAGAGCGAGCGTTCCTTCCCCACGGCCTCGTCAGTCAGTTTACGCTCCAGGAGCTGGTAGCTGCCGGGGGAGGGGACACGAGGCGCGCCCGCCAGTGGGCGATCCTCGTCGGTATCCATCACGGACGTTATCCGGATTCAGATGCCGTGCGGGTCGCGCATCAGCAGTACAAGTATCAAGAAGGATCCGTGACGGACGAGCCGCGGTGGGGGCAGGCGCGCGCTGAGATTCTCCGGTGGATGGCGGCGCGCAGTGGCTTCCCGCTAATCGCCCCGGGGACTGCTTTGCCGGAGCTGCCCATCGCGGTGGCATCCGCCTACGCCTCGGCACTCGTCATTGCTGACTGGCTTGCCTCGAACGAGGAATATTTTCCACTTCGTCCGCGTCCGATCAATGGGGACAGAAAGCTGTCGATTGAGGGCTATCCCGAGCTGACTGCGGAGCAGCAGCGAGCTCGTGTCGAGCGCGCCTGGAAGCGAGCTGCCTTCCCCTCGCCCATGCGCCTGCCTGAAGCGCCGACCGACGAGATCGCTGACTTCTACCGTCACCGCTTTGGGTGGCCGGCCTCGTACCGGCCGACCTGTGCGCAGCGTGAGGCCGTCGAGATCGCCTCTACTGAGGACCCGGATCTCATGATCGTCGAGGCGCCGCCCGGGTCCGGGAAGACCGAGCTGGCCTTTGCCGCGGCAGAGGTGCTGATGCGCGCCCGGGGGCTGCAGGGAGTGTTCGTCGCTCTGCCCACTCAGGCCACGACGAATGCGATGTTTGAACGCGTCACCGCGTGGCTGACGAGCATCCTGTGCGATGAACCGCAAAAGCTTGGCATTCAGCTGGCCCACGGGAAGAACAGTCTCAACGAGAGCTTTATGAAGCTCCTCGACAGTGGTAAGAGTCCCCTCGAAGTGTACGACGACGAGGAGGACCTGGGACTGCACGCGAGCCGGTGGATGGGGCAGCGCTGGCGCTCGACGCTGTCGCCCGTTGTGGTCGGCACGATTGATCAGGTGCTGCTCGCAGCCCTCAAGTCGCGCCACGTGCTGGTGCGCCACCTGGGGCTCATGGGCAAGGTTGTCGTCATCGACGAGGTGCACGCCGCCGACGAGTACATGGAGACCTACCTGGAAGCCGCCCTCACGTGGCTCGGTATGTACGGGATCCCCGTTGTCCTGCTGTCTGCAACCCTGCCGCCCGCGCGTCGCCGCGCGCTCCTGGACGCCTATCGACGAGGCCGTGGTTCGTCGGGCGAAGGCGCTGAGTCAGTTGAGGGCGTGATTGGGTATCCGGTCATCTCGACGCTGTCAGCTGCGGGCGTGCACGTTCACGAGATTACTGGCGAGGCCGAGGACCCCAAGCGGATCATCCCGACCTCGCTCGGCTCACCCGATGAGATCGCGAAGCTACTTGAGCGAGAGCTCGCCAATGGTGGATGTGCTGTCGTTATTCGCAATACCGTCCGTGAGGCACAGGAAACCTACGACGCGGTGAAAGCTGTCTTTGGGCGCGAGCAGACAACCTTGCTGCACTCGCGTTTCCTCGCAGCTGAGCGTGCGGCGCGTGACCGCCGGATGCTCGAGCTCTTCGGGAAGGGGGCCACGCGGCGTCCCCAGCGGCATGTCGTCGTCGCAACACAGGTGATTGAGCAGAGCCTCGACGTCGACTTCGACCTCATGCTCACCGACCCCGCTCCCATGGACCTTGTGCTGCAACGCATCGGGCGACTACATCGGCATGAGCGGGCGGATCGTCCTGTGGGGTTGCGCGAAGCCCGATGCCTGGTGCTGGTGGAGGATCTCTTTGCTGTGCCGTGGGCCTACTCCACTGGGACAGACCATGTCTACCCGCGACATGCGGTCCTGCGAACCCTCGGAATCCTCTCGGATCGTGGCGAGATCACGGTCCGTGAACCCATCGACTACGCGCAGCTCACCGCGCTGGCCTACTCCGACGTAGAAGCCGTCGGACCCGTTCAATGGGCCGACGCTTTCGACACCGCGCTCGACGAACGAGAACGCAGCACCGCGCAATCGCGGATGCGGGCAAGCACGTGGTGCCTCGACGGTATGAACGTACACCGATGGAAAGCTCCCAAGTTGGAAGAAAAATTCCAAGGAAACGCCGCCACGGGGGAGGACACCAAGGGACCGGGAGTCGCCGCAGCACGAGCCGCAGTACGAGACGGCGAAGACCAGATACCCGTCCTCGTCGTCGCCATCGATCCCGAACTGGGCAATGTACCGGTACCGCCACCCCTCACCGGACGGGCTACCGACGATGAAAAACTCGAGGTCGGCGAATACAACGCTCGAGGGCGCATCGCCGACATCTGCTCGTGGAGCATCGCCCTGCCTCCGTGGGCTTTCCGCGCTCGCGGGCAGAGCGTCGACCAGGCGGTGGACGCAGTTGCAGGTGCCATCTGGGATGATCCCATTACGGCGGAATGGGCGTGTCGCGAGCACCCGTTCCTGGCGGGAGAACTGATCCTCGCGATGTACAAAACCCCCGGCAGTGAACGCCTGACGCGCGACCTGTGCGGACACACAATCACATACTCCACAGAAAGAGGAATGGAGGTGCAGGGTCAATGAAGAACCCTGAATTTAACCTGCTCGATGAGGCGTGGATACCTGTCCGGCTCCTCGACGGGACCATCGCCGACGTCGGGCTGCTGGAGTTACTCCGGCGCACGACAGACATTGCGGATCTTGCGTGTGAGCTACCGACGCAGAGCATCGCGATCCAGCGACTCGTTTTGGCCATTGCGTATCGCGTTGCGCCACCGGGCGATGCGCGCGACTGGGCCAGGCAGTGGGAGGACGGTGCACCAACAGAGCAGATGATCGAGTACCTCGAACGATGGAGGGATCGTTTCTACCTGTTCGGGGGCCGATTCCCCTTCATGCAGGTCGCGGATTTGCGTACTGCGAAGGACTCGGTGTCTGGACTGGAGAAGCTGATTGCTGACGTTCCCAACGGCGAACAGTTTTTCACCACTCGACATGGGCGTGCCCTCGCGTGTATTCCCCCGTCGGAAGCTGCCCGATGGCTGGTTCACGCGCAGGCATATGATCCGTCGGGCATCCGCTCAGGAGCAGTCGGTGATTCTCAGGTCAAGGGAGGGAAAGGCTATCCCATCGGCCCATCGTGGTGTGGGCACCTCGGACTCGTGTGGCTTAAGGGTAAGGATCTGGACGAGACGCTGGTCCTGAATTTGATTCCCGCCGATGCCGCAGGACTACGTGGCGTCGAAAGCTCGACCGAGTGGGGAGCATGCAGCTGGGAGGCCGCCGAACCGGAGACTTCGGTTCGTGGCGACTACTCCCTCCTCGACCCCGCGGGTACTCCCAGGGAGCTGAGCATCCCTCGACTTCTCACCTGGCACTCCCGTCGCATCAGGCTGGTTGGGGATTCGTCAGGCGTGACGGGTGTTGTCTTGGCGCAGGGCGACAAACTCGCTCCTCAGGAGATGCGACTCTACGAGCCGCAGAGCCTGTGGAAGTACTCGACACCGCAATCCAAGAAGTTCAAGGCCGACGTCTACATGCCTCGTAAATTCGAGGCGGGCCGTGCGCTCTGGCGCAACCTTCCCGGCACCCTGCCCACCGTGACGACCGTGCAGGGCGTGGACAAGCAGCCCAAGCAGGAGTTCCTCACCTCCGCGACGCTGTCCTTCCACTACCAGCTTGACAACGCCTCGATCCAAACCACCTATCCCAAGGTGATGCGGATTCAGGCTGTTGGCGTCACCTACGGACCGAAGGAAGCGACATTCGAAGATATCTACTCGGATGAGCTGACACTGTCGGTCGCTGTCATGCGAGTTGGACGCGAGGATCTGTCCGCCGAGATCGACCGGCAGGTTCGCCTGACAGAAGAGGTCGCCAGGGATGTGGGAACTCTTGCGGCGAACCTTGCGCGTGCCGCCGGCGAGAGCGGAGACGGTGCCGGTGATGGTGCTCGAGACCGCGCTAAGGAGCTCTTCTTCTCCGCAGTCGACACGGACTTCAGGACCTGGTTGAGCCAGGTCGATGGGCACGAAAGTGCGCGGGACGCCGGGCGTCGGTGGGAGCGTGCCCTGCGTCAGCATGCTACGGACATCCAGGCTGAACTCGTGAGGGGTGCCTCGTCGTCGGCGATCATCGGCCGAGATACCGGCAGGGGGTACATGAACGTTGGTATCGCCGAAAACTACTTCCGGTCGGCGCTCAACAAGCGTCTCCCGGTGCACAACACCAATCAGGAAGGAAAGAAATGACCAGCAATGATGCTGCCCCGGAGACTCCTCCGGACAACGGCGCGACAGGTCTGTTGACGCACGGAGCGGTGTATGGCCGCGTCGGTGGGTTGATCGTAAACCGGCTCTGGAAGGAGACTCCTTCGGCACGCGCACTTCGCGCGCAGCTGAGGGGAGCGCTTTCGCGAGAAGCCGGATCGGTGCCTGAGCTGTGGGACCTCACGCTGGATGGCCGCCCCGGCTATCTGGGCGACGAGCCGACCAGAGGCGAGAAGGCTGTCCATGGGGCGCTCACGCTGTGGGCGCTTCACCAGGGATCAAATACGAGACCCATGCATGATACGTCGGACCGTCCGCGCAGTTTCGCGTCCGCGATCCGAGTCGTTGCCCAGGGACAGAGCGGCGACAAGCGCGCCGAGGAGACACCGATCTATCGGCGTTTTTCCGCTGCCGTTCAAGCGCCGACGTTCGAGGGACTTCTTGTGCATCTGCGTTCGCTTGTCTCTCAGCTCGAGGCTGCCGAGATTCCCTGTGACTACGCGGGACTTGCAGCCGACCTCTTCACGTGGCAGGACCCGCGTCGTCGCACGTCCGTCATGCGCAACTGGGGTCGCCAGTTTGCTCGCCCCGCTGAAACTATCCGCACCGACTCTGCCTCTGACGAGTGACGTCGAGGCAACGCAATCAAACAAACTTCATTTCTGAAAGGAAAGACAATGTCCGTCTTCGTTGATATCCACGTCCTGCAGACCCTCCCGCCCTCGAACCCGAACCGTGATGATACGGGTGCGCCGAAGACCGCCACCTTTGGCGGAGTCCAGCGTATGCGGATCTCATCGCAGGCCATCAAGCGTGCGACGCGTGAAGATTTCGAGGGAAAGATCGCCGATGGGAATTACGGTGTGCGCACGAAGAAGATCGTTGAGCTAGTTGCGCGTTCAATTGTCGATAAGCGTCCGGACCTCGACTCGCAGTCTGTCGACCTCGCCGAGATGGGACTGAAGGCCATCGGCTTCAAGCTTGCTAAGCCGAACAGGAATAAGAGTGTCAAGGAGTTGGAGGAAGCCGGATTCCTCGTGTTCCTGTCGGCTAAGCAGATCGAGCACGTCGCGGATGCGTTGATTTCGGTCGCTCACGAGGATGATCCTGCGGCAGCGTTCAAGGAGCTGAAGCCGCGTAGCCTCGTGAATACGGACCACTCTATCGATATTGCTCTGTTCGGTCGTATGGTCGCCGAACCGAATGCGCTGAACGTCGATGCGGCGTGCCAGGTCGCCCACGCTATTGGTGTTGGTGCGGTCGAGCATGAGTACGACTACTACACGGCTGTCGACGACGAGAAGAAGCGCAGCGACGAGGCTGATGAGGGTGCGGGAATGATCGGTACGATCGAGTTCGCATCCGCGACGGTGTACCGCTATGCGACGATCAACGTCGACATGCTGCGCGAGAATCTCGGGGACGATTCTGTCGCGGATCGTGCCATTGAGCTTTTCGTGGATAGTTTCGTTCGGTCGATGCCGACCGGTAAGATCACGACGTTCGCGAACCGTACCCTGCCCGACGCTGTCCTGGTTCAGGTGCGCAACGATCAGCCGATCAACATGGCGGGTGCCTTCGAAGACCCGATCATCGCGGGGCAGCACGGTTTTGCCGAGCCTGCCGTCAAGCGTTTCGTCGAGTTCGAGTCCAAGCTTCGTGACCTCACCGGCCTCGAACCCGTCGGCTCTCTCGCCACGTGGACCACGCCTCGGGGCGAGGCCTTCTCCGCACTGGGAACCCAGGTTCGCCTGGTCGATCTGGGCAGCGCGACGGTGGACGCTGTGCGAGGCGAGCGATGAATTCGGTACTCGTCTTGCGACTGGCTGGCCCCATGCAGTCATGGGGCTCGTCCAGTCGATTCACGCGCAGGTCGACGGAGGCGTTTCCCACGAAAAGCGCACTGGTCGGTCTGCTCGCGGCGGCGCAGGGACGCAGACGCAGCGATCCTATCGAGGACCTGGCCGAACTTCATTTCGCTGTGCGGGTGGACCAGCCGGGGCAGTTGCTCCGTGACTTTCATACGGCGCACCGGGGTGACACGTCGATGCCTCTATCTCACCGTTTCTACCGGGAAGATGCCGCTTTCGGAGCCTTCGTCGAAGGGCCTGACGACATGATTGATGCGCTTGCGCAGGCAATCGTTCGCCCGGCATTTCCGCTCTATCTCGGCCGCCGCTCATGCCCTCCGACCCTGCCACTGCGTCTCGCTGTTCACCAAGGCAGCGCGTGGGAAGCAGTGCGCGACACCCCGTGGATGGCCTCGGCGTACTACCAGAAGAAGCAGCGTTACGACCATTTCGTTCGGACGCGAGTCGTCGCGGATCTGGGGATTATTCCACCTGAAGTGGAGAAATCCTCCCAGCAGACACTTCAGGATATGCCGATCAGTTTCGACTCGGAGCATCGCAAGTACACCCTGCGTACGGTCGAGGAGACCTATATCAACCTGGAGAATCCGCAGTACGTGGAGGTGAAGCCGCAGGCCCACCCCAGCCTCGTGCATGACCCGATGGAGGTGCTCTGATGTATCTGACACGCATCTACCTCAACCCGCACCGTCGTGGGGCGAAGCAGCTCATGCGCAGCCGACAGGTCCTCCATGCGGCTGTCATGAATTGTTTCCCGCCGGGTGCCTTGGAGGATGCTGGAATGCCTCGGGTGCTGTGGCGCCTGGATCGTCCGTCGGTTGTTCGGGGAGCGACTCCTCGTCAGGGGAGCCCCTCGTGTGCGCTCTTCATCTCGAGCCCGGTTCCTCCGGACCCCTCGCATATCGTGGAGGAGGCTGGCTACGCGACCGAGGGTGGGGTAGTCGTCCGCGACATGAGTACCTTCCTCGATGGGTTGTCGGCTGGACAGAGGTGGGGTTTCCGACTCTGTGTGAATCCGACGTTCCAGGAGAGCAATCAGGTCAATGCGAGAGGACGGAAGAAGATTCTCGCTCACGTCACCCAGGATCAACAGACACAGTGGGTCCTGGACCGTGTGGAGCGGCTCGGGTTCCGTGTGCTGACTTCTTCCGAGTACGGCGGTGATTTGCCAGTCCTGGAGGATCAGAACGGACAACGTGTCGACGGGGCAAATCTGCTGATCAACGGTGTTGAACGGGGTATTGCAGAGTTTAAGCGCGGGAGTTCTCGCGTGACCCTTGCGCTTGCTACTTTCGAGGGCGTGCTCGAGGTAACGGATCCGGATGCACTGCGCCACGGCCTCGTCCATGGGATAGGACGAGGGAAAGCATACGGCTGCGGTCTGATGACCCTGGCTCGGCCATGAGACCGATCCCCGGGGCGAGGCCGCCAGAACCGAAAGACTTGGTGCGCGTTCGGGACCGTTTGACATTCCTGTATGTCGAGCGGTGCACGATTAATCGCGACTCGAACGCGATTACTGTAGCCGACGGACACGGAATCGCCCACGTCCCAGCAGCGGCGCTGTCGGTGCTGCTGCTGGGACCCGGGGTTCGGATCACACACTCGGCGGTATCGGTGCTGTCCGAGAGTGGATCGACCATCGTGTGGGTGGGCGAGAACGGGGTGCGGTACTACGCGCACGGCACCCCGCCCTCGCGCTCCTCACGGTTGCTGGAGGCGCAGGCTCGCGCGGTGAGCGATCCGTCGATGCGGCTGACTGTCGCCCGCAACATGTACCTGATGCGTTTTGCGGGCGAGGACGTGTCGAAGCTGAGTCTCCAGCAGTTGAGGGGACGCGAGGGTGCTCGGGTGCGTCGCCTGTATCGTGAGCACTCGCAGCGCACGGGGGTGCCCTGGGATCGGCGAGAGTATGACCCCGACAACTTCGACGACGGTTCGGTGGTTAATCAGGCACTGTCGGCGGCGAATTCCGCAATCTATGGCGTTGTTCACGCGGTGATCGTTGCGCTGGGGTGTAGCCCGGGGCTGGGATTCGTGCACAACGGAACCTACCGTTCTTTTGTGTATGACATCGCGGACCTGTACAAGGCCAACCTGACGATCCCAATCGCGTTTGACGTTGCCGCATCGCCGACGGACGAGGCCGTGGGAACCGCCGCGCGAAAGGCTGTCCGTGACGCTGTTCGCGAGTTTCGGCTCCTGGAGAGGTGTGTCGCGGATATCAAACAGCTTCTGTCAGTGTCTGGAGCCTTGGCTATTGAGGACGATGACGACCTGATCGTGGACGACCTGCGCCTGTGGGATGACCACGAGGGGACTGTTGCTGCGGGTGTCTCCTACGAGGAGAGTGACTCCTGGTGATCGTCCTGGTCCTGTCCGCAGTGCCCGAGGGGCTGAGAGGTCACGTGACGCGGTGGCTCATGGAGATTTCCCCGGGAGTCTTCGTGGGGACGCTCAGTGCCCGTGTACGCGAGCGCCTGTGGGACATCGTCACTGAGAACATGAAAACGGGTCGGGCTGTCATGGTCTTTCGTGCGCGCAACGAGCAGGGACTCGCCTTCCTGACGTGGGGCGATCCCTGGAAGCCTGTTGACTTCGATGGGCTCACTCTCATGATGCGTCCCTACTACTCGGAAGGACGAGGCCAATACTCTGAACCTGATCCTGCGGCGCGTCAGTTGCGCAAGCGACCCAAATTGAGTAACTTCCAGAGGAGACGGCAAGCTCAAGGCTTTCCAAGATCTGATCGATCTGCGCAGTAAAAGCGCAGGTCAGGAAGTGTTTTCCCCGCGTGAGCGGGGATGAGCCCAGGTGGATCGTGCAAGGCTCCGCGCAGGGCGAGTTTTCCCCGCGTGAGCGGGGATGAGCCCGGTAGCCGATTGTACGAAACTCCGAACCAATAGTTTTCCCCGCGTGAGCGGGGATGAGCCCGCCTACGACGCCGCGAAGTGGGCACAGATTACGTTTTCCCCGCGTGAGCGGGGATGAGCCGAGGGACCGGAAGCGCAGGCCCAAGAACGACGCGTTTTCCCCGCGTGAGCGGGGATGAGCCCAATCAGTGTGCACGGCCCGATCCGAAATTAAGGTTTTCCCCGCGTGAGCGGGGATGAGCCCTGGTACCGCTTGGTACCGGCCTGGTGGGGGTGGTTTTCCCCGCGTGAGCGGGGATGAGCCCCGGGTCGCTCACGTCGCTGCCGAGGTGATGGGGTTTTCCCCGCGTGAGCGGGGATGAGCCCGCGTTCCATTGCGTCGGATGAGCCCGCGGCGGGTTTTCCCCGCGTGAGCGGGGATGAGCCCGCCACGCGCCGCCACCGGACACGCACACGCAAGTTTTCCCCGCGTGAGCGGGGATGAGCCGTTGACAACAGCCTAGTAAGGCGCTAGGCTGAAGTTTTCCCCGCGTGAGCGGGGATGAGCCGTACTTAAGGCACTCGTAGTCGGGGAACGGCAGGTTTTCCCCGCGTGAGCGGGGATGAGCCCACGCCGAAACTTTACGTTCGGTCAGTAAAATAGTTTTCCCCGCGTGAGCGGGGATGAGCCCAACACTGTATAGTGCATCTGCAACCACCTCGGGTTTTCCCCGCGTGAGCGGGGATGAGCCGCCTGTCTGAGCGACTTTTAGGGTGTTGGTGGTGTTTTCCCCGCGTGAGCGGGGATGAGCCCGTAGACGGGTACGTCTGGCACTGTCGCACTAAGTTTTCCCCGCGTGAGCGGGGATGAGCCCTGAACGCTGCCCGAAGGCAGAACCAGAAGCAGGTTTTCCCCGCGTGAGCGGGGATGAGCCCGCCGTCACGCTCGGCCCTGACAAGCTGATCGTGTTTTCCCCGCGTGAGCGGGGATGAGCCGCGCTCGGGACGCGAAATGAGCGTCGCTGAAATGTTTTCCCCGCGTGAGCGGGGATGAGCCGCCCATTCCATGTGAGCGCCCGGGCGTCGAAGTGTTTTCCCCGCGTGAGCGGGGATGAGCCGCGCTCGTATCTCAACCTGGAGGATCTGTCTGGGTTTTCCCCGCGTGAGCGGGGATGAGCCCCGCCCCCGTGGCGCCCCCGGCCCCCGTCAAGCGTTTTCCCCGCGTGAGCGGGGATGAGCCCGGCGGGAAGGCCTGGAATAAGTCCACTTTCAAGTTTTCCCCGCGTGAGCGGGGATGAGCCCGCTCGCTACCCTTCGACGCATAACGTTCAAACGTTTTCCCCGCGTGAGCGGGGATGAGCCGACGGAGACGATGGGCGCGGTCGGCATCGTCAAGTTTTCCCCGCGTGAGCGGGGATGAGCCGAGTGGCCGCGAGTTCCGTCTCTCGTTTAAGGAGTTTTCCCCGCGTGAGCGGGGATGAGCCAAGCGCACTCTGACATATGGTGTTGCGCAGTGGGTTTTCCCCGCGTGAGCGGGGATGAGCCCGGCCACGCGAGGGCGAGTGCTGCTGCGGTGGAGTTTTCCCCGCGTGAGCGGGGATGAGCCGGACCGCCTCGATGCGCTGGCGTTCGCAGGCCGGTTTTCCCCGCGTGAGCGGGGATGAGCCCTGCTCGCGCGACGGACGGAATTTTTGCGGGATGTTTTCCCCGCGTGAGCGGGGATGAGCCGCGCCGTGACCGGACGATACGTCACGGCCACTTGTTTTCCCCGCGTGAGCGGGGATGAGCCGCGTAGCGAAGGCGGTCACGTCAGACCAGCTCCGTTTTCCCCGCGTGAGCGGGGATGAGCCCTCCTGAAGCGTTACCTGGGCGTGCTGAAGACCGTTTTCCCCGCGTGAGCGGGGATGAGCCGTCCGCGATACCCTGGAGGACGGCCTTCCACGCGTTTTCCCCGCGTGAGCGGGGATGAGCCGCTTTTGTCGCGGGGGCGGCCCATGGCCTCCCCGTTTTCCCCGCGTGAGCGGGGATGAGCCGTGGAAGGTGATGGTTAAGGTGTTTGCTGTTGCGTTTTCCCCGCGTGAGCGGGGATGAGCCGGGTCACCGTGGTGGTATGTGACTCGTTACCTAGTTTTCCCCGCGTGAGCGGGGATGAGCCCGACCATCACCATCACCAGAAACAACGCAGGCGGTTTTCCCCGCGTGAGCGGGGATGAGCCCGTGGCAACATGGATGAGCGGCACTCTCCAGTCGTTTTCCCCGCGTGAGCGGGGATGAGCCGGTCGCGAGGTCGACAACGAGGCCGTCGAGGGTGTTTTCCCCGCGTGAGCGGGGATGAGCCGCGGTTGGCGTGGCCGTCACTGACCTCAAAGACGTTTTCCCCGCGTGAGCGGGGATGAGCCGATGGTCTCTGACGGCAAGGTCAGTCTTGAGGAGTTTTCCCCGCGTGAGCGGGGATGAGCCGTGGCCAGCCCCGGGCCGCGTGATCCTCGGGATGTTTTCCCCGCGTGAGCGGGGATGAGCCCTCCATCGCCGTATCGGCGACCTGTCGCTGCCAGTTTTCCCCGCGTGAGCGGGGATGAGCCGTCTAACCATACCCTCCAGGCCACGGCGGGCGGGTTTTCCCCGCGTGAGCGGGGATGAGCCGTGTCTTCGTTTGATCTTGAGATGCCGGTCGTGGTTTTCCCCGCGTGAGCGGGGATGAGCCCGTCACGGCGGATATGCTGACCCCCTCGGTAGAGTTTTCCCCGCGTGAGCGGGGATGAGCCCCAAAGCTGTCGTCCGCGCGGGATACGAGCGCAGTTTTCCCCGCGTGAGCGGGGATGAGCCCGCGGCATCTGCTCTTGGCGACCTCGGGTCCAAGTTTTCCCCGCGTGAGCGGGGATGAGCCGGCCTCGATCCGCGCGGGCCGCGGCAAAACCAAGTTTTCCCCGCGTGAGCGGGGATGAGCCTTTCCTGGAAACTCATGGTGTTGCCACCACCGAGTTTTCCCCGCGTGAGCGGGGATGAGCCCCGTTCACGGTAGTAGCCGAGGTCATAGATCTGGTTTTCCCCGCGTGAGCGGGGATGAGCCGGTCACGACTGAGGAAATGAATCAGTTGGCTGAGTTTTCCCCGCGTGAGCGGGGATGAGCCGCGACTTTCGGCCCCAAGATCGAGGGTCTGCTGGTTTTCCCCGCGTGAGCGGGGATGAGCCCGGGCATTTCAAGGTCGAACGAGGAAACCTCATGTTTTCCCCGCGTGAGCGGGGATGAGCCCGGGCATTTCAAGGTCGAACGAGGAAACCTCATGTTTTCCCCGCGTGAGCGGGGATGAGCCGGCACCCGTGAACGCCCTCATGGCTAATCTGCCGTTTTCCCCGCGTGAGCGGGGATGAGCCGCTATTAGCGCCGCTGCCGCTCTTGATGAACAGGTTTTCCCCGCGTGAGCGGGGATGAGCCGCCCTGGTGGACCCGCGAGCGCCGCGTTGGTCTGTTTTCCCCGCGTGAGCGGGGATGAGCCCGGCCTCGTCGAGGTGCACCTCGATGGCTCCCCGTTTTCCCCGCGTGAGCGGGGATGAGCCGCAGCGAGGCCGAGCGCGCCCTGCTGCACGGGCGTTTTCCCCGCGTGAGCGGGGATGAGCCCCCTCATGGCCCTGTGGACCATCATCTCCCGGGGTTTTCCCCGCGTGAGCGGGGATGAGCCTGTGAACGTGGGCTTCATCTGGTCAGACATGCTGTTTTCCCCGCGTGAGCGGGGATGAGCCGGTCCCGGTGATGAACGTCTTTTCGACGTCGCGGTTTTCCCCGCGTGAGCGGGGATGAGCCCTGTGACCCCCACCTGCTGACGTTCCACCGCAGGTTTTCCCCGCGTGAGCGGGGATGAGCCGCGCCGAGGCGCACCATGCCCTCCAGGCCACGGGTTTTCCCCGCGTGAGCGGGGATGAGCCCCTCAAGGTCATCCCCGACCTCAAGGCTACCAAGTTTTCCCCGCGTGAGCGGGGATGAGCCAGTGCGGGCACACGCTACGCACGACGCGGGTAATGTTTTCCCCGCGTGAGCGGGGATGAGCCGTTCATGAGCTGGCGAACCTTGTCGCTAATGATGTTTTCCCCGCGTGAGCGGGGATGAGCCGGCTCATGCCGCTGGTGCGCAGCTTGCCGTCTGGTTTTCCCCGCGTGAGCGGGGATGAGCCCTGGTCGAAGTCCCGCAAGGGCCAACGCAAAGGGTTTTCCCCGCGTGAGCGGGGATGAGCCGGCGCAGGTCTCCGACCCCGCCCCATCTTCGGGGTTTTCCCCGCGTGAGCGGGGATGAGCCCCAAATGGTGGTCCCCTTCTTTCTGATTAGGTCGTTTTCCCCGCGTGAGCGGGGATGAGCCCAGGGGAGAGATGGGATCAGCCTGCTCAATGATGTTTTCCCCGCGTGAGCGGGGATGAGCCCTCGTCCATGCGGACGACGCTGACCAGGTGGGGGTTTTCCCCGCGTGAGCGGGGATGAGCCCTTCTCTACATCCGCCTCATCTCCTGGTGCGCCGTTTTCCCCGCGTGAGCGGGGATGAGCCGATGTCCCGCGCCCGGCTCTGGTAGGCCTGCTGCGTTTTCCCCGCGTGAGCGGGGATGAGCCCAGGAAGGGACGGTTATCATCGTCTCGGACATCGTTTTCCCCGCGTGAGCGGGGATGAGCCGCAACACTGAGAACCCCGCCCACGACAGTAGTGGTTTTCCCCGCGTGAGCGGGGATGAGCCGCGGATGCCGCGGATCAGTCGGGTCCCAATCCCGTTTTCCCCGCGTGAGCGGGGATGAGCCGAGACGCAATGACTCGTAGTATCCATGCCGGGTGTTTTCCCCGCGTGAGCGGGGATTGAGTCCTCGGGGAATGTGGCTGTGGGGCCATTGCGCGAATTTCTTGTTTGAGCTGATGGAAAATACGATATGCTGCTGCAAGAAGGGGTCAAGAAGGCAGTCCACCCTATACGCTTCGCGTCGGACAGCAGGATCGCCCTACTCGCGGCGGTGTCCAATCTGCCTGGGAATAATCGCCTCCCTGCTTAAGCGGGGATGAGTCCTTCTCGGGATAGTGATACGGCTCGCATGAGGGTGGCAGCCAGCCCACCTGGGAGTGATCCCCGGGCAGGCGGGCCACCCTCGTCGCATTATGTGTTTTCCCCGCGTGAGCGGGGATGAGCCTGATCTGCTGGATTGGGGGTTCTGTATGGTTCAGTTTTCCCCGCGTGAGCGGGGATGAGCCGGACGGAGCGCCCTCATCTGAGCTCTCCTGCCCGTTTTCCCCGCGTGAGCGGGGATGAGCCGTATAGGTTGTTCAACGTCACACTAGGTATATCGTTTTCCCCGCGTGAGCGAGGATGAGCCGTGCTCGAGGGCGCGGATGCGGTCCTCTCATAGGTTTTCCTCGCGTGAGCGGGGATGAGCCGCCCTCGAGGCCTTCGCTTTCACCCTGAACTCCGTTTTCCCCGCGTGAGCGGGGATAAGCCGCTGCCGACGATGATCGGCGCGGTGATCGTCGTGTTTTCCCTGCGTGAGCGGGGATGAGCCCCCTGCGAGGTCGTAGGGGGCGCCTACTAAGCGGTTGTCCTCGCGTGAGTGGGTATAGGTCTGATCGATCCAACTTGGTTGCGGTGTACCATACGTTTTCCTCGTCCAGGCGGGGTTTGTTTAGATGCCAGCGCAGCCATGTGGAGCACTTACTGTAGGGGAGACGGGTCCGGGGGGTGTGCGTCTACTCGCAGGCGATGCCGTCCCTGTCTCTGTCCAGACCCAGACGATAGCCGGGATCGCCCGCGTAGAGTGGTGCGGCTCCGGCTGCGCGCGCCTCTCGACAATTTGCGTAGTATGTGTGCTCCTCCTCGTCTTCCTCGTTGTACGCGGGAGCAACCGGGGCTGGTGCAACGACGGGCGCTGGCGCAGGCTGCTCTTTTGTTTGGACGGCCGTGGGCGTTGGTGAGGGAGTGTAGGAAGGGCTATGGGTGGGAAGGGGACTGCTGCTCGGCGTTGTGCTAGGAGTCGACATGAGCGATGTAATGTGACTCTCGGTAACAGTTAGCGTGATCGTGGTCGTCGTAGGTATGTCTGACCCGGACTTGTCTTGCGTGGTTACCTTGTAGCCGTCCTCATAGTGTGTCCGGGTGATTGTCGCTCCGCTGTCGTCGATGACCCTGAGTTGGCTGTATCCCGAGTTCTCAAGCCTCTGGATTGCGTCCGGCAGAGCCTGGCCGACGACGTCTGGCACGATGGGATCGCACGCGCTGAGTCCTCCAGCCACGACGAGTGTGCCCAGCATCGCAAAAATGATGTGCTTCCACATTGCCCAGCGTGTCCAGGACAGCATGGTTCCCTCCTTTAGAAATAAACAAGTATGTCGGACGGCATATATACTTGTTCGGTATTCTAAAGGTGAAAATGGCTATCTAGTAACCATGACTCGCGGGTTGATGAAGTTGGCAATGAAAAATGGATGAGATACGTATCTCAGGCATCACTCTGTGCCGGAAAACCAAAAATCCCCGAAGCTAATGCTTCGGGGCTTGCTGGTGGCTCCGACCGGCGTCGATCCGGTGACCTTTCGATTTTCAGTCGAACGCTCTACCAACTGAGCTACAGAGCCAAGACCTGAACCAAAAGGTCTGGTCGGCGACCCCGACGGGACTTGAACCCGCGACCTCCGCCGTGACAGGGCGGCGCGCTAACCAACTGCGCTACGGGGCCTTACAATAGGTAAGACCTATTAAATTATGCCGTTCACAACTGCGACCGGCTGGTACCCCCAACGGGATTCGAACCCGTGTCGCCGCCGTGAAAGGGCGGTGTCCTAGGCCGCTAGACGATGGGGGCCTGCTTGGCCGTCGAACTGGCGTCCGAAGACGGGAGATAGTTTAGGCAGAAGTCGCGCGCCGCGTCAAAACAAAAAAGGGTGACCCCGCACACGTTACCAGAAAATGTTGCGATTGTGCGGAATTCACAGGATTTCATCAGCAAGGCGGCCTACCCTTGATGCATGACTACGACACCCGTACTCGGCGCCCTCGCCCAAGCCTCGGACGCGCTCTCGCGCGTCGCCGCCGACCCGCAATCCGGCGCGGAGGCCGCCGTGGCCACCACTATCGATTTCACCCTCCTGATCCTCGGCCCCATCATCGGCGCGTTCGTGGGTGTTGTCGTGTCGGTCGTCTTCGCCGTCCTCGCCCGCAAGGCGCTCGCGAAGTCCGCCACGGCCTCGTCGATCCTGGCCCGCGTGCGACGCCCCTTGCACCTCACCCTCGCGACGTGGGGTGCCTGGGTGGGCCTGGGCATCGCACTGGTCAACCCGAACCTGTCGGACTGGAACGGCTCGTCGGTGACGACGTTCCTCATGCACGTCCTCCTCATCGCAGGTCTCGCGTGCCTGACCTGGATGGGGTACGCCGCCGCCTGGGTCTTCGAAGACGCTGCCAAGGCCCGCCAGTCCGCCGACCAGGGCCGCTCGCGCCGCTTCGAAACCCAAGCACAGGTCCTGCGGCGCCTCACTCAAGGGATCGTCGTGGTCGTCGGCGCGATCGCCATCATCGGCACCTTCGAGGCCGCGCGCCAGGCCATGACCACCGTCCTAGCCTCCGCCGGCGTCCTCTCGGTCATCGCAGGCCTCGCCGCCCAGCAGACCCTC